>Ga0209136_1001044_pt1 | contig 18893 bp, 17 predicted proteins | sample SaaInl0LU_22_DNA_FD_184640 | JGI IMG/M metagenome (GOLD analysis project Ga0209136, IMG submission 184640) | Marine microbial communities from expanding oxygen minimum zones in the Saanich Inlet - ESP_90LU_22_DNA (SPAdes) (version 2) | ecosystem: Environmental > Aquatic > Marine > Intertidal... | reverse complement strand
GTGAAATTATGGCGCTGGCAGATAAAGCGAATCAGTTTATTGATACCCAAGCACCTTGGGTCACCATCAAAGACCCAGACCAACAACAACTGACTCATGATGTCTGCTCAATGGGCATACATATGTTCCGTGTGTTAAGCATTTATCTGTCACCAGTACTGCCTGATTTATCGCAAAAAGCGCAAGCGTTTTTGAACGATGAATTTACATGGGACTCTGCGCAAACGACCTTAACCGGCCATGAAATCAATAAGTTCAAAGCGATGCTTCAGCGTGTGGATGCGGATAAAGTCGCCGCGATGGTGGATGCATCAAAAGAAAATCTTGCAGTGACAGAAGACGCGTCTAAAGCAAAGAAAAAGACCAAAAAAGAAACAACACCGGCGCCAAAAAATGATGATGAACTCGCACCGACCATTAGTTTCGATGATTTTGCGAAAGTCGATCTGCGCATTGCCAAAATTGTAAGTGCTGAACATGTCGAAGGTGCCGATAAATTATTACGTCTACAACTCGATATAGGCACCGAAACCAAACAAGTCTTCGCTGGCATTAAATCTGCTTATGCACCAGAAGATTTAGCTGGAAAACTGACAGTGATGGTAGCCAATCTCGCCCCGCGTAAAATGCGCTTTGGTATGTCTGAAGGCATGGTATTGGCAGCAGGTCCTGGTGGTGATGAATTGTATATCCTCGAGCCTCATTCAGGTGCTCAGCCTGGCATGCGCGTTAAATAACGCGCATTAGCCAATTTACTTTACGCGCAAACTCGGTTGTGCTGATTGCAACCGAGGTGCCACTTTTGCAAATTTAGGCTTAATCACCGACATCGGTATTTCATGTTTTTGTGCCACAATAAAATACATACTACGCATGGATGAGGATCCTATAGGGTCAATCGTCTCTTTTATTTTCTTGGGCTTGCCAAAGATATTGGCAGGACCAAAAAAACAGCGATATTTGATCGAAAAACCTAATACATTCAGCCATTCTTTGACTCGGTAGTAACTAAAAAAACGCGCTGATGAAAACGGATGAGCTTGATACACCGGTAATTGATGTAATAAACCTGACAGACTCAGCGGGTTGCACCCTGTTAAAATAATATGACCATCACTGCGTGTTACCCGTTCCACTTCTCGTAGCAACTGATGGGGGTCATGTGTAAAGTCTAAGGCATTTATCAAACAAGCCGTGTCGACCGTCCCCTGTCCAAAAGGCAATTCAATCAATTTACCATAGACGATTTGATGCCGCTCAGTATGAATCGGACATACCGTATTGGCCAGAGTATCAATGTGATCATGATTGACATGTAAATTGATAGTTTTGCGTAAACGGTTATCTTCGGATGCATCCAATACACTTAATTCTCCAATATTCACTTGGACATCACCATAAATCGTATCGCAATGTTGTTTAATGAGAGTATTAATCTGTGCCGTAATGACCTCATGTTGGGGGCATACATGCCAATCTTCAGGATATGCAAGCGGTGTATGACGAAATGCCTGACCAATAAACATAACTTAGACTCCTGAAAAAGTGACTTAATTTAACCATAACCAAACTATCATTTTCTGGAAATTTTGTCATAAAAAATCACTATCTAATTAATAGTTGATATCGTAGTATGCGATAACATATAAAATTCATTACTGATTATTAATTGGCGTTCCATGAAAATAGTACCTATAAAGGCGTTTACTGATAATTATATTTGGGCCATGTGCACAAATGATCATTGTGTAGTCGTTGACCCAGGTGATGCTAAGCCAGTGATGCAATTTTTAAACGAACAACAATTGACCTTATCAGCAGTCTTGATTACCCATCACCACCCTGATCACACTGGGGGGATAAAAGCGCTGACTCAAGCCTTTCCAGATTTACCAGTATTTGGTCCTAATAACCCCAGCATTGCCGGGATTACTCAGCCTCTTCAAGAACACGATGTTATATATTTAAATGAGCTGCAATTAGAGTGTTTTGTCATAGAAGCGCCAGGGCATACACTTGATCATATAATGTTTTATACCAAAGGCGTATTGTTCTGTGGGGATACATTATTCTCAGTAGGATGTGGTCGTTTATTTGAAGGCACACCACAACAAATGACCGAGACACTTAAAAAAATTACCAGATTACCCACCGACACCATGTTGTATGGTACGCATGAATACACTCAAGCCAATATTGAATTTGCCTTGGATGTTGAACCCGATAATGAATACCTCAAACAATACAAATTATGGGTAGAACGTCAAATTTGTAATAACAAACCCACCCTACCAACAATGCTACAAGAACAGTTAAAGTTAAATCCATTCCTACGACTGAACGAAAGTAATGTGAAACTTTATGCTGATAAATTTGCCCAAAATTTACTTTCAGATTCGGTGCAAGTATTCGCGGCATTACGCCAAGCAAAAGACGAATTTTAGAAAAGAGTCACTTTTTAATGTATAATCTGGCCTGATTATTTTTCGACACAGCTGAGTTTCATGCGTTTTTTATTAATTATCATTTACTTAACCATCATTAGCGGCTGCATGAGTACTTCTCATACCGTCAATACACCTGTTGTCAGCGACAATGAACAATTGATCCATCCTGTCGAAAATGTCACCGAATCCCTTTCCAGTATTGACTTACCGGTCGAACTCACCGATACCCAGGTACCTGCTGACATCACTAATCTATGGGAATATATTGCTGTTAATGCCACTACCTTAGATGCTCAACATCCGCGTATCACAAAACGTCAACAATGGTATATCAAGCATCCACAATACATGGACAAAGTAGCGGAACGAGCTCGTCCGTTTATGCACTTTATTGTCCAGACTTTAGAAGAAAATAATCTTCCAGTCGAGTTAGCACTACTCCCCATTGTCGAGAGTGCATTTGACCCTTTTGCTTATTCACATGGCAGTGCTTCAGGCTTATGGCAGTTTATTCCAATGACAGGCAAACGTTTTGGCATGGAACAAAATTGGTGGTATGACGGGCGACGTGATGTCATCAAGGCCACTCAAGGTGCAGTTAAATACCTTGCTTACTTACATCGTTACTTTGATGGTAACTGGTATCACGCATTAGCAGCATATAACTCTGGCGAAGGGCGAGTCCGACGAGCGATTAAAAAGAATGAACGGTTAAATAAACCAACTGATTTTTGGTCTCTGGACTTACCTCAAGAAACCCGTCAATATGTGCCTAAGTTGATGGCCTTAATTAATATGTTAAAACAAGAAGCCGTTGAAGGAAACTTCACTTGGCCGGTGATTGCTAACGCGCCAGTGTTAGATATCGTGACAGTAGATTCACAAATTGATTTAGCGATAGCAGCTGACTTTGCAGATTTACCTCTGACCGAATTACATGCATTAAATCCTGGTTTTAATCGCTGGGCGACAGCGCCCGATGGTCCTCATCACTTACTATTACCTCTACAAAAAGCGACAGTATTTAAAGATAGATTAGCGCAAACTCAGGCAAAAGAACGTATTAATTGGCTTCGTTACCAAGTTCAGCCTGGTGATAATTTAGGGGAAATTGCCCAAGCACATTACACCAGTGTTGATATCATAAAGCAGGTCAATGAACTCAATGGTAATGTAATTTACCAAGGCGATTATTTATTAGTCCCCGTAGCGTTAAAATCATTGGATCAATATACATTATCAAAAACCCAGCGATTAGCGACAATTAAAAACAAACGTCAACGTTCAAATAAAGCAAAATTGACGCATGTGATCCGAACGGGTGACTCACTTTGGAAATTAGCTAAAAAATATAATGTCAGTACACGTTCAATAGCTAAATGGAACGGCTTAGCGCCCAAAGATCCTATTTTTCCAGGCCAAAAATTAGTCGTATGGCTCCCGAATGACAAACCTTCAGGTATCGTAAGAAATATCACCTATATTGTTAAAAATGGGGATTCACTGGCGCGGATCGGGCAGAAATTTAATATCAAAATCAATGATATCGTCAAGTGGAATCAACTTGATAAACAGCGTTACTTACAGCCAGGACAACGCTTACGTTTAAGTGTTGATATCACCCGCATAGCGAACGCCTCATAATCTACGTACACAAAAAAGGGCATCAATTGATGCCCTTTAATTATGCCAGCACTGCAATAGTTGACGCCAAATACGCAACTAACCACTGTCTGACGTTATGCTTTACGCCATGTCGTGCCAGTCGCACTATCTTCAATAACAACGCCCATCGCAGTGAGCGCATCACGAGCTGCATCAGCTGCGCCCCAGTCTTTATCAGCACGCGCTTGATTTCGCTGTGCAATTAATGCTGCAACAGCCTCGCCATCGATATCCGCATCACTCTGTAAAAAATTAACAGGGTCGTCTTGTAAGCAGCCTAAAATAGCCCCCAGTGAGATTAATACTTGTGCTAAGCGAGACGCTTCTACAGGGTCAGTAGATTTCGCTTTATTCAAATCTTTCGCACAATCAAATAATACTGAAAACGCTATAGGTGTATTAAAATCATCATTCATGGCCGCTTCAAAGCGTGCTAAATATCCACCATAACCTAATTCAGTGCTGCTATCGGGAGTCACATCACGTAGCGCTGTGTATAATCGTTCAAGACCAGATTGTGCTTGCTCAAGGTTATCTTGAGAGTAACTCAATTGTGAACGATAATGCGCCGACATTAAAAAGAAACGTAATGTTTCCTTATGATGCTGTTCTAAAACACTGCGCAGGGTAAAAAAGTTACCCAACGATTTAGACATTTTTTCATTGTCTACTTGCACCATGCCAGTATGCACCCAAGTATTCACATAAGGGGTATCAAACGCACAACACGACTGAGCCACTTCATTTTCATGATGCGGGAAGGTCAAGTCTGAGCCGCCACCATGTATATCAAAATGTTTACCTAAATGTTTATGGTTCATGGCTGAACATTCAATGTGCCAGCCAGGACGCCCCTCTCCCCAAGGCGACGACCAGCTAGGCTCATTCGCTTTGGCTTTCTTCCATAACACAAAATCCATCGGATCATCTTTACCATCGGCCACAGCGACACGTGCACCTGATTGTAATTGGTCTAAGTCTTGTTTACTCAATGCACCATAGTCTTTGAACGTAGATACATCAAACAGCACATCGCCAGAACTAGCGACATAGGCATGCCCTTTTGCTACCAACTTTTCTATCACTTCAATGATTTCGGGCATATGTGTAGTTACCCGGGGTTCAATATCTGGTGGTAACAGATTTAAAGCCGCAAAATCTTCATGCATCATCGCGACTGTTCGCTCAGTAAGCTGAGACATCGTTTCATTGTTTTCAATGGCACGTTGAATGATTTTGTCATCAACATCTGTGATATTACGCACATATTTCACTTCATATCCCATATGACGTAAATAGCGGACCATGACATCAAAACTTAGATACGTACGGGCATGACCCATATGCGATAAATCATATACCGTGATCCCACACACATACATGCCGACTTTGTTTGGTTCAAGTGGTACAAACGGGGCTTTTTCCCGAGTCAACGTATTAAAAATATGTAACATGTATGTATCATTCCTGTATTAAATTAACGCTGTGGAGATGTTAAGTATACCACCTCTTAATATTTGCGTAGTTTACCATTCCAAACCTGCAGAATCATCGTAATTATCAATAAAGTAGGCTAGAATACGCCCACTTAATTTATATAAAGGGTACTTTCATGTCTTCTATTACTTTAAACACAAATCATGGCGCAATTACTATTAGCTTAAATAGCGAAAAAGCACCTGAAACTGTCGCAAATTTCCTAAGCTATGCCAAAGATGGCTTCTTTGAAGGCACTATTTTTCATCGAGTAATTAAAGGTTTCATGATCCAAGGTGGCGGATTTACCGCTGACATGGATCAAAAGGATACTAAAGCGCCAATCAAAAACGAAGCAAACAATGGCTTAGTGAATAAGAAAGGGTCAATTGCAATGGCACGTACCCAAGACCCTCATTCAGCGACTGCACAATTTTTTATCAATGCCAAAGATAACGATTTTTTAAATCACACTAGCGAATCAGTTAGTGGATGGGGTTATTGTGTATTTGGTGAAGTCACTGCCGGTATCGAAGTTGTTGAAGCCATTGAGGCCGTCGCGACAGGTAACTCTGGCTTTCACGCTGATGTACCATTAGAAACAGTGATCATTGAATCCGTTGATATCAACGAATAATCGACGATTTCGGTTTATTTGAAAATGGGTGCTTTTACTTATTTCATTTCTGATTTACACCTTAGCGCAGAGCGTCAAGACATCACAGATTGCTTGATGACCTTTCTGCGTGAGGAAGCACCTAAAGCAGATGCTTTATATGTCTTGGGCGATTTATTTGAAGTATGGATTGGGGACGATGATGTTAACCCTTTTACTCAACTTATTGCTCAAGCATTTAAACAGCTCTCCTTAACAACACCTATCTATTTTATCCATGGTAATCGTGATTTCGTATTGAAAGAACAATATGCTGCAAGTGCTGGCATGACATTATTACCTGAACAAACGGTGATTAATTTATACAACACTCCGACATTGCTTCTGCATGGTGATGAACTATGTACTCATGATGTTGAATATATGCGTTTTCGTAAAAAATCACGTTCTTGGTGGTGGCAAAAATTAATGTTATCTTTGCCTTTAAGTTGGCGTAAGCGAATCGCTCATAAGGGGCGAAATGTCTCCGCTCAAAATAAACAACAACTCCACATGGATATAATGGATGTCACGCCATCAGCAGTGGTAGAGTTATTTGAAAAATATCAAGTCAAACGTATGATCCACGGTCATACCCATCGACCCGATATTCATATCCATCCGGTTAAAATCAACGAACCTTCATCAGATAAAAAAACCGACGCGACGAGAATTGTTTTAGGTGATTGGTATACACAAGGCAGTGTATTGAAAGTCGATGCGCACAAATTTGACTTACAGCAACGTACTTTCAAAAAGCGTTAAGCCACAGCAAGTTGTATCGGTACTCCAGAATGAAAGCGAAAATCGGGATCATCGGTGACAACTAACTGACCTTCTATTGCTCTAAAATAAGCGACTCGTTCAGTAATATCTTCTTTACTGACTAACTGTGCTAGACCTAAATAATCACTGAAATGTCTCGCTTCAGAGCGTAATAGTGATACATAAAACTTATTTAATTCCTCATCTAAGTAAGGCGCAATGGCAGCAAATCGTTCACAGCTTCGTGCCTCAATAAATGCACCACAAATTAAGGTATCCGTTAGTTTTGCAGGCTCGTGGGTTCGCACATGTTGCATTAAGCTTCGTGCATAACGTGAGGCCGGGATATTGTCATAAGGGATATTACGTGACTGCATGATTTCTAGCACTTGACCAAAATGATGAAGTTCTTCTTTAATTAGTAATACCATCTTAGCAATGAGCTCATCACCATGTTCAAAATTACTGCGACTAATGAGTTTTTTGGATAAGGTAATTTTAGTGGATAAATCGCCATCACCCACTTTACGGTAAGCAAAGTCTTCGAAGGGTTTTAACCATTCCAACAATGCCTGAGAGCTATCTTTGTCAACGGCATATCGACGTAATAGTAACATCGCTGTCTGTGCAGCTTTGAGCTCACACATTAGATGATCCGTTAACAGCAAGGGCAAGTTTTCTGGTTTAATCGCCTCATCCAGCCACGCTTGTGGTGTGGTATTAGGTAAAAACGTCAAAATAGGATCTAACAAAGTGGGCGTTAGCATTATTTACTCGAATATTAAGAAGCGGGATTAATGGTCTATTTTATAATAAGTGCAAGCGCTAACGCAATGTCGATTTATGTCACTATTATTTAACTGAACCTTATTCCGCCTAGATTTGTTCGTTATTTCTGAGCGCCACAAAATTAATATGTGCATAATATTTGACTTTCTTTATCTTATTACGCATTATTTGTTAACACATTGTAAATGAAACCCCATTATTTTTACATTTGGTGTATTTGGGTCGATTTACAGAATACAATATCAACATAGATATACTTCTGTTTCTCACTTTTCAGTTATCAATGTTATCTGTCTTTGAATATGTACAAAGACGACATATTATCTTATTGGAGAGTCGTGATGATTTTAAATCACTTATGGGGTTTATATTCAAACCCAAGAACCGAATGGCAACAAATTGACCGTAATCATGAAAATTATTGGTATGCGTTGAGCCATATCTTAATTATCGCACTTATTCCTTCAGTATGTAGTTATTACGCTAGTGCTCAAATTGGTTGGAGTATTGGTGCAGGAGATACGATACGCTTAACCCATGAAAGTGCGCTATTCATGTCTTTAGGTATGTATTTTGGTTTAGTCGTTGGTGTTTCCAGCTTGGCAATGATGATCCATGAACTCGCAGAAGTATTTGATGCTAAACCATCCATCACACAAGCTTTAGAACTAGCAGCATATACAGCCACCCCACTTTACATGGTTGGTTTTGCTTGTTTATATCCTGAGTTATGGTTTATTAGTGCAGTGGGTTTAGTTGGACTAGCCTATTCCATATATCTACTCTATTCTGGCGTACCGATTTTAATGCATATCCCTGAAGAAAAAGGCTTTATCTATGCATCAACTGTAGTCACTTGCGGTTTAGTACTGTTATCGGTGTTGATGGCAATGTCAGTGATTTTACTTAATTCAGGCTCTGGAATTACTTATCTTTAAGCGCTTAACGCAATAAAAAAAACCACCTTCAATACAGGTGGTTTTTTATTTGTTTCGTAACAATTGATATTATTCTTGATCAATATTGTGCATGTCAATATTGTTTAATCCACTTTTTTTACCTGATGATTTTTTTGCATGATCGCTGCGTGCGTTATTGATCAAGTCAAGGTAGTCTTGGTCAACATCACCTGTAATGTATTGACCGTCAAATACTGAAGTCTCAAAACGCGCTACTTCTGGATTTTCTAGTTTAACTGCGTCAACTAAATCGTCGATGTCTTGGAAAATTAAGCCGTCTGCTTGAATCAATTCACTGATTTGTTCGATTTCACGACCGTATGCAATCAACTCATTTGGTGACGGCATATCAATACCATATACATTAGGAAAACGAATTTCAGGTGCTGCTGAAGCAAAGTAAACTTTCTTCGCTCCAGATTCACGCGCCATCTCAATAATTTGTTCAGAAGTGGTACCACGAACAATGGAATCATCAACTAATAACACATTTTTGTCTTTGAATTCAGATTTGATAGCGTTCAGTTTACGACGGACAGATTTCTTACGTTGTTTTTGGCCAGGCATAATAAACGTGCGACCAATATAACGATTTTTAACAAACCCTTGGCGATAAGGTAAATCCAAAGTATTTGCGATTTGTAGTGCGACATCCATTGATGTTTCAGGGATAGGAATAACAACATCAATGTCTTTATCAGCCCATTCACGCGCTATTTTTTCGCCCAGTTTAGTGCCCATATTGACACGAGACGCATAAACCGAGATACCATCAATAAATGAATCAGGACGCGCAAAATACACAAATTCAAACACACACGGTGAATGAACTGCATTCGACGAACACTGTTGCGTGAATAATTCACCTGCATCAGTAATATATACAGCTTCTCCAGGTAATACATCACGCATAAACGTAAAACCAACCGCATCTAACGCAACACTTTCTGAAGCCACCATATATTCAGTGCCATGCTCGTTTTCACGCTTACCCAGTGCTAATGGACGGATCCCATTAGGATCACGAAACGCAACCATACCATTACCGATGATTGAAGCGACAACAGCGTAAGCACCGCGAATTTTTTTATGCACATTAGTCACGGCCTTGAAGATCTCTTCAGGTGTTACCACCATGCCTTCACAGGCTTGGACTTCATGAGCAAAGATATTAAGTAAAATTTCAGAATCTGATGTGGTATTGATATGACGTCGAGCAAGTTTAAATACTTCATCCGCTAATTCATGTGCATTTGTCAAATTACCATTATGCGCAAATGCGATACCGTAAGGTGAATTGACATAAAAGGGTTGAGCCTCAGCAGAACTTGAACTGCCAGCCGTAGGATACCGACAATGCGCAATCCCCGTGTTACCGTTAAGACGCTTCATGTGACGCGTATGAAAAACATCTTTGACCAGACCATTCGCTTTTCTTAAATGGAAGTTTCCATCATCAATGGTCATAATTCCAGCGGCGTCTTGGCCACGATGTTGTAGAACGGTTAACCCGTCATATAAATCTTGGGCGACAGGACCTTGCGCAACAATACCGACTATACCACACATGTTAAATTACCTATTTAAGCGGGTGTTAAAAAACTTGAACTACCTTGAAGGTATTCAAAAAACCATTCAATCACAATCGCAAACTCTGGTATGAGAATGGATGCTTCCCACCAAGGAGTTGTTGAGAACCCTGTAAATGAATCGATGAAAAATAATATTGCAGATACTATCAGGACACCTCGAAGTGCACCAAACACAATACCTAACATTCTATCAGTGCCAGACAGACCAGTATATTCAACTAACTGACCGACAATATAATTAAAGATAGCGCCCGCAATCATAGTGGCTACAAATAACAGGCCAATAGCAGCACCTTGACGCCACATCTCATTTTCAATTTGGGTAAGTAACAGGGACACGTTCGGATAGAAACGGCTAGCCACATAAAATGCGCTAAACCAAATAACCAGAGATAAGGCTTCTTTCATAAAGCCACGCACTAAGCTTATCAATGCTGATAAGACAATAATGCCAATAATAGAAAAGTCGACCCAGTTCATAATTTCTTCATAATAGTTTAAGTCAGCTCAGGCTTTCTTAAGAACTTGATGGCGCGTAGTTTAGCAGATGCTAGATGCAAAACCATCAAGATTTTTACTTATATTGTAAAAGGCGTAAGTCGCCCCTTTAATTTCGTGATTTCGTTCAAATGTGGTAATGCAGCTTTGAGTTTTTCTTGGTCAATTTCTGGTCCTACAAACACTTTAGTGAGCATGCCAGAAGGTGTTTCTACTGGACGGGAAAACGTGCGATATCCTGCTTTTTCCAAAATATCGAATAACTCTCTCACATTCTTTTGATGTCTAAAACTACCTAACTGTATCACCCACCCAGCTGACTCTTGAGGGTCCGCTTGCAAACGTTGTGTCTGATTCTCCAGCGAGGCAGTGAGATTGGTTTTACTATTTTCTGGGGGGGAAGTTGCCACTGCGGTGTCGATTTCTGGAGTGACTTGGGTATCAGTATCAGTGCCAATGCCAGTGTCACTAACAGAAACAACGTCTGTATCATCCGCAATAATATCTTCGACAACGACCGGTAAAGCCGCTTGTTGTTTAATATTTTCAATATTCACTTCACGAAGAGAATGAGTCGCTAAAGGTGCTGGTGGTTTCAGGATATTGATTTGAATATCTTGTTGCACTTGTTTCTGACCATCAAGTAAATCAGGTAAAAAGATGACGGCAAGTGCCACTACCAAAATCGTCCCTACTAACCTGTTCTGTAATGCAGTATTCACAAATAGCCCTTCATAAAACGTGCGACACTACGCAGATGGTAATTGTGCGTAAAAGTCACTTAAGGTAAAAAACGAACCAAATATTAACACTAAATCCTGATTGGTGGCAGTCTTAATTGCATTCACAACCCCTTCATAAGGAGTATTAACTGCCGTCACTTGTGTCTTACTAATGGCTAAAGAATTGACTAAACATGCTGCAATATCACTTCCTTTTGCAGCGCGTTCAATCTGAACATCACACGGATACCAATGCGATACTAAAGGGACTAATGGGGCACATACCCCGGCCCAATCTTTATCTTGCATAATACCGCATACGGCAAACACCCGACGAGGAGCAAGATGAGCAATATGTGTCGCTAAATACTCTGAAGCTTGAATATTATGTGCAGCATCTAACATAATCACTGGCGCCTCACTGCCAAACGCATGTTCAGTTAATACTGTTAACCGGCCGTTTAACCTTGTATGTGCAGCACAGTATGCCCATTGTGAAGCAGAGACAGGCCAAGCTAGCTGATGCACTACTGCCATCGCAGTAGCGGCATTAGGAAAAGGAATGTGAGGTAAAGGGAGGCTTAACTGTGTACTACCCATCTTAAAGTGAAAGAGATTGTGTTCAATGTGATAAGCAAAATCTTGACCCACCCATTGAGCATCGGCAGCATAACTCACGACAGCTTCGCGGAGGGTATGAGGCGGTTCAGGCTCACCGATGATAACCGGTTTACCCGCGCGCATAATTCCCGCTTTTTCTTGTGCAATAAGTGCGCGTGTATCCCCAAGAAATGCTTGGTGATCCAGTCCAATACTCGTGATAACAGCGATATCTGGGTCGACCACATTAATAGCATCAAGGCGGCCACCTAGGCCGACTTCTAATACAGCCACGTCGAGCGCTTGTTGATGCAGTAACCACAGTCCAGCAAGCGTGCCAAATTCAAAATAAGTAAGAGAGATATTACCTCGAGCAGCTTCTATTGCAGCAAATGCTTGAGTATGAGCAGTATCATCTAATAACTGTTGATTAATTCTGACACGTTCATTATAGGTATTGATATGAGGGGAACTATAGACCCCAACCTCATAACCGCATTGTATAGCAGCAGCTTCAATAAAAGCACATGTAGTGCCCTTGCCATTGGTGCCTGCCACAGTGATCACCGTGACTCCAGACCAATCCAAATTTAAACGCTGATAGACTGCTTGAACACGATCCAAGCCCATATCTATACCTACCGGATGGATTGACTCAAGATGAGTCAACCATTCCATTAACGAAGCATCAGCTGTCAGAGTCATAGCGTGTTTACTTAAGAGTCAGATCCATTTTTTGGAAAATCTGACGGTTGTTGAGTAACAACAGGATCAGAAGTTGACGTATTAGATGCATCAAACGCTGGACTATCAGGGACATTCACATGATGTAATTTTGATAAGACACTGAACAAAGTATCGCGCATATCACGACGGTCAACGATCATATCAATCGCTCCCTTATCCAATAGAAATTCACTGCGCTGAAAACCTTCAGGTAATGTTTCACGAACGGTTTGCTCGATAACGCGAGGGCCGGCAAAACCAATTAATGCTTTTGGTTCAGCCACATTCACATCACCCAACATTGCTAAACTAGCTGAAACCCCACCCATTGTCGGATCCGTTAATACTGAAATATACGGTAAACCTGCTTGGCTCATTTTCGCTAATGCAGCCGATGTTTTCGCCATTTGCATCAAAGATAAAAGTGCTTCTTGCATACGTGCACCACCACTAGCAGAGAAACAAATTAATGGCATTTTCTCAGCCAAGCACGCATTAACTGCTGCCACAAAACGGGCGCCCACAACCGAGGCCATTGAGCCACCTAAAAACGCAAATTCAAAACTAGCCACCACAACTGGCATACCATTTAATTTACCTTTGACCACAATAATAGCGTCTTTTTCATTAGTGGATTTTTGCGCCGCTGAGATACGGTCTTTATAGCGTTTGGAATCTTTAAATTTTAGGATATCCTGAGGTTCAAACTCTGAACCTAACTCTTCACGCCCATCAGCATCTAAGAAACTATTGATACGGGCACGTGAGCCTATACGCATGTGATGGTCACATTTAGGACATACTTCAAGTAATTTTTCTAATTCACTACGATAAAGTACTGAATCACAAGATGTACATTTAGTCCAAATACCTTCAGGTACATTACTCTTTTCAGAAGACTGCGTACGCGGGAGAATTTTCTCTATCCAACTCATTATTTTTTATATCCTGTCGAAAATCGATCTTTATAGGGTGAATTAAACCACAAAAACCAGCTAATACGAAAGATTAACTGGTCTTAGAAGTCAATAATAGTCATTCGGGAAATTGTAAGAATGTAGGCCCAAGAGGACTTTTAGGTAAATCAAATTCGGGGTAATCGACATCAACGAAATATAAACCATTCGGTTTTGCCGTCACACCTGCTTGAGTACGATCTTTAATCTCAAGTATTTCTTGCAGCCAACTCACAGGCTGTTCTCCGGCGCCTATCAACATTAAAGAGCCGGCAATATTTCGTACCATATGATGTAAAAACGCATTCGCTTTAATATCAATAATGACATATTCACCGACTCGTTGAACATTCACAAAATGAATATTTCGAAAAGGCGTTTTCGACTGACACAGCGCTGCTCGGAACGATGTGAAATCATGCTCACCCACCAGCACTTGTGCCGCTTCGTGCATTTTTTGTGCATCTAATGGTAAATAACAGTGAGTAAGCCCTTTCGCTAAAATCGCAGGAGGCACGCGATGATTATAAATAATATAACGATAACGCCTCGCCGTTGCGCTAAAACGAGCGTGAAATGTATCGGGCACTTCTACTGCCCATTTAACCGCGATGGCTTCTGGAGTTTTTGTTGTGACCCCTAACGTCCAGGCTTTCTCATCACGTTTAGCAGACGTTTTAAAATTAACAATCTGATATGTCGCATGGACACCAGCATCTGTTCTACCCGAACAGATAATATTCACTTTTTCATCGGCAACAAAACTCGCTGCGTCTTCTAATGCTTGCTGCACTGAAGGCACGTTATCTTGGCGTTGCCAGCCATAAAAATCAGCACCGTAGTATTCTACAGCCATCGCAATATTGGTAGTCATTTATCGGTTATCTAGTTGGGTAAGAATTTGTTTAGCTTCTGCTTGTTGAGAAGTTGAACCGTTTAGTAACACTTTTTTTAAGATATCCAGCGCTTCTGAGATATCGTCCATTTCAATATAGACACGCGCTAAATCTAAATCAGATGAAAAAACATCATCGTCAGTGATCTCATTTTCACTCACCGGCTCAGGCATACTTTCGATGTTCTTTAATAAATCTATCTCAGGTTCATCTTCCATCTCGCTAATATCTGCAAGCAGTGTGTCCACATCGATAAATTCATCAGTATCATTTTTAACTGTGTCATTGAGTGACGAAGGGGCATCCGGAGCCGTTGGCTCAAGCTTAACTTCCTCATCCTTAGCCGGAGTTTCAAGCGATTGAAGTAATTCATCAAAATCCGTATTCTCTAAATCTGTGATCAGACTTTCATCTGGCGTGTGTTGATCAGACGCCCAAATATTTATGTCAGGGATGTCATCAATTAAAGATGATGCGAATTCAGACACCGACTCCGAAGTCGCTTCCGGTTCTTGCTCTGTGGAAGCATCAGATGCAGGCTCAGACACCACCACTGGCTCAGGAATAACATCTTCAACCAGATCAGGATTTTCAAAACTATGCTTAACATAGGAGTCACGATCAGAGAATGGTGCATGTCTAAAATCTGTATCAGACAGCTCGATGACATTTAACATATCTTCTGCTGGCCTTGAAGCAATGTCATCACCGTCTATTATCCTGGGACGACGGGAAAATAACCACAGCCCAAGCACAACCAATGCACATAAAATGATACCTGAAAACAACGAAATAATAATCAATGGCTCTTTTAATAGCACCAGTAAATCTGTCACTGAATTGGTTTGTGTTGTCGCTTCGCTGATCTGAGAAGACTTATCCAGTAATTGATATAACTGCGCTTGTAATTCAGCTTGAGCGTCAAGTTGTTCTTGCACATCGCCATCTACACGTTGAGATAATTGCGTAAGCTGTTGGGATACCGACTGTAATTGCGAAGACAGCAACGCATTTTCATCAAGTAATGTTTGAATACTATCAAGCGATGTTGAGTATTGAAGTGTCAGTTCATCCAGGGTGTGTTGCTCACTAGACGACAACGTTTTTTGTTCGACGATACCCGACGTAGATTGAGTGCTTAATACAGAACCATCCGCAAGCAAAACCTCATCGCCCTCCATTTTACGTCGAGCTGTTTCTAGATCAATGGTCGCAACAAAACTCGCCGCTGGCATGACTAACATCGCATTATTAAGTAATTGATTCACGTTTTGGTTATTAAATGCATTCGGATTTAATACATATATGCCGTACATGACCGGATATAAGGATTCCGGTTTCGCTATTGCAAATTCAGGGGAATTTCGATAGATACGCGCTATACGCCATAGCGTATCATTATCACTCACAGGTCCATAAACCACATTACTAGTGCGGGTCGTTTCAGTGTTATGATCGACACTTAACTCAACTCGTTGGAACTCTCCAGCAAACGAATGCGTCGTCTGGATTAGGGATGAAAAAATCAACACTAATATCACGAATTGCTTCATAGTTATTCCCAAAAAAAATCGTTAACGATAGGCTAGAAAGTGTCGTCGTTATATGAAGTAAAAGTTGTGCTAGAAGATAGCATAAATGCTCGTCATAGACGAGCATTTATCGAAGGTAGGATATAAGAGGAACTACAGATAATCGCGAATTAATGTTTCTGCAATTTGAACACTGTTCGTCGCTGCCCCTTTACGGATGTTGTCAGAAACAACCCACATATTAATGCCATTGGGATGCGAAATATCATTACGCACACGCCCAACATGAGTTAAATCATTGCCACTGGCACTGCACACTTGCGTAGGAAATGCTTCACGATCATCATACAATTTAATGCCTTCAGCCTGAGCCAATAACGCTTTGACATCAGCTGCATCAATCGGAGAACGTGTTTCAATGTGAATCGCTTCACCATGACCAAAAAATACTGGGACACGCACTGCGGTAGGATTCACTAGAATAGTATCATCACCTAAAATCTTACGTGTCTCCCACACCATTTTCATTTCTTCTTTGGTGTAATCGTTATCAAGGAACACATCAATCTGTGGGATCACATTAAACGCAATTTGACGAGAAAAGTTATCATTTTTCACTTCACGAGCATTTAATAAATCAGCGGTTTGCGTAGCGAGTTCTTCCATCGCTTCTTTACCTGCACCCGATACTGATTGATAGGTACATACGTTAATACGTTCAATCCCGACTGCTTCATGAATAGGCTTTAAAGCCACCATCATTTGAATGGTAGAGCAGTTAGGGTTAGCAATGATATTACGATTTCTAAAATCCGCTAATGCGTGACCATTAACTTCTGGTACGACTAAAGGAATATCCGGCTCATAACGGTAATGTGAGGTATTATCAATGACAACACATCCTGCTTCAGCAGCGATGGGCGCAAACTTTTCAGAAATACTGCCACCGGCGGAGAAAAAACCAAACTCAGCTTGAGACCAATCGAATTTATCGGCATCAAGCACTTCAATTTCTTTACCCTTAAACGTAATCGTACCACCCGCTGAACGGCTTGAAGCAAGAGGAAATAATTGATTAATAGGAAAATTGCGCTCTGCAAGTAAATCCATCATTGTTTGGCCTACGAGGCCAGTTGCGCCTAAAACGGCAACATTAAATGCTTGTGACATGGTAAATAAGGATCCTTAAACCGATTATAGCGTTGCGGCACTAAAACCCAACGCTGACAAAGTGTGCGTGGTTTGCTCAAAAGTACAAGTGACATGCGCCGTATCAAATTCTCGTCTTACCGCAATATCACTATTGGGTCGAGGTTGACGGTATTGCTTTCGTAATAGAGCAAAACAGGGTGATTGTGCCATGTTAGACACAAATTCGCTATGATCAAATGCTATATCATATATTGTCCATACCAATGTACTAAGCGATTCAACGGTTAAGGACTCATCCGAGCAGATTAACGACACATCATGATTGGGCAAAAAATCTGCCATTTGATGCACAATGGCTTGTTGAGTTTGTGTGGCTAACCAATCATATAACATGAATGTCCCACGAGTTTTACCTTCCAAACTATGTCCAGCAATATGTGGCGTGGCAATTAAACAGTACTCAATCAGCTCTGTTAAAATATCAGGTTCATCTTCCCACACATCGAGTATCAGCGTCGGTGTTAGGCCCTTCTGAGCAAGTCGAAGTAAAGCATGATTATCAACCACTTCCCCTCTGCCTGCATTGAGTAAGATTTGACGCGGTGAAAGCTGAGCTAATACCTTTTCATCAAATAAATGCCATGATGGGTAGGGTCCGTTTTTCACTAAAGGAGCGTGCAAACAGATAATGTCGCAACTTAAAATAGCCGCAAGATCGTTCCACTCTGGTCTATTTTCAGCTAACGCACGAGGCGGGTCATAGGCATCTACGACCATTCCTAATGCAGAAAACTTAGCCATGACACGACGACCCACTTGCCCTAGCCCGACGACCCCCACCCTAAAACCTTGCAGTACGCTCACAGGATCTGACGCTTGAATATCACCACGTGCTAATAAGGCGTATAACACCCCACTGAGTGCATATTCCGAAACAGACGTCGCATTGCAACCTGCCGCAATAAACGTGTCAATCTTAGTTGCCGATAATGCCGCTAAATCAAGATGATTATAGCCTGCAGTCGCGGTAGCAAGAAACTGACACGATGATAATTGCCCCACTCTAGCTTGATCAATTTTACTGGTAGAACGGATCATCATGGCATCAACCGAAGCCAAATCGATATCTGCTAACGCCTGGTGATTAAACGCGCTGGCATCACCAAGAGAAGGAAACACATCTTCGGCGAATGGCATGTTGTCATCATATAGAATTTTCAAAATACACCTGTGGACTAAAAAATATTACACAGATGATAGCTTAGCCCAAAAGTCGCGTAAAGCTTGAGTAACTGCTTCTGGCGCTTCTATTTGCGGATAATGACCAACATTTAACGGCGTATTATGTGTTTGAGGTAATAACCGTTCAAACTCATTCAGCATATGTTGACCTGAGATGGGATCATGCACGCCGTTAATCAATGTCAAAGGGATCTTCGCTTGTGTCAGCGCGTCTTGCCAGC
>Ga0209136_1001040_pt1 | contig 18930 bp, 16 predicted proteins | sample SaaInl0LU_22_DNA_FD_184640 | JGI IMG/M metagenome (GOLD analysis project Ga0209136, IMG submission 184640) | Marine microbial communities from expanding oxygen minimum zones in the Saanich Inlet - ESP_90LU_22_DNA (SPAdes) (version 2) | ecosystem: Environmental > Aquatic > Marine > Intertidal... | reverse complement strand
CATAATGCGTTTTTAGAATCTCCTTTTTCTAAGCATATGGCAGCCGCCCCTTCTCCTAAAACCATGGTATTGGTTTTTTTTTCTAAGTTGAAAGCCTGGCAAGGGTAGAATTCTGATGCAGTATTGTTCAAATCTGAATTCTGTTTGGTTGCTTTTGAATATACCTTTAAAGCTTGCATTTGAGCTATTGTAAAAGGAGTCAATGGAGCCTCACTACCACCAACTAGAAAATGATCGGTTAAACCAGAGTTGATCCAAGCAATTCCGTTCAATAAAGAATGTAACGCTGTTGAGCAGGTAATGGAATGTGAAATTTCTGGTCCTGAAGTTTGCAAATCATGGGCTACCCAAGATGATATGTTTCCTAAAGTTGTGGTTGGAGAACTTAATGTAGAAGATTTTCCGTTTTTTAAAAATTCTGTATGGTATTTTTCAAATAAACTTGTGGCCCCTCTTGAAGATCCAAAGTTAACTCCAAAATGATCGCTTTTCCAACGACTTTGTTGTAAAGCTTTTCTTGAAACGTAAATTGCAAATAAAACGGAGGCATCTAGGTTTCTATACTTGTTATCTGCTTCTTTGATATTTTCTATTTCAATTGCCAATTCGTCTGATAAACGACCTACATAAACGGTAGTTTTGTCAAGTTTTTTTAAACTTAAAAAATGGCGTTGTGTTTTGTAGTTGTTCCAAATTTCTTCAGTAGTTTTTCCTAAAGCAGAAATAGAAGATAATCCAGTGATAGAAATGGGTGTAATCAAAGGTCGTTTTTTTGTATTACAAAATTAATCAAACTTTTGGTTTTGAACTTTTGAGAAAACTAAATTTTAAATAATTACCCAAAAAATACCAAGTGAAAAAACTTCAAGAAAAAAATTGGTTTCAAAGAAATTGTTTGTGGTTGTCGTTGTTTTCTAATTATTTTGGTATTTGTATCTAGTATTGGAGCTACTTTTTTAGGTGCAGTTACCTCATTAGATGAACTAATAACGAATACAGAACCCGTAGCTTATGCAAAACAGCAAGTATTTAAACATCCGAAAGTTGTGGAGTGTTTAGGTTAAAATTTGGAGGTAACAGGTATTGTAAGCGGAAGCATTTCTTCACAAAACACCAAGGGTCGTGTTGATGCTAAAGGAAAACAGTTGCACATTACAAAAATCAAAAAGAAATATTTTTGATGAAAATTTCTTTGGAGATGGATTTATTGAATACAGATATTGGATTGAGGTTGTCTGTAAAGAAGAAAATGATCGAAAAAGAAGCTATTGAGTAAGTAGAAAAACGACACCTCTTAGACCGTGTTCAACAACCAGGTTAACTGGATAAAAAAACGGTGTTTTTGTTTTTTAATTTGCGTTTTAAATTTAACAATTTTTATAAAAAATGTTAATAAAATAATTTGATAAACCTTTGAAAACAATAGGATTTGAACCTTTAATTCGTTTTATTTATAATTGTTCTAAATATTATTGAAAAATATTAAAATTATTTGTTGCTATGCTGTTTCCGCGTAACTTTGTTGGCTATAAATTAACGTAAAAAATGAGTTTTTTCAAATCATCTATAGGAAGGAAAGTAGCCATGGCATTGTCTGCACTCTTTCTAATGTTTTTTTTATTGCAGCATTTAGCAATAAATGTATTGTCTGTAGTAAACCCAGATTTATTTAATGAAGTGTCTCACTTTATGGGAACAAACCCTGTGGTTCAGTTTTTACTACAACCTGTTTTAATATTTGCGGTTGTATTCCATTTTGTTATGGGTTTCATTTTAGAACTAAGAAACAAAAAAGCTACAGGAGGAGGTTATTTTAAAGACAATGGAGCTGCAAATTCATCGTGGTTTAGTAGAAATATGATATTAAGTGGAATTACAATTTTAGCTTTTATTGTACTGCATTTTATCGACTTTTGGATTCCAGAAATCAATACAAAATACATACAAGGAGACATGTCTGGTTTGCACAATGGTGAATTTAGATATTATGAAGAGTTGGTGCATAAATTTGTAAATCCATTGAGGGTTGGTGCTTATGTTATTGCATTTGTTTTTTTAGGTTTACACTTAGCACACGGGTTTACTTCTGCATTTCAATCTGTTGGAGCAGCTTCTTTAAGAAAGAAGTTAGAAAAAGTAGGTGTTGTTTACTCGTTAATAGTACCTCTAGGGTTTATAATTATCGCATTATATCATTTTATTAACCATTAATCTTACATAATATGGCTTTAGATTCAAAAATACCTCAAGGTCCACTTAAAGATAAATGGACATCTTATAAAGACAAAATTAATTTGGTAAATCCTGCCAACAAGCGTCACATAGACATTATTGTGGTTGGTACAGGGCTAGCAGGGGGTTCTGCTTCTGCAACATTAGCAGAACTAGGATATAACGTTAAGGCATTTGCTTATCAAGATTCACCGCGTAGAGCACATTCAATTGCTGCTCAAGGAGGAATCAATGCTGCAAAAAATTATCAAGGAGATGGAGATTCTACATACAGATTGTTCTACGATACTGTAAAAGGAGGAGATTACCGTTCTCGTGAAGCAAACGTATATCGTTTGGCAGAAGTTTCTGCAAATATTATTGATCAATGTGTGGCACAAGGAGTTCCTTTTGCACGTGATTATGGTGGTTTGTTAGACAATCGTTCTTTTGGTGGTGTTTTAGTTTCTAGAACATTTTATGCCAAAGGACAAACAGGTCAACAATTATTATTAGGAGCTTATTCTGCCATGAACAGGCAAATTGCTCGTGGTAAAATAGAAATGTTTAACAGACACGAAATGTTAGATGTTGTAGTTGTTGATGGAAAAGCGAGAGGGATTATCGCTAGAAATTTAGTGAATGGAGAAATAGAGCGTCATTCTGCACATGCGGTAGTAATTGCCTCTGGTGGTTATGGAAATGTATATTTCTTATCAACTAATGCAATGGGTTCTAACGTTACTGCTTCATGGAAAATTCATAAAAAAGGTGCACATTTTGCAAATCCTTGTTATACACAAATTCACCCAACATGTATTCCTCGTTCTGGAGATTATCAATCAAAGTTAACGTTGATGTCAGAATCTTTACGTAACGATGGACGTATTTGGGTACCTAAAAATTTGGCTGATGTAAAGGCAATCCGAGAGGGTAAGAAAAAGCCTACTGATTTATCTGAAGATGAAAGAGATTATTACTTAGAAAGACGTTATCCAGCGTTTGGTAATTTAGTACCTCGTGATGTAGCTTCTAGAGCAGCTAAAGAGCGATGTGATGCAGGTTATGGTGTTAATGCAACTGGAGAAGCAGTGTATTTAGATTTTGCAGCAGCAATTATCCGTTACGGAACAGAACAGGCAAAAATTAAAAATATAACCAACCCTTCTGAAGCAAAAATCAAAGAATTAGGTAAAGAAATGGTTAAGGCAAAATATGGTAACTTATTTCAGATGTACGAGAAAATCGTTGATGAAAATCCATATGAAACACCAATGATGATCTATCCGGCAGTACACTACACAATGGGTGGTGTTTGGGTTGATTATAATTTGATGACTACAATACCTGGTTGTTATGCAATTGGAGAAGCTAACTTCTCTGATCATGGAGCAAACAGATTAGGTGCTTCTGCATTAATGCAAGGTTTAGCAGACGGTTATTTTGTATTACCTTATACTATTGGAGACTATTTAGCAGATGACATTAGAACAGGAAAAATCTCAACAGATACACCAGAGTTTGATGCTGCTGAAGCTGAAGTTAAAAAACGAATCGATTTCTTTGTAAACAATAAAGGAACAAATTCTGTAGATTATTACCACAAGAAACTAGGAAAAATCATGTGGGATAAATGTGGAATGTCTCGTAACGAAGCTGGGTTAAAAGAAGCAATTGAAGAAATTTCTGCACTTCGTAAAGATTTTTGGGAAAATGTAACTGTGCCTGGAGAAGCTGATGAGTTTAACGAGCAACTGGCAAAAGCAGGTCGTGTTGCAGATTTCTTAGAATTAGGTGAACTGTTTGCTAAAGACGCTTTGGTCAGAGAAGAATCTGCCGGAGGTCATTTTAGAGAAGAACACCAAACAGAAGAAGGAGAAGCAAAACGTTTAACAGCGTATCAGTTTGTTTCTGCATGGGAGTATAAAGGCGAACCAAAAGATGCTGTATTGCATAAAGAACCTTTAGTGTACGAAAATATAGAAGTAAAAGAAAGAAGTTATAAATAATATAGTTGATGGTTGATGGTTGTTGGTTTCTGGAAACAAAAACTAACAACAAACAACTAAAAACCAAAAACTAAAACATATGAATTTAACGCTAAAAATTTGGAGACAGAAAGACTCAAAATCAAAGGGTCAAATGGTAGATTATAAAATATCTGAAATTTCAGAACACATGTCTTTTTTAGAAATGATGGATGTTTTGAATGAAGAGCTTATCTCAAAAGGAGAAGAACCTGTTGCTTTTGACCACGATTGTAGAGAAGGTATTTGTGGTATGTGTTCTATGTACATTAATGGTGAAGCTCATGGGCCTGATAGAGGTGTTACTACTTGTCAATTACACATGCGTATGTTTAAAGATGGAGATACCATTACTATTGAACCATGGAGGGCTGCAGCATTTCCTGTAATTAAAGATTTGGCTGTAGATCGCTCTGCTTTTGATAGAATCCAACACGCAGGAGGGTATATTTCTGTAAATACTTCAGGGAATACCCAAGATGCAAATGCAATTCCAATTGCAAAAGAAGCTGCTGATACTGCTATGGATGCTGCAACTTGTATTGGTTGTGGTGCTTGTGTGGCAAGTTGTAAAAACTCATCTGCAATGCTTTTTGTTGGAGCAAAAGTTTCTCAATATGCTTTATTACCACAAGGGCAAGTAGAAGCTGCAGATCGCGTAAAAAACATGGTGGCTCAGATGGATTTAGAAGGTTTTGGGAATTGTACCAATACCGGTGCTTGTGAGGTTGAATGCCCTAAAGGAATTTCTTTAGACAATATTGCAAGAATGAACAGAGAATTGATGAAGGCTTCTTTCTAAGAGAGTAATTATTTTCTATAAATTATAAAAAACTCATACTGTTATGTATGAGTTTTTTAGTTTAATAAACTAGGAAATTCTTCTATAGAAATAGCATTATCTACTGAAAAATCACCAATTTTTGTCCTTCGTAAAGCTGATAGATGAGCTCCAGAATTAAGCGCTAAGCCAACATCGTAAGCTAAAGAGCGGATGTATGTTCCTTTACTACAAACCACTTTAAAATCGATATTTGGTAATGCTGTTGAGGTTAATATAAAGTTCTCTATTGTAATTTTTCTAGCTTTTATTTCGGTAGTTTCTCCTTTTCTGGCCAATTCGTATAGGCGTTTACCTTCTTTTTTTATAGCAGAGAAAATAGGTGGTTTCTGATCAATTTCTCCAGTAAAAGACCTAACAGTACGCTGTAATAATTCTTCAGTAATATGCTCTGTAGAAAACGTTTTGTCTATTTCAGTTTCTAAATCATAACTTGGTGTTGTTGCCCCTATTGAAATTGTACCTGTATAGGTTTTTATTTGCCCTTGATAGGTGTTTATGTTTTTTGTTTCTTTTCCAACACAAATAATAAGTAAGCCTGTTGCCAATGGATCTAGAGTACCAGCATGGCCCACTTTTATTTTTTTAATATTAAAGTGTTTTCTAATATGCCATCTCAACTTGTTTACAACTTGAAAGGAGGTCCAGTGTAGTGGTTTATCTACCAATAAAACTTTGCCTTGTTTTATTTCGTCTAGTGTCATTAAATAATATTAAAATAACGTAAATACAATAGCAATTATACCTACAATTGCGCAATAGATAGAGAAATATACCAATTTACTCTTTTTAACAAGGGCAATCATCCATTTACAAGCCAATAAACCAGCTAGAAAGGCCGTAATAAAACCTGCCGAAATAGGAATTATTTCAGAAGATTGAAAGTTTAAATTGCCACTTAAAACATCTTTACTTATTTTTCCAAAAATTAATGGTACCACCATTAAAAAAGAAAAACGGGCAGCTTTCGTTCTGTCTATTCCTAACAAAACCGATGTAGAAATTGTAGCACCAGAACGAGATATTCCTGGTAACATAGCAATAGCTTGAGAAATACCAATTATTAATGAGTTACCAAAAGAAACTTCTTTATTGGTATTTTTTGCTTTGTCTGCTAATAATAAAAGAACTGCTGTTAGTAGCAACATGCTCCCTACTAGGGCAATTTTACCACCAAAAAAAGATGCTAGTTGTTCTTCAAATAATAGACCTACACAAACAGCAGGAATCATAGAAATAACAATTTTTAAAGAGAATTTAAATTCGTTATTCCATTTGAGCGCTAATAAACCTTTAAAAATCACTAGCACTTCTTTTCTAAAAATAACCAAAGTACTTAATGCGGTTGCAAAGTGTAAAACTACCGTAAATGTCATGCTTTCTTCGGGTACAGAAGTGTCTCCTAAAATAGCTTTAGCTAATTCTAAATGACCACTTGAAGATACTGGTAAAAATTCAGTTAACCCCTGTATAATGCCTAAGATTATTGCTTCTAAAATATCCATTGTTATTTTTTAGGGTTCAATAAAATAGCATAAATTTCTATACCCAAACCAATAATAACAAGCGTTGGTGCAAGTCTAATTCTTCTCCAATTGTAAATTTCTTCATTAAAAACTTCAGGATTTTCACTACCTCCACCGGCCATAAGAATAAATCCTAAAGCAATAACCAGCAAACCAATTACCATAAAAAGATAATTCTTTTTTTCAAAGAGAAATTCTGGCTTTTGAGTGTTTTCTTTATTCATAAATTAATAATACAATTTGTCTGTTTGTAAATTTAAAAAACGCTGTGTTGCAAAAAAAGTACTTAACCATGTAATTATAAGAGAGGAACCTAATATTCCAAAAAACAAATAAATTAAAGTTATGTAATCTTTTACTAAATTTAGTGCTGGTATTTTTTTATCCAAATAATAAATGCCTATTCCAATACTTATACTAGCTATAAGTGCTCCTAAAAACCCTAGTTTAATGCTTTGCCTAATAAAAGGTTTTCTTATAAAACTTTTAGTAGCGCCTACCATTTGCATGGTTTTTATGTTGAATCTTTTAGAGTAGATGGCCAAACGAATAGAACTATTAATTAAAATAATAGCAATTACAGCAAAGAATCCACTTATAATTAAAAACCAAAATCCTATTTTTTTAATATTTTTAGTTAAGAGATTAATTAAAGGTTTATCATAAGAGACATCTAAAACAAATGCATTATTTTGAAAGCGTTTCTCAAGTTCTTCCATTTTTTGTGGAGTAACGAAAGCTGCTTTTATGTAAATATCGATTGCGTTTTTTATTGGATTTGTGCCTAAAAATTCTAAAAAATCTTCGCCAATTTCTTTACTGTACTGTTTTGCAGCACGCTCTTTACTAACGTAAAAGACTTTTTTAGCGAATTTTTCTTTTTTTAAAGACTCTTTTAACGTAAAAATTTTTTCGTTAGAAACGTCATCTTTTAAAAATAATGTTATCGCAACTTTTTCTTTAAAATGATTGGCAACTTTGGTAGATTTTAATAAAATTAAGCCTAAAGCTCCACCCATAAAGAGTACCAATGCAATACTTACTACTACAGAAAAGTAAGAGGAGCGCAAGCGTCTTTTTTGAAAGTTATCGAAATTTGATGTCATTTGTTTATGAGAACTAGTGCAAGATACTAATTAGTCTTCAGTTGTTGCAATTCCTATTCTTTTTTTAACCGGTTTATAGGTTGACATAGTTCTACAAGAACTCCATTGGTTGTTTTTGGATGTAAAAAAGCAACCAAATTATTATTTGCTCCAATTTTTGGAACTGAATCTACTAATTGGAAACCTTCTTTTTCTAGTCTCTTAATTTCTGTAGCTATATTGTCTACTTTAAAGGCAATATGGTGTATTCCTTCTCCATTTTTTTGAATAAATTTTGTTAGACCAATATTCTTATCAGTAGCTTGTATTAATTCTATTTTTGAGGTTTCTGTTTTAAAAAAGGAAACCAGTACATTTTCTGAAGTTACATTTTCAATTTTATCTGGTTTTTTTTGTAAAAGTGAAGCATACAGCTTATTAGCTTCATCTAAGTTTTTAACTGCTATACCAATATGATCTATTTTCATTCTATAAAAATAATTAAATACAAGTAAACACTTTTATTTTGCATTTATAATAATATTATCTAGCTCATAAGATCCATCAAAATCAGAATCTCCACTACCAACATATTTAAAAGCAATATGGGCAGTTCCTCTATAATTAGATAAATTGATAAAAGATGAGGAGAAAAATTCTTTAAAATTACTATTGTTTGATGCTATTTTTGCAGGCAATTTAATCCATGTTGCATTTGTAATATTGCCTTCAGTTCCGTCCCAATTTGTAGAAATTAACACCTCTAAAGAACTACCATCTGCAAAAGATGTAGAAGTTTTAAAAGATAAATATTCCTCTGAAGTTGTATCTAAATTAATAGCATTACTAATTAGCCAAGAGATAGTACTATCGTTTCTAGAGCTATAAGAACCAATAGTAACAGCTCTGCTATTTACATCTTCATCAAAGTATAACTTCCAAAGTCTTGTACCTTCTTGCCTGTAGTTTGTCCAACCTTTAATATTTGGAGTACCTGAAGTAGACTCAAAATCTTCGTATAAAAGTATAGTCTTAAAATCTTCAATTTTTGCTGGTGTACATCTAGTTTTATCCATAACAACATCATCCGTGGTGTTTAAGATTAATACCGTAAAATCGCCATTAAAATCTCTACTTATAACTCCATTTATAAAACCGCCTCCTTCCGGTAAATTATTATTTGCAAAAGAAGCAAACGCACTAGTTTCTATAAAAGTACTAACAACTCCTAGCCCTTGGCAAACATCAATTTTTCGTTTTGTATCAAAATCTTCTTTTGGATCTGTGTAAGATTTTCCGTTTACATCAGCAGAAAAAAAAGCGTTGTTTATTTTAACGAAAGTACTTATGTTCTCATAATTATCTAGATTACTAATATTTATTGCTTTTGGAATAATTGTTTTAGTTGTTGATGAACGAAAAATGTGATGTTTAGCTTGATTTTGAGAAATACTTTCAATCTCTCTCGTATCTGTTAATTTAACTTTACCTCCAAGAGCTATTACTCCATCACCAGAGTTTGTTTCTCCAATGTAACTATTTTTTAATCTTATGTAAATTTCTCTTCCTTTGTTATATTTATTATAAATATCATTTAAGTTTAAAGATATTTTAATTCCAGCAGTTGGGTTTTCGGACCTGTCTTGAATATAAAACTCTCTAAAGTAATTGCCTTCTTTGTCTGACGAAATTACGTAGCCTTTAATAACTAAATTATTTGTTATATGAAAAGGGTTTTCTCCAGAAGTATATAAGTCTTTTACTTGACTTATTGTTTTTAACTCTATTTGATTATTGGCAATGCTATCTAAAAGTTTAGTTATCATTACATTTTGTTGATTTCCTAAATTTTCTGGAATTGTAAAATCTCCATCTTCTACACAAGAAAAAAAAGAAATACTAATTATTAATACTAGTAAAAAATTGATTGTTTTCGTATTTTTCATAGTAAATTACATTTAAAAACTAATGGTTGCATTTAAAAAATAGCTTGTACCTCTACCATACCAATAGCGGTTACCAAAAACGGCTTTATCTAAAGATTTGTCTTCTAATAATTGTCTATAGTTGGCATTTCTACCTTGTTCAAAACCACCAGATTTAAATTCTTGCCCCAATAAATTGTTTACAGTTGCAAAAACGGAAATATACTTTTCTCCAACTCTCCAAGATTTTCCGCCAACTAAATTTACTACCATATAATCAGTAAAGCGTTCTTGCTGAAGTAATTTTTTTGCAATTTCTGTGTTATAGTCATTAAAAGGCAAACCGTCTGTATCTTCATAAAAATTAGCAGATCTTGTTAAAGGGGCAACATCTGCATAAGTATCTGCGAAAAAGTTAGTTGTAACACTAAACCACCAATAATCTGGATCTCTGTATTCAAAACCAAGAGAATATGCTTTTTGAGGTCCTGCTGCAATTTTATAATTTTTTAGGTTAGACTCATAATTCTTTGATTTAAAGTTACCATCAAACCCACCATTGTTTGCAATATCAGAGGTTAAATATAGCTCTGGGTTGTTTTTGTAAACAAATTGGCCTAAAGAAGTAACTCCTTTAAGTTTTATTGTTGGTGTAATTTGTGCCTCTATACCTAGTTCTATACCTAGATGTTCTTTTTGAATGCCAGAAAGTACTTCTTGAACAAAGACTGTATTATCGCCTCCAACTCCATCTGCAAAATAAAATGCAATTTCTGTAGCGTCTTTAATAGCGGTGTAATAACCCGTTAATCTTGACGTAATTATAGGGCTACGAACAATATAACTAAAGTCTGTAGCTAAAATTTGTTCACTTTTTAAATTATCTACTATTGCGTTGTTTTCTCTTACATTAGAAAAAGAATTTTTAATCGTTGGTGCGTTGGTTATAAAACCTGCATTGAAATCAAGTAAATGTCGACCAGTTATTTTGTAGGTTGCTCCTCCTTTTATACCAAAATTGGTAAAATTTATTTTTTCAGATTTTCCCAAAGAGTTGTCTAAAAACCGTCCATTTTGATACAAGCCTTCTCTTTGGTGGCTTATGGTAGCAAGCATCAAAGAAGAATAAAAATCTACTTTTTTGTATTTAAACTGGGTTTGAACAAAAGCATTAGCAATGTTAGAGTTTAATTTATAGTTGTATCGAAATTGTTCTCCTTCTCCTACCAATCTGTTTGGGTTTAATACATTGTTTTGTTGTTGTAATTCAGTTGCTGAAAAAGGGTTAATGTCTAGATAGCCAATACCCCCTAATAGATTGATAACTTCTGCAAAATTGTTAGAACTCACTGTTCTATATTCTAATTTTGCATTTAGCGTAATGTTTTTGGTGAATTCTACAGTTAAAATATTATTTATGGTAAATTGATGTTCATCATTTCTATCTTCATACAAGACATAGGCATTGTCTAGGCCTTGAGCAGTATTTGTTACATTAGCATCAAAAATTTTATTCCAATCCAATTGACCATCATCAAGAAACCCTTGTTGCGATAAATATGCACTGGCTAAATCGTTATTTCTTAAATGAAAACTAGGTAAATATTGGTAATAAATAGGGCTTGGATTTGCACCTCCATTAAAATCTAATCGGCTATTGCCAATTTTCCCAAATTGATATGAAGCATTGGTTTGTAAACTTGTTTTATCATTAATATTCCAAAAATGGTTGAACATAAAAATAGGTTCAGATACTTCTTTAATTCTTGAATTCATACGTTCTCCATTTAGATTACCCCAATATTCATTGTATTTTATTCCTTTTAACGCAATTACTTCATCCGTTGCAGGAGCAGTTTTTCCTCTTCTATTTGGTGTAAATATTCCAGTGAAGTTTACACTGTGTTTTTTGCCAATTTTTTGTTCGAAAGAAGCAAAAAATGAAGTTGCATCATAGCTTGTGCCATCAGTAAACCCTTCTTGACCAGCACGTCTACTTGCAGAAAGGGTTAATGCCCAATTGCCAGGCATTAATCCTGTTGAATGCGTTGCCATAAGTCTGTGTTGGTAACTTCTATTAGAAGAGGAATAAGAAATTCTTGTGCCTTGTCTTTGCTGTGTAGCTCTTGTATTAATATTTGTAGAACCTAAAATACCTCCAAACGTAAAATTAGAAGGCGCTAAACCAGTACTGAATTCTTGATTTCTTAACACATCATTCAAACCTCCCCAATTGCTCCATTGTGCTCTACCATCGTTAATTTTATTCATTTCAATTCCGTTAATGAGTACTTTAGCATTTCTGGAGTCGAGCCCCCTAATTCTAAAAAAAGAGCTGCTAAATTCAAACGCGGCAGTTCTCAGGTATAAATCTCTAGTTGCTTGTAACAAACCAGTAATATTATCGGCAGTATTTGAATCGTTGTTCAGTTCGTCATCTGTAATGGTAATCAAACTTAAATCCTGTTCTTCTGTAACATCTGTAAACAAATAAATTTTCTCTAAATCTATTGTTGAACCAGAAAGCGATAGTGGAAAATTTTGTGTTGCATAACCTTCCAGTAGTATTTTTAAAATGTAATTGCCATTAGGAAGTGCTTTAATACTAAATGAACCATCTAGATTGGTAGTGGTATTTATGAGTTGGTTTTCATGAATTTGAATAGAAACATTTTGAAGTGGGGTTTCAGCGTTGCCATCCAAAATAATGCCTTTTACAATATTTTGTGCTTGTAAATTTCCAAATAAAATTACAAGTATAAATTTAAAATAGTAGATTTTTTTCACAGCTTTTTCTTTAGATTATTAAAAGAAATAATCTTGAAGAACCTTAAAATTATAAAAATTTATTTAAAATAGAATGTTAAGTGAGATTTTATAAATTAGAAGGTATAAATTAAAAAATTACAATGGATGTAACTATGTAGTTGTTAACTACATTTATAATGTAGATTTTTTATGAAAAAAATAATTATCATCATATCACTTTTTACAATGTCTTTTTCATTCTCTCAAGGAAGTAAAAAGCAATATTTTATAAGAACTATTGCTTTTTATAATCTAGAGAACCTGTTTGATACAATAAATGATGTTACAAAGAACGATGAAGCAAGTCCTATTATGCAATTAAAAACAAATAGGAGTAATGTATACCTAGAAAAGGTTGATAAAATGGCTAGTGTAATTGCTCAGATAGGAAAAGAAAAAGCAAATACTAGCCCTGCACTTATTGGGGTTTGTGAAATTGAAAATTTAAGAGTTTTAGAAGACTTGGTAAACTCCAGACACTTAGAAAAAATGAATTACGGAATAATCCATTACGATTCTCCAGATAAAAGAGGCATAGATGTAGCTTTGTTGTATCAAAAAAGGTACTTTAAACCAGTTTTTCATGCGTCTTTTAACCCTAATATTTATAAAAATAATAGAAAAGTATACACAAGAGATCAATTGTTAGTCTCAGGTTATTTAGACGATGAATTGATTCATGTTATTGTCAATCACTGGCCATCAAAAAGAGGAGGCACAAGTAGTATTCCTCTTCGAGAAAAAGCAGCCTATCAGAATACTAAAATTATTGTTCAAATACGAGAAAAAGACCCAAATGCGAAACTGTTTATTATGGGCGATTTTAATGATGATCCTATAGCATCTAGTTTTAAAAAAGTTTTGAAAACAAAAGCGAAAAAGGCTAAGCTAAAAGCGAAAGATATTTACAATCCGTATGAACTATTTTATAAACGAGGCTTAAATAGCGGAGCTTATAGAGATAACATTAGTTTGTTTGATCAGATTTTAATTTCTTCTTCTTTAGTAGCTAAAGGCGAAAAAGATTTTTCTACTTATAAAATGTATCAAGCTCATATTTTTAACAAGCAGTTTTTAAAGAAAAAAAGTGGTCCATATAAAGGGTATCCATCAAGAAGTTTTTTGAATGGAGCTTTTACAGGAGGCTATTCAGATCATTTTCCCGTATACATGTATGTCATAAAAGAAAAGTAAATATACAAGAGACAAAAAAACCCAGTAACTTTAAAGTTACTGGGTTTTATGATAAGAATTATTGCCTTAACACTAATATTAATTTTTTTTTATAAATTTTAATCTGTAGTGTAAATACGTGTAAGCATCTCTAGGTATAATTGTAATCCACTTTTTATATTTCAAATACCATTTGAAACGAATTGAGTTGACACCTTTAGATAAATAAGCTGCAATAAAAGGGTGAATGTGTAATGCTATTTTTCTTCCTTTTGATTTGGAAATTAATTTTTCTAAATCTGCTTCTATTTTTTCTAATAAAACAATTGGCGCTTCAACTTCTCCGTTTTTATTAGGATTTGGTTCTCTGGTTTTAATACTCAGCTCAGGTCTAACTCGCTGTCTCGTTATTTGTACTAAACCAAATTTACTTGGTGGTAATATTTTGTGTTTTGTTCTATCTAAAGACATTGCTTCTTTTAAATGCTGAAATAACTTATTTCTATTTTCAGATTTATGCATGTCGATAAAATCGACTACGATAATACCACCCATATCTCTTAATTGTAATTGACGTGCAATTTCTGAGGCGGCAATTAAATTTACTTCTAAAGCTGTTTCTTCTTGGGATCCAGCTTTATTAGAACGGTTTCCACTATTTACATCGATAACATGTAAAGCTTCTGTGTGCTCTATTACCAAATAAGCACCTTTACTCATAGAAACTGTTTGGCCAAATGATGTTTTAATTTGTCTTTCAATTCCGTATTTTTCGAAAATAGGAGTTTGAGATTGATGTAATTTTACAATTTTTTCCTTTTCTGGATAAATTTCTTGTAAATACTCTTTAATCTCAATTTTTAAAGTTTCATCATTTGTTACAATACTTGTGAACGTCTCATTCATAACGTCTCTTAAAATAGAAGACGCTCTGTTAAGTTCACTTAAAATTTTTGTTGGTGTATTTGTGTTTGCAATATGTTTACACATGGTTTTCCAACGATCTAAAGAGTTTTGTAAATCTTTGTCTAACTCTGCAACTTTTTTACCTTTTGCAACAGTTCTTAAAATAACTCCAAAACCTTTAGGTTTGATACTCTTTGCTAGTCTTTTTAAACGCTCTTTCTCCTTGGAATCTTCTATTTTCTGAGAAACAGAAACTCTATTAGAAAAAGGCACTAAAACTAAATATCTACCGGCTATGGAAAGCTCAGAGCTTAACCTTGGGCCTTTTGTAGATATGGGTTCTTTTACAATCTGTACTAAAAGATTTTGACCTGATTTTAGTACGTCTTCTATACTTCCGTTTTTGTCGATATCTTTATCGTGACGAAAGTTTTTTAAAGTGAATTCTTTATACTTACCTGTGCTTACTTTCTTAATGAACGTGTTTAACGAATTTACTTGGGGACCTAAATCATGGTAATGTAAGAAGCCATCTTTTGGGTAGCCAACATTTACAAACGATGCGTTTAAGCCTTGTAATACTTTACCAATTTTGGCTAAAAAGATATCGCCAACAGAAAATCTGTTGTCAGTAGTCTCGTTATTTAATTCAATAAGTTTTCCATCTCTTAATAAGGCAAAATCAATATCAGATGAATTCGAACGAATTATTAATTCAGTTTTCATGCTGAAAATGGTTTTAACACTACACAAAATTGTGTAGATGGATTAGTATTGTCAGGTATTTCTACCGAATGAAGATTTTATTTTTTATTGTTAAATCTTCAAATTTCAATGAACGTAAGTTTTTTTTGTTTAAGCTATAAACGAAAAAGTAAGCATATGCCTACTTTTTCTTATGTCTATTAGCTCTAGCGCGTTTTTTTCTTTTGTGTGTAGAGATCTTTGCTCTCTTTCTTTTTTTACCACTTGGCATAATTGTCTTGTGTTTTTTACCTATAAAGGCGTGTTAGATTATTAATTTTTTATTTAACTGCAACTTTACTTTTTACCCCTTCTGTAAAAGTTTTTGCTGGTTTAAATGCAGGTATATTATGAGCAGGAATTTTAATAGTTGTATTTTTAGAGATGTTTCTTCCTGTTTTTTCTGCTCTAGTTTTAATGATAAAACTTCCAAAACCTCGCAAATAAACATTATCTCCATTTTCTAGAGCATCCTTAACTTCAGCCATAAATGCTTCAACTGTTGCTAAAACATCATTTTTTTCTATTCCTGATTTGTCTGAAATTTTAGATACGATATCTGCTTTCGTCATAAGTATATTGTTATTGTTTTAATTTCAAAAATGCGGATGCAAATATATGATAATTAATTAATTCCGGAAAAATAAAGGATAAAAAAACAAGTTATTTTTAAAATGAAAATAAACTAGAATTTTTAGCGCTATTTCTAAATGTAGTTTGGCTTAATTATTTAATTTGATGACAAACCAAACTTCTGAATTTATGGTACTTGTTAGCTTTATTTCAGTTGGATTATTAGGTGTGTTTAGTGCTGTTTCAAACGGAGCATTATTTACAATTAATGTAATAACAGGATCTAAATAGGTGTAAAAAGACCAGTTGAAGCCCCCGTCAATTCTAGAGATATCTAATAATTTTGGTTTGTCTTGTATGCCACTAAAACGTAAAAAATATTGAACGAGAAAGCCTTCTTCAGCATCTACATCTGTAAAAGAATAAAAGAGAATACCAGATCCAGGACTATTATTTAAGGTTACATTTCCAAAAAGTAAATTTTGCCATAAAGTTTCATTCCAAACCCTTGTGTTTTCTAACGTTACAGCTGCAAACGTATTGGCAAATAATTCAGAGACTTCATTTTCTGTTATATTTATTTGCCATATTTGATTTATATTAAAAGGCAAGTTTACGATTGCAATTTCAAAGTTACCTTGTTTAGAAACAAAGGCAGATTTAGAATTATTGAGTGTAAAGGTTTTGTGCTTTATCCCATTTGCATCAGTTATTTCTGGACTAACAACAATGCCGTTAGGAGAAAAACCGATACCAAAATCAGTATTTGTAGTTTGTTGGTTTCTATTTGTTGCAAATCTTCTGTTAGCATCGTATTCAAAAACCTGTCTAGTATTATTTAGGGTATAGAAAAGCTCTCCGTTTAAAAGATTTATAATTTCATCGTTTTTCGATAAATTCTCCCAATCTTCTCGTGTAGCTTTTTCGAAAAGAACAGGTGTGTTATCTCTTACAGCTTCAAATACTAAATTTTCTCCTTCAGTCTTCGAAAATAAAAACTCAAAGCTCCCCCGATAACCCTGTCCTGTTAATCCTTCATCTGGTACGTTTGCAGCGTCTGACAATTCATGAATTTTATTTTTTGTTGTAAAGTTTAATTTTACAGTTGCTCCAAAGTCAACACTCCATAAACTAGTTGTTGTTGTACCTGCTGTATCTCCAAAATCAGAGTCCATTGCAACAGTTCCATCTTCAAAGAATCGAAATATATACGTAAAGCCCCCTAGAGAGGTGTCATCTGTAAAGTAAGTCATTTTCCACCCTTCTTGAGAAGCTAATAACAATTGTTTTACTGCTGTAATTTTTGCTTCTATTCTTTTAGTAGGAAGATCTGCAAACACTAATTCTACCTCATTATCTGAACACGAAAAGGAGAGGCATAGTAGTAGAAATGCTAAGCGTTTTATAAATTTATCTTTCATATGAATTCAATACTTTTTCTACATTTTCTGCTGCAACTCTCTGCAATTCGTATATGTCTAAATTAAACTCTGTTTTAAAATATTTTACAATAATTGCTTCTTTAGCTTTAATATCTGTTTTTGCTTGTTCGTTAGTTATAGCATCTATAATGGCATTGTACTCGTTATTGCTATTGGATAATAGGGCAGTAACCATTTCTGCAAAATCTTCATCTTCATTAGATCTTGCATAAGCGCTTATAAAGCCTAACTCTCTAGAATCGTTATCATTAGAATTAAACCATTGTGCAGTGTATCCAGAAGGAGTTATTTCTTCGTAAACTTCTCTATCAAAAGGAATGTTTTGATTTAAAATATGTGTGTATTCGTGTTGAATTGTAGCCACAAATCGAACCAATTCCTCTTTGTCTTTTAAGTCAACAAAATCTGTATTAAAAAAGGTAATTCTTTTACCACCTTCTGCCAATCCTAAAGTAATTGTTCCAGAGGGGTTTATATTAAAGCCACCAACCAAAACAATTTCTCTTGGAGCTATTAATTTTACAAAATTTTCTCCTGCAATTTCGTTATAAGTATCTAACCAAATTGTTTTTATAGCTTGCATAGCAGAAATTACAGTTTCAGTATTTGGAGGAAATAAAAAGCGATTAAAATCAACTTTGTTAGGGTTCCATTTATAGAAAACTTCAATATTATAAGGAGTTGTAAAGTTTTCTCTTAAGAAAATGTCAATTTCATTAAGTGCTGGGGTGTCAGTATCTAAATTACTTTCCGTTAATTGTTTTTCTTCTGAGCAACCATAAATAAAAAGTAATGAGAAGAATATGTAAACTAGCTTTTTCATTTTTTATCTAGGATTTGGAACTAGCCCAAAATTTTGAGCACTTCTTGGAATTTGTAATTGTTTTCTTACGTCTTCTTTTTTTAATGTTACAGGTGATCCATTATAAGTTCTATTTACTGCTAAATGAAATCGTTTGATATCAAACCAACGCAAACCTTCATGAAAATATTCTCTCCTTTTAAATGCTGAAATACTTTTTGCAAAAACTGTTTGTAGGGCATTCAAGCTGTAATAAGGAGAAAATTCACCTAAAATAGGAGGATAATCTCTTGCTAAATTGTTGATTGTTAAAACATCTGTCGCTTGGTTAAAATTAGTGGTTTTTAATTGTAAGAAGTTGCTTAAGTCGTCTATTGCATTCTCGTAATCTTGTTTCATTGCATAGGCTTCTGCTCTGTTCAGTAACACTTCATCTTTATCAAACAAGACAATACCTACAAAAGGTAAGCCTGTACCTGCACTTTGATTGGTAATTTTGAAGAATTCTTCGAATTTTGGTATGTTAAAAAACAAGTCTGTTCCAAAAACTCGATAAGCCCAACCTTTTTGATGAGGATTTCCGGTCGTAAAAAGTTCGTTCTGAATGTCTTGATTTATACCAAAACGAGACCCTGCATAGGTTCTAGACCATAATGTGAATGTAGAAACCAATAATAAATTGGTTCTTTCTGTTGCACTTGGGTATGTTCTGATTACTTCATCAAAAGTAAGCTGTCTATAACTTAAATCATCTCTAATTTCTGATAGTGGATTGGCAATTACTTTATTTGCGTGTTCTATTACTTTGTCCCAATCTCCTTTGTATAAGTAAAAACGTGTAGCAAACGCATGACCAGCGTCTTTGGT
>Ga0209136_1001038_pt1 | contig 18935 bp, 14 predicted proteins | sample SaaInl0LU_22_DNA_FD_184640 | JGI IMG/M metagenome (GOLD analysis project Ga0209136, IMG submission 184640) | Marine microbial communities from expanding oxygen minimum zones in the Saanich Inlet - ESP_90LU_22_DNA (SPAdes) (version 2) | ecosystem: Environmental > Aquatic > Marine > Intertidal... | reverse complement strand
ACGTTTTTTAGTTCTTTATCCAATTCCGCAGGAACTTTATTATTCTTAACAATAATGCAATTTTTTATTAAAGGAATATAGGCAATCAAAAATAAAAATTGGAACATTGATTTTATATTGATCAAAACAAAACTTAAAGCTGTTAAAAAAGAAATTGCAATTAAAGAATAATGATACATCATTGCTTTTCTTTTTCCTAGTTTAACAACTAAGGTGTTTTTTTTGTTCTCTTTATCTTGAATTCTATCTCGTAAATTATTTAAATTAAGTACGGCTGTGCTTAATAAACCTACTGAAATTGCAGGTAGAAAAACAATAGAACTTATATTTTTGGTGTATAAAAAATTAGTACCTACAACACTTAATAAGCCAAAAAAAAGAAACACAAAAAGATCTCCTAACCCATAATAACCATAAGCAGTATTTCCTACTGTATATTTTATAGCTGCTATAATTGCGCTAATTCCTAAACCAAAAAACAATACTGAATACCCAAAATTTTCTCTACCAAAAGACACGTAGATTAGTAACAGTGCTATCATTAAAGTTATTAAGGCAGTAACAATTACAGCATTCTTCATTTGTTTAGGAGTAATTGCCCCAATAGCTACCATTCTTGCCTCTCCTATTCTATTTTTATCTGAGCCTTTTATTCCGTCTCCATAATCATTAGCAAAATTAGAAAGCACTTGTAGACCGACTGTAGTAAGAATTGCAAGGATAAAAATCCAATAATTTTTTTCAGTTTGTTCTAAGATGTTTGGTAACAATCTAGTTGATTTTGATACTGAAAAATGTGCTAAAGCACTACCAATAATAATCCCAGAAACAGATAAGGGAAGTGTTCGTAAGCGAGCTGCCTTTACAAGGGTTGTAAACATATAAACGTTACTCTAATGCTTTAGAAATATGAATTGGCGTGTTGTTTTGCAAGGCTTGCACAAAAGCTCCCGGGTATGAAACTAGTAATTTTCTTCTACAAATTCTTGCTTCTTTGTAAGTATTAAAATGACCTATTCTGTACTTCGTAAAATTTCCTTCTTTGTATACATCAACATTTTTAAGCTTTTTTATACTATTTTTCTGATCTTGTAGTGCTGCTATTTGAACTGTAAAAATTATTACTTTTGGTTCAACTTGATCTTCTGTAGCATCTTTTAACTGTTTTTTAGTTTGATTTTTAACCAACGAAATGCTGTCTTTTAATTGATTGTTTTCTTCTTGATTAGGTATTTCTTTTTTGTTGCAAGAAACTAAAATGAAGAAAATGCCTAAAAAAATGGATATCGATTTCATAACTTTTTATTTTTAAAGTTTATTTGCTTCAGCTATCAACTCTGCAATATCTTTTACTTGAACCTCTTTTTCTTTCTCTTTAAATTTTATTCCATCAGTCATCATTGTATTGCAGTAAGGACAACCAGTAGCAATAATTTGAGGTTTTGTTTGTAATGCATCTTCTGTTCGTAAAACATTGACCTCTTTATCTCCTTTTTCTGCATCTTTAAACATTTGAGCTCCTCCAGCACCACAACAAAACGCTGTTTTTTTATAACGCTTCATCTCTGTTAAATTAACCCCTAACTTTCTTATCAAGTCTCTTGGAGATTCAAAAACCTCATTAGCTCTTCCTAAATAGCAAGGGTCATGAAAGGTTAGTCTTTTTCCTTTTAAGATTTTGTCATCAATTTGTAAACGGCCTTCATTTAGTAAATTTTGAATGTATTGGGTATGATGAAGTACCTGATAATTTCCTCCTAAACTTGGATATTCGTTTTTTAAGGTATTGTATGAATGAGGGTCACAAGTAACAATCTTTTTCACCTCGTAACCATTTAAAATATCTATATTAATCATGGCTTGCATTTGAAATAAAAACTCATTACCTGCTCTTTTCGCAGCATCTCCTGTAGAAGACTCCTCTGTTCCTAACACTGCAAAGTCTACGTTAGCTTGGTGTAAAATTTTTACAAAAGCTCTCGTTATTTTTTTAGCTCTATCATCATAGCTACCAGCAGCACCAACCCAAAACAACACCTCTGGTTGTTTACCTTCTGCCATAAAATCTGCCATTGTTTTTACTACCATAACTTATAATTTTAAACTAAATACACGTATACTTGATATTTGTTAGTTGTTAAATGTATTTTTATGATTCTTCTTTAGCCCAATTTAATCGATCTTGCTGATTATATTGCCAAGGTGCTCCATTGTTTTCTATATTAGTCATCATTAGATTTAACTCTTGTGGTGCAGCACTTTGTTCCATAACCAAATACCTTCTCATGTCCATGATGATTGATAATGGATCTATATTTACAGGACATTCTTCTACACAAGCATTACAAGTTGTACATGCCCATAATTCTTCTTGAGAAATGTAATCATTTAACAATTGTTTCCCATCATCCTTAAACGTTCCGTTATTCGCGTCTATATTTCTACCAACATCCTCCAAACGATCTCTGGTATCCATCATTATTTTTCTTGGAGAAAGTTTTTTTCCTGTTAAGTTTGCAGGGCATGCTGAAGAACAACGTCCACATTCTGTACAAGTGTATGCGTTCATTAGCTGCACCCAGTTTAAATCTGTAACATCTGAAGCTCCAAATTTTTCAGGCTCTTCTCCTTCATCTGTTTCTGAAATAGCATAAGGGTCAGCATCTGGATCCATCATTAGTTTTACTTCTTGAGTAACAGATGCTAAATTTGTAAACTGCCCTTTAGGCTTCAAGTTTGCAAAATAAGTATTTGGAAAAGCTAGTAAAATATGTAAATGTTTTGAATAATATAAATAATTCAAAAAAACTAAAATACCCAAAATATGCAACCACCAAGCAGTTCTTTCGATACTATGCAATGTGGTTTCAGAAAAATTATGAAATAAAGGTGTTATAAACTGGCTAACAATATTTCCTACCTCTGCTTGTTGAAATGGGACATCTGTTGCATTCATTACGAGAAACAATGACATTAACACAATTTCGAAATAAATGATAAAATTTGCGTCTTTCTTTGGCCAACCTTCTAAATCACTAGAGATAAAACGCTTAATATTAGCTAGATTTCTTCTGGTCCAGAATACAATTACAGAAAACAAAACCAATACGGCTAAAATCTCAAAAGTTGCTATTAGAAATCCATAAATGGGCTTTGCTAAAAGCGTTAAAAATAATCGATGTGTTCCAAAAAGTCCATCTATGACAATCTCTAACAACTCTATATTGATGATGATAAAACCTAAATAAACGATGATATGTAAAAAACCTGACAATGGTCTTACTACCATTTTTGACTGCCCTAAAGCAATTTTAATCATATTTTTTAATCGCTCTGATTTTCTATCTGATCTGTTTACATCTTTACCTAATTTTATATTTCTTATGAGCTTACGTACATTAATAGTAAAGAAGCTTATGCCTAAAATCAAAGCTAATGCAAATAAAATATTTGGTGTAAATTCCATAAAATAGATTAATTCAAGTAATGTTACTATTCTTCAGGTTGTTTGTATTCTTTTTGCTTTTTACCAAAGATAGAAAAATGGACATACCTTTTTGGGTTTTCTTTCAGGTCTTTCAACAAAAACTGCAATTCTTTTGATGCTGCGGTCAAGTTATTATACATTTCTTCATCATTGACGAACTTACCAATATTACCCTCAGAAGTATTTATTTTTTTAGAAAGTTCATTAAAATTATTCAATGTCCTTTCTGCTGTTTTAATCATTTCTGCTATGTTAACGGTAGTCAAACTATCTGTAATTTGGCTTATGTTGGCAGTAATATTTTTTGTATTTGCCATTGATGAGTTTATATACTTTTCATTTTTAGCAATTATAGTATTAACTTGTTGTATAGAAAGTTTTAAATTTTCTAAAATAATCCCTATATCTTCTATTGAAGTAGTTACTACATCTATTGTTTTTTTACTCAACAACTTATTAACATTACTAAAAGTAGTATCTACCTTAATTAGTACGCTTTGTAGTTTTGTTTCTAAAGGGTCTAATCTCTCTCCAATGGTCGTAAAAAGTCCCGTTTCTAATTCTCCTTGTAAGGTGTCTCCAGAAATTGCTTCTTCCCCGTTATAATTTGGAATAATCGCTAAATTAGAACCTCCTAAAGGACTCGGTGAGTATATTTTTACAACACTATTTTTAGAAAATGTAAAATCTTTATCAACAGAAAAACGAACCACCAACTCTCCTTTTTTACTGGGCTCTTTGTTAAAATGAATATCCTCGACTTTACCAACTCGCAATCCGTTGATCGTCACAAAACTAGATTTTGTTAAATCGCCAATTTTTTCATATTCAACTTTAAAAAAACGTATGCTTGGATCAAAAATATTTTGACCCTTTAAAAAATTGTATCCCCATATAAAACATACTATTGCAGTTATTGAAACGATACCAATTTTTAATTCTTTAGACATGATTGTAAAGATTTTAATACGAAATTACTAAATTAATTGTGAGTTTTGTTTAAACCTAGTTCATTTTTAATGCTTCTTTTACATTAATTTTTTTACCTTCTTTAAAAGCAACCAAAAAAGCTGAATTATAGCCTTTTTTCTTTGCCTTAAGTAAATTTTCTTTTGCAATTTTATAAGTACTTGAACTACCATAATAGTATTTATAAAGGGTACCGTCATGAATTCTCTCAACATTCTTCAATCCTTTAAAATTATAGGATTTTACAACTATTTTTCTTTTACCTGCTGCAATTTGAACTTTAAATATAGGTTTTACCTCAAACTCTTTAACAATTCTTGAAGGCTCTACTGTGTTCAATTTCAAATTACCAAAATAAGTCTGTATTGCTCCTGCAATAGCTATAGCCATTTGTTCCTGTCCTTTTTTAGAATTTAAATACGACCCTTCTTTTTTATTGGTTAAAAAACCGAGTTCAATTAAAACACTTGGCATAATTGTTTCTCGTAGTACTTGAAAATTATCTTGCTTTACTTTTCTATCTTTCCGCCTTAATTTTTGTACTGAAATTTGTTGCATCAAACTTGCAAAAGCTAAGCTTTTATCTAAATTTTCTTCTTGTAATAAAGACAAGCCTATAGCAGATTCAATTGAGTTTGAATTAAAACCTTTGTATCTTTTCTCATAGTCGTCTTCCAACAAAACACCTGCATTTTCTCGTTTTGCTATTTCAAGATTTTTATGATTCCCCCTTAATCCTAAAACAAAAGTTCCAAAGCCATAAGCTGCAGGTCTTGGTTGGTAAGCATCACAATGAATAGAAACGAACAAATCTGCCTTGGCTTTATTGGCAATTTCTCCCCTTTTCCATAAAGGTGGGTAAGAATCATTCTTTCTAGTGTAAATTACGTTGATTTCTTTATTCTTTTGTAATTTTTTACCTACTAGCAAGGTTACTTTTAATACAATGTTTTTTTCTCTGTACCCATTCCCTGTATTACCAGGGTCTTTCCCTCCATGACCAGCATCTAGTACAACTGTATACTTTTTTTGAGCTAACAAAGTATCTGTATTTGTAGAAAAAAAGATACTAAGAACGAAAATTAGTCCTATTTTCGTTGTTGTTGTAATTTTATAGTTTTGTAAGAATAGCATTAATAAAATTAAGTATTTTTGACATCGTTTAATTGAGTTTCAAAAAACGAACTAAAATAAATTTCCAAAGACAAAAATAGTATTAAAAGCATTGCAAACAAACCTTCCATATTTACTTTTATTCTGTTGTCTTTTTGTATGTAAAACTAGTTTTTCTAAAGATAAAAAACATTATTTACATTTTTACGAACAAGATACTATCATAAAGCAGAACAAAGATTCTTTGGCGTTAAAAGCCAATGATACTATAAATCCAGATAGTATAGGTAAGCCCAAAGAAACAATTAAAGACTTAATCGTTCATTCAGCAAAAGGTTATACGATACAGAACGCAAAAGAAAAAACAGTGTCGTTATTTGATGAAGCGATTGTAACCTACACTGATATAGAGCTTAAAGCAGGAGAAATTATCATCAACTACATTACAAATATTGTTAGGGCTAAGGGGATAAAGGACAGTACAGGAACTTACCTACAAAGACCTATTTTCAATCAAGGTGGTGAAGAATCTGAGCAAGACTCTATAATATTTAACTTTAAAACAAAACGCGCAATTATATATGGGTTAAAAACCAAACAAGGCGAGATGTTTACCTACGGTACAAAAACCAAACGTGTAAACGACTCTACAATATATATAAGAAAAATTAGGTTTACCACTTCAGATAAAAAAACACCTGACTATTATATTGGCACAGATAAAGCAAAACTTGTACCAGGTAAAAAAATAATTGTAGGTACAAGCAATCTAGTTTTGGCAGACGTACCAACTCCTATATTTTTACCTTTTGCTTATTTTCCAATTACACAAACAAGAACTTCTGGTTTCTTAATACCTGCTTTTGACCCGGGAAATAGCTCTAGAGGAATAGGATTACAAAATGGTGGATACTATTTCGTACTAAATGATTACTTCGATTTAACAGTTCTTGGAGATTTATATTCTAATGGAAGTTGGGGTACACGAATTTCTTCTAAATATAAAGTAAGGTATAAGTTTAGTGGAAATTTCTCTTTTAATCTAGAAAACAATGTAAATGGAATTCGTGGTTTTAAATCATTTAATAGAACGGCAAATTACAATTTAACTTGGACACATAGACAGGACTCAAAATCTAACCCGAATTCATCTTTTGGAGCCTCTGTTCGTTTAGGTAGTAGTCAGTTTTTTAGACAAACCTTGAATCAGATTAATGTTGCTCAGTCGCAAACAAACTCATTCAACTCTTCTATCAATTATAGCAAGAAATTTGTTGGAACGCCTTTTAACATGAATCTAACGGCAACCCATCAACAGAATACAAATACAGAAAAAATTCAAATGACTTTACCTTCTTGGACGCTTAACATGGATCGTATTTTTCCTTTTGTTGGTAAAGATGGCATCCAGAAAACACCCATTGAAAAAATGGGCTTTAACTATACCATGCAAGGACAATACCTGGTAACAACAAACGACAAGGATTTCTTAACCGCAAATATGTTTAACGACACCAAAGCAGGAATACAGCACAGCACAGGTACAAGTACTAATCTAAAAGTATTTAAATTTTTTACCTTATCACCTTCAGTAAACTACACTGAAAAATGGCATTTTGATTACATTAATAAATTTTATGATCCAGTTCAAGATGAAGTAAATACAGAAACGCTTAATGGATTTAAAACATACAGAGAATATAACACTGGCGTTAGTTTAGGAACTAATATTTATGGTACGTTCCTCTTTAACAAAGGAAGACTAAGAGGTATAAGACACACCATTAGACCTTCCATATCTTACGGATATAGACCTGACTTTGCAGATGCTTACACAAAAACATTTCAGCAGAGTGAAGATCCGTTAGACTTGGGAGAGTATACTATTTTTGATGAAGGATTATATGGAGGACCTTCTTCAGGCTTGAGTAATTCTATAGGCATAACACTGAATAATGTATTAGAGGCTAAAGTTGCTCCAAAAGATCCAGATAGTGATGAAGAGGATAAGAAAATTTCTTTGTTAAACAACTTGAACTTTAGTACTAGTTACAATATAGCTCAAGATAGTTTAAGATGGTCGGATGTTCGATTTTCTGCTGGAACAAGACTATTTAAAGATAAATTAGCATTAAACGTTTCTGGGTCATTAACCCCTTATGAAGTAAATGCAAATGGAATAAAAATAAATAAGTTTGTAAAAGGATTATTAAAACTAACCAATGCAAACATAACCGCAAACTATTCTATTTCTAGTACAGATTTTCAAAAAAAGAAAGATAACGATAATAGCAATGGTAACCAGGATATTGGAGACGTTATTGGAAGCGACATAAATCCAACTGACAATCTGAACAATGGTGTCATAAATGGCACCAAAGAAGACAATAAGAACAATACTAAAAAAATTGCAGAATTATACAATGCAAGCATTCCATGGTCTATTAGTATTGCTTACTCATCTTCTTTAAGAAATAGCGGAGTTGAAAGTTTAAACGTTACAAACCACAGTATTATGTTTAATGGAAACTTAGAATTATCTGCAAAATGGCAGGTAGGATATTCTTCTGGATATGACATTTTAAACGGTGGTTTTACCTTTACGAGGCTTAATTTTACAAGAGATTTAGATAGTTGGCAATTTAACTTTAACTGGGTGCCATTTGGAACACAAACTTCGTATACTTTTTTTATCGGAGTAAAATCTGCTTTATTATCTGACTTGAAATGGGATAAAAACAAACCACCAGATCGAATTTTTTAAAAATTACAATGAAAAAAATCATAAACACAAAAAATGCTCCAACTCCTATTGGTCCATACAATCAAGCAGTTTTATCGGGAAACACACTATATATTTCTGGCCAAATTGCGATGAACCCTAATACTGGAGCTTTGGTTTTAGGGAATCTAAAAAAAGAAACTACTCAGGTTTTAGAAAATTTAAAAGCAATTTTAACAGCAGCTGATATGACTTTTGAAAATGTTGTAAAGACTTCAATTTTTATTACAGATATGAATAACTTCACAACAATTAATGCTATTTATGGAAAGTATTTTAACGAAAAAACGGCTCCTGCTAGAGAAACCGTAGAAGTAGCAAACCTACCAAAGTTTGTGAACGTTGAGATTAGTGCAATTGCAACAAAATAACACATCTTATAAGGCTTTAATTAACATGTCTGCCGTTGCAGGATTTGTTGCTAAAGGTATATTATGTACATCACAAATTCGTAATAGCATGATGATATCTGGCTCATGTGGGTGTTTTGCAAGAGAGTCTCTAAAAAACAACACTAGATTACAATTTCCTTCTGCAACTCTAGCTGCTATCTGAGCATCACCTCCTATCGGACCAGATAAATATTTGGTTACTTTAAATCCTGCTTTTTCTGCATGAGAACCGGTAGTTCCTGTAGAAATTAAGCTGATGTTATTTTTAAGTAACGTTTCTTTATGCTTATTTAAAAATTGAACCATTTCAGCTTTTTTGCCATCATGAGCTATTATTGCAATTTCCATATGCTACTTTTTTATAGTTATTAAAATAAAACAGCCTAAAAGTAAAACTTTTAGGCTGCTAAAAAATTATATTTTTTTGTTTTATTGTATAGACGCTGAATATTCTACTAAATCTACTAATTTATTAGAGTAACCAATTTCGTTATCATACCAAGAAACAACTTTTACAAAATTATCATTTAATGCAATACCTGCATTGGCGTCAAAAATCGAAGTTCTTGTGTCTCCAACAAAATCCTGAGAAACCAATAATTCTTCAGTATAACCTAAAACTCCATTCATATCTTCGCTTTCAGAAGCTTCTTTCATTGCTGCTTTTACATCTTCGTAAGAAGCACCTTTTTCTAACCTTACTGTTAAATCCACAACAGAAACATCCATAGTTGGTACACGAAAAGCCATCCCTGTTAATTTCCCATTCAAAGCAGGAATAACTTTACCAACAGCTTTTGCTGCCCCAGTTGAAGAAGGAATAATATTATGTATTGCAGCTCTTCCACCTCTCCAGTCTTTCATAGAAGGACTGTCTACAGTTTTTTGTGTTGCTGTAGCAGCATGAACAGTAGTCATTAACCCTTCTACAATACCAAACTTATCGTTTAATACTTTAGCAATAGGTGCTAAACAGTTTGTAGTACAAGACGCATTTGAAAATATTGTTTCTTCTGCTTTTAACTCCTTATTGTTTACACCCATTACAAACATTGGTGCATCTGGAGATGGTGCAGAAATTACTACTTTTTTAGCTCCACCCTTTACGTGTAAATTTGCAGTTTCTAAAGTTTTGAAAATACCTGTACACTCTAAAACGTAATCCGCTTCAACTTCATCCCACTTTAAGTCTTCTGGGTTTCTTTCTGCAGTAATTCGAACTTCGTTACCGTTTACAACTAACTTACCATCTTGAACTTCTACAGTTCCGTCAAATTCACCATGAACAGAGTCATACTTTAACATATAAGCTAAATAATCTACATCAAGTAAATCATTGATAGCCACAACTTGTACATTCTCTCTTTTAGCGATTGATCTGAAAGCTAATCTTCCTATTCTACCAAAACCGTTAATACCTACTTTAATCATTTTATACTATTTATTTTTGATTGTTATTATTATGTTGTCATAATATCAGAAACTCGTAATAGTTCCACATCTATTGAATGACCGCCTTTTACAGCTTCTTTTATACTTGTACTTATTACATTGTTATCTTTTAAACCAACCATTAAATTGGTTTTTCCGTCTAACAACAGCTCTACAGCTTTTACACCTAGTCTACTTGCCAAAACTCTATCAAAGCAAGAAGGAGCTCCTCCACGTTGCATATGTCCAAGAATAGAGACTCTCACATCGTATTCTGGAAGATTTTCTTCTACATATTCTGCTAATTCGTATACTGTTTTACCTGATTTATCGCCTTCTGCAACAACAACAATACTAGAAGATTTACCTGTTCTTCTACTCTTTTTTAGAGACTCTAACATTCTATCTAACCCTAAATCTTCTTCAGGAATTAAAATTTCTTCAGCACCAGCACCAACTCCTACATTTAGAGCAATAAAACCAGCGTCTCTCCCCATAACTTCTACAAAGAATAATCTGTTATGCGAGGAAGCAGTATCTCTAATTTTATCAATTGCTTCCATTGCTGTATTAAGCGCAGTATCGTATCCTAAAGTATGAGAAGTACCAAAGATATCATTATCAATTGTACCAGGAATACCAATTACCGGAAAGTTATATTCTTCATTAAACACGACTGCTCCTGTAAAAGAACCATCTCCACCAATAACAACCATAGCATCTACCTCTTGTTCTTTCAAGTTTTCATATGCTTTTTCTCTCCCCTCCAGAGTTCTAAACCCTTGGGACCTAGCTGATTTTAAAATTGTACCTCCTTTATTTACGATATTATTTACACTACGGGCTGTTAAATCTATGAAATCTCCTTCAATCAACCCTTCATAACCTCTGTAAACACCTAAACAACTTACCCTGTAATATGCACAAGTTCTTACTACAGAACGTATTGCAGCATTCATTCCTGGAGCATCTCCTCCAGAAGTCATAACCGCTATTTTTTTTAATTTTCCCATAATCAGTCCTGTAAAATTAGTTGTTTTCGTTGATTTTTTCGCAAAAAAATTACGAAATCGTTTTAGACTAATAACTAATCAATAATTCAAAGTGACCACTTAAGATTAATTGTTAAAAATAACAGCTATCATCTTAACGTAAACGTTCGTTAGAAAAAACTAAATAATAGATAACAAGTTTTTTTAGTTTCTAAAAATTCTTGGTTTCGTTTTATTATTTTTCTACTGTAGCTTGTTTGTTTCTATTGTCCTTTTCTACTGCTGGGCCTTTACGATTTTTCTTAATTCCTAATTTTCTTAGTAATTCTGAAAAGGTATTAAAATTTACTTGATAATTCAGACCCACTCCTTGCGTATAGCCTTCTTCTTGAGTTGAATATTGAATTTCGTTTTGACGATTAAATATTATAGTTCTAAAATTTCCTTCATCATTTAACAATACTTCAATTTTTACTTCTCCTACAACACTAGATTGGGCTTGTGCACCAACTGGCACACCCACTTTACCGTTTATAAGTATGCGATCACTTAATTGTGTACTTACAGACACATCTACTTGATTATCTATATTTAGACGCTCTACATCATTATCTGTTGAGCCTTGTTGGTAATCTACTCCCAATTGAAATTTACTATCTCCGCTATTTACTAAATTAGAAAAAGCAGCTCCTAAGGCACTTGAAGCTGTTCCTGCGATTGCATTGTTTGCATTAAAATTTGAATTGTTCACATCTCTAAAATACCCAAAAGCTAATAATGAAATGAACTGGGTAGTCCTTTCATTAATGTTATTATCATTCAATACAAATTCTAACTCATTAGCGATTGTAGGATCTACATTATTCAATTCAATATCCAAATCTTGTTTAGAACTAAATAATCCTCCAGTAATTCTAGTTACCAAATCTACTTCTATCTTACGATTCGAATTAAAGTTATCTAACAAAACAGCAGGATTTGCCTTCACTTTATGAATGGCTGTAACGTCTAAATTTGCCTCATAAGGACTACCACTCCAAGAAACTGCGCCTCCTTTTTGAATTACAAAAGGCTTGTCAATAACACCCCCATATTTAAAATCATATACCCCTTGTTCAATAGTGTAATCTCCAAACATATTAAACTTACCTCTAGTATTAATTTCTATACGTAAGTTACCTGTTCCACTTCCCGAAAGTTGGCTCCCATTTACCTCGTCTATAACAACTTGTGCTATAGCTTCTTTAGTAACCTCTAAATCTATATTTAAAGAAACTCCTTTTATGGCCTCTATTGCAATTTCTTCTTGTAATGCTTCTACCTCTGATTTGTTAGATTTAAAGTGAATTAAATTATAGCTACTTACAGTCTCTATATCTTTTAAGGGAACAACAAATACAGTTCCTGGCATTGTTTTAGCATTTACATCTATTGTTAATTGATCAGTTAAACCAGTAATGCTTGCATTACCATCTATAAATGCAGTTCCATAATACAAAGATTCTTCTGAGTTTTCTGTATTTAAGACAACTAGATTATCACTTTCTATTTGTAAGTTTAAAAACCATTGCTCAAAATTTAAGTGAGTAATTGCTCCAGATAAGGTTCCTTTTGTACCATATTCTGAATTGCTCAATTGAATTTTATCAAAAAGTATAGACTGATCATCTAAAGAGATAATTGTTTCTTCAGCAAAATTATAATCTACATTTAAATAAGGAAATTTTAATCCTGAATTATACAAGTACAATGTACCATTAACTTCTGGATTACCAATAAAACCCCTTACAAACAAGTCTCCAGATGCTGTTCCTCTTATGGAAGATAATACATCTTTTCCTAATGGACTATAGGCTCGTAAATCAAAATCTTCAAGATAAACCTTAAGATCCATCAAAGGTTGTTTTTCTGTAAAGTCTAAGTTTCCAACAGCTATAAAACTTTTAACTAAGTCATTTTTTATAGCCATATTAACATCGTAATATTTATAAGAATTATTCCCTTTTATATTTAAATTCAAATCTCCTTGTTTGAATTTGTTAATTTCAAAGTCTTCAATTACAAATGAAGCCTTTGGCTTATAATTGGTATTCTTTTGTACAAAATCTAAAGCTCCAGAGAGCTTTCCTTTTAACGATAAGCTGTCTATTTCAGGTAAAAAACTTTCTAATTCAACTTTTTCAAATTGTAGCGCTATTTTTTTTTCAGTACTTCCTTTTAACTTTCCTAGAAATGAGACTTCTTGTTTTCCTGAGGTTAATTTAAACTGGCTAAATTCAAATAATTCTTTCTTTAAGTTAAAAGTAATTTGAGCTGTATTCAGTTGGTTGGGAATGATATTCCAAACATTTCCTTTAAAATTAAACGTTGATTTTTGGAAACCTACCACAGAATTTCCTTCTTCGTTGAAGGTGAAAAAGAAGTCTACATTAAAAGTTTCATTCTTTTTTTGTTTTCCTTTAAAAACAGATTTGAAATACAGGGTGTCGTTTGTATTGCTATTGGTTAAATTAAGCTCTGATAAACTATAATATTTTGTCTTAATTTCATCTAGTGTTAAACTCGTATAATGAAGTTGGTTTTGGGTTTCAGTGACAATAGAAACCTCCTTAATTTCATTGTCATAAATCTCTAGTTTTGGAGATGAAAAGTTTAAACGAAATAAACTCTTGTTAGCATCTATTCTTCCTGTAATTTTTGTTTGATTATCTATAGTGATATCAGGAAAAAAAACATTAACAATTTGATCGTAAACAGAAAAATTATAATCTACATACTGATTTGGGGAAACCTCGTATGGTTTGTAATTTTCGAACATGCTCCCTAGGGCATTCTGAGTAACTTGGGGTAATTCTTGAAACAAAAAATCACCAGAAATAGTTCCTGTTACAATGTCATTAGAAATAACTTCTATTTTTTTAAAGGTATCATTTAATGATGATTTGACTATAAACTCATCAAAAACAAATTCTTTCTTTTCGTTTGTGTATACTATGTCTTTAAAAATAGCATCACCTGTTATATTGTCTAAAGAGTTTCCTTTTATATCTAAACTGATACTCCCTTTTAATTTTGCGATACTATCTTTAGTAAATAAATTTGTGGCTTTTAAATCTAAATATTCAATAGTTGTATTAAAATTAAATTCGTGTATTGTAGAAGATAAATCTGCCAACCCTTCAAAATTCATCTTAAAATTACGATCATTTACCGACAAAAAACCATCAAATTTATTGTTACTATATTTTCCATTAGCAACAATATTATTATAAGTATAATTTTTAAAATTTAGATTCGCTATTGTACCATTAAAAGCGGTATTTATATTTTCTAATTTGAATCCATTCCCGTTTACAAAACCTTTAATATTAGTTTTACCAAATAGTGGATTTTCAAAAAACTTTCCGATATCAAAATTTATGAGCTCTACATTTCCAACATAACTAATATTGTCTATCGGTTTTATATGCTCTATTTTTAAATTTGTAGCTAACACACCGATTTCAGAATATATTGTTATATCTGTTGCTACTTTATCCAAAGTAGCATCTACCTCACCTACCATATTAAATTTGCCAAGCTTTTCAAATTCGGAAGGCAATGTTTTTCCCAAAACATTAGGCAGTGTGTTTTTTAGTGTTTTATACGTTGCTTCTGCTTTTGTAAAGTCTCCTTTAAAACGAAAACCATTCGTTACAGTTACAGCATTTTCAAAATCTAAGACACCCTTTATTTGAATTCCTTTTTCTGAAATTAAATCAATTTTGTTTATTGTAAACTTATTTAGGGCTCCAGTAAGTTTTCCTGAAAATGTTATTATGTCTTTTCCATTAAATTCTTGATAATAGTTTTTAATATCTGTAAGACCAAGCTTACTTTTTGTGAAATTCGCTCTAATTTTTACCTTGTTTAAAAAGTCGCTTAGATCTCCTTTTTTATAATCGAAAAAGATATTAGCATGAATGCTAGACGTATTGGTTTCTAGATTTGCATCTTTCAAATACATTCCTGTTGGAGTGTACTTAAAATCTGTTGTCAGATTAACAACTTCTAAACCATAGCTTTCCACAAAAGAAAGTCCGTTAATTTTACTTGAAAAAGAACTCCCCTCTAAAAAGACATTTTGTAAGTTTCCATTGGCATTTAGAACTCCATAAATAGTAGCTTTTTTCTTATTTTCATTAACTAATTTGTAATTTAAATTATTTGCAAAAATATTATCGGCTTTTAAAACAAAAGGCTTTTTTTTACGAATAGAGTTTTTATTTCTTGTAAAATTTTCAACAAAAACAGCTAGATTATCTTTTTTCTCCCCTTTATATTTTTTCATGTATACAAAAACACCATCTAAAATAACATCGTCAAATAAAAGCGTATTGTTAAACACTTCTTTTAGGCTTAATAGTGAAGTGGATAGTTGATTCACGTAAATTAAGGTATCCTGATGATGGTCTTTAATTTTCACCGCTTTCAAAGAAACTTTACCAAACAAAGAAAGATCTATTTTACCTACAGAAATAGCAACATCATAGTTGTTTTTGATTTTACTGGTAACATAATTACCTAGTTTTGTTTGCACAAAAGAAGTAGTTGAACAAAAAGTTAACACCAAAAAAAACAACACAAAATAGTTTAGCCATTTTGCTATTTTTCTTCTACTATTTTTTCTTGTATTTTTTTGAGTAATATCCTTTTTCACAGTTGATAATGTGCTCTTCCATTATATCTCACTAAAGACGAAAAGTTACACAAAGTTCGTATAAAATTAACTAACAATTATACAAATTCTTTTTTTAAAAAAAATTCTTCTATAAAAATCGTTAATTTTACAGCACTTTTCTAAAAAAACGATGCCAAAAGATATTTACATATTAGGAATTGAATCTTCTTGTGATGACACGAGTGCTGCTGTAATTCGAAATTATAAAATGTTAAGCAATGTAATTGCAAATCAAGATGTACATGCCAAATATGGTGGTGTAGTTCCAGAATTGGCTTCTAGAGCGCACCAGCAAAATATTGTTCCTGTGGTACAACAAGCTTTAGCTCAAGCTAATATTTCTAAAAAAGACTTATCTGCAATTGCTTTTACGAAAGGACCTGGATTAATGGGGTCTTTATTAGTAGGCACCTCTTTTGCAAAATCGTTGGCTTTAGGATTGGATATTCCTTTAATCGACACCAATCATATGCAAGCACATATTTTGAGCCATTTTATTGATGAAGAAGATACTAAAACACCTCCTTTTCCTTTTTTGTGCTTAACGATTAGTGGCGGACATACTCAAATTGTAAAAATCAAAGATCATTTTACCATGGAAATTTTAGGTGAAACAATCGATGATGCTGTGGGTGAAGCATATGATAAATCTGCAAAAATATTAGGCTTACCTTACCCTGGCGGTCCTTTAATTGATAAATATGCCAAACTAGGAAATCCAAAAGCATATCCTTTTACCAAACCAAAAGTTGGCGATTTAGATTTTAGTTTTAGTGGCTTAAAAACTGGAATCTTATATTTTATTCAGAAAGAAACTCGTAAAAACCCAAATTTTATCAAAGAAAACCTGAATGATATTTGCGCATCCATTCAACACACTATTGTTACTATTTTAATGGATAAACTAAAAAATTCGGTACGACAAACAGGCATTAAACAAGTTGCTATTGCAGGAGGAGTTTCTGCGAATTCTGAAATTAGAAAACGATTACAACATGCCAAAAAACATTTTGGTTGGCAAACATACATTCCAAAATTTGAATACACTACAGACAATGCTGCAATGATTGCCGTTACTGGCTATCTTAAATATTTGCGTAAAGATTTTGCTACAATTGGGGTCACTGCCAAAGCTAGGCTAAAAGTTACGGAGTAATCCCACAATCAAAGACTTCTCTTATAATAGAAAACAAACATTAATTTGAATAGGTAGGTAAAATCCTTTATGCTCTGGAAATAGATAGATGAAAATCATTATACCTTAGGGAATATAAAATTTTCGTAAAAATACAATAGCAAAAAAAAGTACGATTCACCCACTATTTAGCAAATTAATAACTATTTACCCACTTTTATTGCAAAAAAGAGTATGATTCTATTTTTATTAGAAAAATCTTCAAACGAAATATTAAAGTTTTTTAAAGAAGATACTCCTAGTAAAAACATTTACAAAACAAATAAGTATTGGTCTGTCAGCAAGCTTTCTAAGAATCACTTTGTATATGCATATGAGATTACAAAAGAAAACTTGGAATAAAAGATACTTTTGCAAACACAGTATCTAAAAATTAGCTATCAAGTTAAACCAAAAGTTTGATTCTTTTCTGCTATCTTGTTTCTAGTCTAAAATATAAAAATATTATTACCTGCTACTTTTCATATCAAATACCGCTTGCAAGAATTAAACCAAATACAATGTATAATGTCTTACATATTGTAAAACGAATAAATATTATAAAATGAAAATAACAAAAACGATCAATGTAGTTCTCTTACTGTTATTTACAGTAAATATTTCTTGTGCTCAAAAAACCAAAAATACACCAGATTTAGCAAATGTTAAATACGGGGAGCATGAGCGGAATGTTTTAGATATTTGGTTTGCGAATAAGAATAACATGAGTCCTTTAGCTATATATATTCATGGAGGAGGATTTAATTATGGAAGCAAAGAAAAAATAAATAAAAATGAACTGACACAATTGTTACAAGCTGGTATTTCTGTTGCTTCTATTAGTTATCGCTACAAAACAATTGTTCCTTTACCTGGAGCACATAACGATGCAAAACAAGCTTTACAATTTATTCGTTCTCAAGCAGAATCATGGGGCATAAACAAAGACAAAATTGCCTTATGGGGCGGTTCAGCAGGTGCCCAAATATGTATGTGGCTTGCTTTTAGTGACGAAATGGCGAACATTGAAAGCACCAATCCTGTAGAAAGAGAATCGACTCGTATTACTTGTGTAGCCACCAAAGGGGGGCAAACAACCATGGATACTGATTTTTGGGTCAGACATATTGCAAAATATAGCCCCGGGCAAGAAGCTGCCTTTAAAATTAGATTTCATAAAAACTTTGGTGTAGAAACTAAAAATGAAGCTGATGAAATAGCAAAAAACATATCTGCGTTAGCCTTAATATCTAAAGATGACCCCCCTATTTTTATGAAATATGAGATGTCTCCAAACGATTCAGTTCCTATCAATGTAAAGAAAAAAAAGGGGTGGATTGTTCATCATGTAGATTTTGGCATCGCACTTAAAGAAAGAATGGATCAATTAAATATCGAAGCACATTTAAAATACCCAAGCGCTAAAACAAAATATAAATCATTGGTTGATTTTTTTAATGATAAACTGAAACAACAATAATTTTAGAAGTAGAAAAAACTACTAGTACTAAAATGTATAGCAAACGGCAACTGAATTCTGCAGATTAAAACAATAATTATTTTATGAGCACTTGATATAGAAGAAGTAATCCTATTGAATAGAATCGGCTTATATGCATTCTCATTATTCGATGGATCAAGTTTTTCAAATTCTTACAATTATTCTTTTTAACTAAAAAGATTGCTATCACGGAAAAGGAATTGAGAATGTAAGATAAAAACAACTTTTACTTTTACATTCATTTTATTGAATATTGGTTTAAATACTTTCAAAAAATGTAAAAAACTACACAACTATAAAACAAAAAAACCTCAACTTATTGAAAATCAATATGATGAGGTTTTAGTTTGTACCCCTAACGATCCCATTCTCGA
>Ga0209136_1001036_pt1 | contig 18946 bp, 11 predicted proteins | sample SaaInl0LU_22_DNA_FD_184640 | JGI IMG/M metagenome (GOLD analysis project Ga0209136, IMG submission 184640) | Marine microbial communities from expanding oxygen minimum zones in the Saanich Inlet - ESP_90LU_22_DNA (SPAdes) (version 2) | ecosystem: Environmental > Aquatic > Marine > Intertidal... | reverse complement strand
ACAAACAAGTTGAAAGCAAAAACGAAGATCAAGTTATTTATTGATGTTCGTTTTTTGAATGCTTTAATCTATAAAAGGTTAGGTCAAAACGAATTTAGTATGTATTTTTGCTACTGAAATTGACTTAAAATACCTTTTTACAACAACAAAATCGCGACTCGTTTTTAGTTGAGAGAAAAGTTGATTATTGTTAATTATTACACAAATTAAACAAGAAAGAAAGTGCGTAAAATTTTAATTAGACTCCTAACAACAACTAGTCTGCTTAGTGTTCATAATATATAAAATAGTAAGATGTACAAGATATATTAAAATCATTTAAAATGAACATTTGCATTAACAGCGAATAATTGACAGGACGCAAATACCATGAGGAGAAATGGAAAGAACTATATTTTAGCAAAAGGAGGACACAGATTTTCAAGTTCAGGATTACGAAAAGAAGTGCGAGAAAAAGAGAATTTAAACAAGAATATTATATAGATGAATATCAAAAAAACAACAAAAATATACATCGCTGGTCACAGAGGTATGGTTGGTTCAGCAGTATGGAGAGCATTAGTATCTAGAGGGTATTCTAATTTGATTGGAAAAACTAGCGCTGAACTTGATCTTAGAAATCAACAAGCTGTTACTGATTTTTATAAAAGAGAACAACCTGAAGTAGTAATCGATGGAGCGGCAAAAGTTGGTGGTATTTTAGCAAATAATGATTTTCCTTATCAGTTTTTAATGGAAAATATGCAAATTCAGAACAATTTAATTGATGGCGCACATAAGGCAGGTATCGAAAAATTTATTTTCTTAGGGAGTTCTTGTATCTATCCGAAATTTGCACCACAACCATTAAAAGAAGAATACCTATTAACAGATTCTTTGGAGCCAACGAATGAGTGGTATGCTATTGCAAAAATCACAGGTGTAAAAGCCTGCCAAGCTATTCGCTGTCAATACAACAAAGATTATGTAAGTTTAATGCCTACCAACTTATATGGATCATTTGATAATTTTGACTTGCAATCTTCACATGTATTGCCAGCAATGCTGCGTAAATTTCATGAGGCCAAACTCAATAACCATTCAGACGTAACGCTCTGGGGGAGTGGAACCCCAATGCGAGAGTTTTTATTTGTAGATGATATGGCAGAGGCTGTGGTTTATGCTCTAGAGAATAATACACCAGAATACTTATACAATATAGGTACTGGAAAAGATATTACGATTAAAGAATTGGCAGAGAGTATTCAGAATGTAACAGGCCATCAAGGAAAAATTCTATGGGATACTAGTAAACCAGACGGAACCCCGAGAAAACTAATGGATGTTTCCAAGATGGCAGCAATAGGATGGAAATATTCAACTGAGTTAGAAGACGGTATTAAAAAAACATATAATTGGTTTTTACAAAATACAGATAAGATTAAAGAAATAAAATTATAATTATGAAAGTTGCATTAATAACTGGGGTTACAGGTCAAGATGGATCTTATTTGGCAGAACTACTGTTAGAAAAAGGATATGAAGTTCATGGGATTAAAAGAAGAGCTTCGTCCTTAAATACAGATAGAATAGATCATTTATATCAAGATCCCCACCACCCAAATCAACGCTTCAAATTGCATTATGGTGATTTAACAGATGCAATGAATCTTACTAGGATTATAGAAGAGTGTCAACCTGATGAAATTTATAATTTAGGTGCCATGTCTCATGTTGCAGTTTCTTTTGACACCCCTGAATATGTTGGAAACGTTGATGGTTTGGGTACGTTGCGTATTTTAGAGGCAGTCCGTTTATTAGGCTTAGAAAAGAAAACGAAAATTTACCAAGCCTCTACTTCTGAGCTCTATGGAGGAATGCCAGAAAATAAAAATGACAAAGGTTTTTATGATGAAAATTCGCCTTTTTATCCAAGATCACCTTACGGAGTTGCTAAAATATATGGTTTTTGGATTACCAAAAACTACAGAGAGGCTTATAATATGTTTGCATGTAATGGTATTTTATTCAATCATGAAAGTCCCAGAAGAGGTGAAACTTTTGTGACTCGTAAAATTACACGAGCGACTGCTAGAATTGCTTTAGGTCTACAGGAAAAATTCTATCTGGGGAATTTAGAGGCCAAACGAGATTGGGGACACGCCAAAGATTATGTTCGTATGATGTGGATGATCTTGCAGGCAGAAGAGCCTGAAGACTGGGTAATTGCTACTGGAAAGACCACAACGGTTAGAGAATTTGTTAGACTAGCTTTTAAAGAAGTTGGTATTGAACTAGAATTTAAAGGAAAAGGAATTAATGAAACAGCAGTAGTTGTAAAATGCAGTGATCCTAGGTTTAAAATTGAATCAGGAACAGAAGTTTTATCAATAGACCCTGCATATTTTAGACCAACTGAAGTAGATTTGTTAATTGGAGATCCCACCAAAGCAAAAGAAAAATTAGGCTGGGTGCCAGAACATAATCTAGCATCATTGGTAAAAGACATGATGCACTCTGATATAAAACTGATGCAAAAAGATCAATATTTGAAAGAGGGTGGATATTTTATTAGTGGCAATCCTGAATAGTTTTTGTTTGTAATTAAATAATAATACATCATTCACTTGCGATAAGGATTCAACTTCTCATTATGATGTAAAAAGAGTTCATTAGTAAAATACTTTTCTTACTGATTCAGCTGAATATAACATGGTGTGGTTAAACAATTTATTTCAGGAAAGTATCTTGAATATTATAAAAAATTACATTGGATAAATGTATCAAGAAATAAAAAAAAAGATCGAATCTTTAAGACTCAAAGTAGTTTCTCATGATTTTGAAAGACCTTGGGGTGGGTTTTTAGTAATCGATGAAACCCAAGCACAAGAATTTTCAAACAAATTCTTTAAAGGATTAGATGTGAATTCTTTAAAAATTGGAGGTAAGTTGAGTCCTAAAATACTTATTGTAAAACCAGAAGCTAGATTGTCTTGGCAATACCACAACAGACGTGCTGAAATTTGGCAAGTATATAAAGGATCGGCTGGAATCATGAGAAGTAATACAGATACTGAAAACGAAATTAAGGTATATGATGAAGGAGATCAAATTGTATTACAACAAGGCGAAAGGCATCGCTTGATAGGTCTAGATGATTATTGTGTGGTGGCAGAGATTTGGCAACATACCGATGCGAACCACCCTTCGGATGAAGATGATATTATACGAGTGCAAGACGACTTTGGAAGATAAAAAAGCATGCTATGAGCAAGAAAAAAGCAATGATTGTATCTGGATATTTTAATCCTATACATAAAGGACATATTGAGTATTTTAATAATGCGAAAGCCTTGGCTGATGAATTGTTTGTAATTGTAAATAACGATCATCAAAGAGCCTTAAAAGGATCCAAAGAATTTCAGCAAGAGTCAGAACGTATTTTTATCGTCTCCAATATAAAATCTGTTGATCATTGTGTTTTGTCAATTGATGAGGACAGAACCGTTTGTAAAACTATCGAAAAGATTTTCTTGGAATTTGGAAGTGAATATGACTTTAGTTTTGCCAACGGTGGCGATCAAAATAATGACACGATACCAGAAAAACCGATTTGTGATCAAATGGGTATCGCATTAATTGATGGGATAGGTGATAAAATTCAGTCTAGCAGTTGGTTATTGAAAAAATAAATTTTTTTAATTACGTTTGGTTTAAAACTAGTTAACTATTTGTGACATTTGATTCAATATCTGCAAAAAAACAAGAAGCTACCATTATAGAAAAGATGGAATTTCTCTAAGAAAAAGTGCTAGATGATTTGCTTTTAAACCAATAAAAATTGATTTCTTTTGCGCCATAATTACCTCCATAATGTTTTTCATCCAAAATGTACTTTACACAAACTAACTAAACCCCCTGTTTTCTGTATTCACTTGGTGTTAAATGATACATTATCTTAAAGTGCTTTCTAAAATATTTCAAATTATTTATACCTACTTGGTAAGAAATTTGTTCTACGGTCTGCGTAGTTTTAAGAAGGAGATACCCTGCTTTTTTTAGTCTTATATCTCTCACAAATTGAACAATTGATACTCCGGTCGTTTCCTTTACTTTAGTATACAACTTGGTTCTTCCCATTGCCATGTGCTGACAAATAAATGTTACGCTAAATTTTTCATTTGTCAGGTTTTCTTCAATAAATTTTATGATTTTCATTAAAAATATATCATCTTCTGTCTGGTTGTCAAATGACTCAGGGATGAAATATAATCTTTTAGAATAGTATTCCAATATATACTTTCTGTTGTTTAATACTGAAGCAATTTTAGCTAATAAAACCTCTATCTTAAAAGGTTTTCTGATAAAGCCCTCGGTGCCTAACTTGAGGCTCTTCAATTCATGAGTGGTTGAAGAAAGTGCAGTCAACATAATGATTGGGATATGGTGCAAAGTATCACTAGACTTAATACGTTTACACAACTCCATACCATCCATAACTGGCATCATCACATCACTTATAATAATGTCTGGTTTTTCCCTATTGGCCATCTCAAATCCAATACTACCATTATCTGCATTTAATACTTTAAAATATTTTTCAAGGTGTACATTTAAATATTCACGTATTTCTATATTATCTTCAACGATTAGTATCTTCTTATCAATCGAAGTGATATCATCAATGATGCATAAACCACTAGATCCATCTCTAGAAATTTGAGAGGAATGCACATGATAATTGTCATCACTAAAAAAAATGACATCCCCAATCTCATAATCGTCTAAATATTTTTTACCAAGTGGTATTCGCAATGAAAATTGACTGCCCTTATTTAAAGTACTCTTCACATCAATTTTTAGATGATGCAGCTTACAAATACCTTTAACCGTAGCCAACCCTATTCCATTACCAAAAGTTTCAACAGAGGATTTATTTTCTATTTGATAATATTTATTAAAAATTTTGTTCTTTATGTTAAATGGTATACCAATTCCAGTATCTATCACAGATATTTTAAGATAATTATCTACAGGCTCTTTCAAATCATTAAATATTGTTTCCTGATTTTCATTTCCTTTGATCTCCATGACAAGTGAAATTTCACCATTACTAGGAGTAAACTTAAAGGCATTTGATAATAAATTAATTATTACAGTTTCTATTTTCTCTCTATCTATGTATAGAAGGATTTCATTTTGGAGCAAAACAAAATCGTAATGGATGATTTTGGAAAAGGGTTTGCCTTTAAACAAGGTAAAGATTTCAAACACTAATTTATTTATTTTAGTTGCTTTTACTTTTAACACTTCATTGCCTACACTCATTTCTCTATCATCCAACAACTTATTAACCATCTGTAAAAGTCTATTTACATGTCTACTCATGGATTCTAAAACCTCTCCGCTATTTCTTTTTAATTTGTGGTTATTCATTAAGTCCTCTAAAGGAGAGATTATTAATGTGAGGGGTGTTCTAATCTCGTGAGAAATTCTAGAGAAAAAGTCTAATTTCTTTTGGTTTAATAATTGCTCTTTTTCAGCTGATATTAGCTTTTCTTTAATTTTTTGTCTGTTAAAAGTAAATCTATGATACACAGCGATTAGCCCAATGAAGGCAATAACATAGATAAAAACAGCAACCTTAGTCATGTACCAATGGGGTTCTATTTTTATTTTCAATTGAGCGATCTCAGTGGTTGGTGAGGCAACATTATTTAAGGCAGCAACTTTGAAAAGATAATCTCCAGTTGGCAAATTAGAATACGTTGTTTTAAAATCTGGGTAGTTTCTTACAATCCATTCTGTTTGATAAGGCTCTAACTTATATTTGATTTTATTTTTTTTGGGAGAAATAAAATTTAAAGGAGTGTATGTAATACTAAACTCATTCTCTTTGGCTTTTAAAACGATTGAGGTAGTATCTACTATTTTTGAATTTAACAACACCCTATTATTTATCGTATCTCCTATTTGTACGGGAGTGTTAAATATCTCTATTCCATTAATGGAGATATTCGAAGGCATGTCGCTGGGCTTTATCAAATGAGGGTTAAAAAAATTCACACCATTAACACCTCCAAAATACATAATTCTATTGATGGAATCATAGTAGGAGGAACCAATTTTAAAAGAGTTACTTTGTAAGCCATCATTAACATCATAGTTTATTATTTTTTTAGTCTTCAAGTCATACATAGAAATACCTCTACCTCCCATCCAAACTCTATTTTGATCATCTAACAATATGGATTCAATATCATTGTCTGCTAAGCCTGTTTTTCTTGTAACATAATCAATTTGAAATGCATTATCCTTCCCTATTCTTAAGATATTCAATCCGCCACCTATCGTTCCTACAAACAAAGTATCAGAACTATTTGAATTAATACTCCAAATATAATCTGTACTCAGTTTGCTTGCGGTGCTTTTTGAATTTGCATGAACAAACTTCAGGCTTGTTTTATCCTCGAGGTGTATTACTGTTATTCCAGAATCTCTCGTTGAAACGTACAAATACTTTTTCTTTTTATCAAAGAAAAGATAATTAAGGTTATTACTCGATATTGACTGATTATTGAAAGCTTCATAAAACAGATGTTGAAATGAATTGGTAGTTTTATCATAAATATCAAGACCATTAGAGTAATTTGCTAGCCAAATCCTACCCAAATGATCTTCACTTATAGAAATGATATGATTACTTGAAACGGAATTAGTATTGTGTGATATATTTTTATATATCTTGACAAGTTTTCTATTTCGATATCTATAAACACCACAATCGAAAGTTCCTACCCAGATTTCACCTTGAGAGTCCCTAAATAAAAAACGAATGTGTTTTTTATCTAATTCTTTTAATCGTCCAATATATTTTTTTAAAACTAAATCATAAAGAAAGAGTCCATTTTTTGTGCCCAACCAAAGGGTATTCTTTTCTTTCACTATGGCAGAAGTGTAATTTTTAGAAAAAACATTATTGTTGTTATTTTCTTGTGGTTGTGATATTTGTCCAAATGGATTCTCTGCCAAGTTTTTATAAAAAAGTCCATATCCCGACGTTGCAACCCAAAGCACATTAAATTTATCTCTAAAAATTGTATTTACTTTTACATCGGAAATGGGTTTAGTATCCGCAATAAATTTCAATCCATTTTGAAGTATAAACTTTCCTTCATACAAGCCGTTTTCTGTCCCTAAGAAATAGGAAATATTATTTTTGTATATACAGTTTATTGATACTCTTTTATTATCGCTACTTCCAAATCGTATTGGTATTTTTTCTTTAATTTTTAATTTGCTGTTCCAAAGGAAAAGCCCTTCTTGTGAACCTATCAAAAAACTAGAATCATCATATGCTAGTGTTGCTCTAATTTTAACTCCTTCACTAAATTTATCGTAAGCAACTAATTTCTTATTATTTTTAGAGTATTCATAAAATTCACCATTAGCACTAACAAAGAATTCTTGATCTCTAACAATTATTAACTTTCTTAAATCTAGCTGCTTCGCTTCTTCTTTATCAAATAAAATGTTTTCTTCTTTAATTGATTTCGTATTAGGACAAGCATCATGAGAAAAAGTTATTTTTATTAAACCTATTGCATTTTGATAAAGCCACAAATTTTTGTTTTGATCTAAATCAAACATATAATTTTCAGGTGTAAGCTCTGGAATGCTTTTAATGAACAAATACGACTCAGTCAAAAGATTGTAGCAAATGAGACCTTTATTTTCTATTAAAATCCAAATTTTATCTTTTGTTGCTATTAATTTAAGAATTCTATTTCCTGGAATACTAGTACTATCGTTAGGTTCCCATTTATAAACTTTAATTGTATAGCCATCAAACTTATTTAACCCACTATTTGTGCCAATCCATAGGAAGGAGTAATTGTCTTGAACTAAACAAATAGCATCACTATGAGACAATCCATCGTTAACGGATAATTGAGTAAATGTTTTCTGTTGACAAAACATATTCAATGAAAAGAGGAAAATATAAAATATGTGAATCCTTTTAAATGCCATTGATGTTAGAAATATGTTTCATACTTTAAGATAGTGAAAATTAATTTCTTATTTTTTTTTCATCTAGGTTAAATAAAATCACTGTAATTATTTGTTTCTATTTTAAAGACGAATAAACTTTAACACAAAACTTCTTTGATTTGATTGTAATTTTAAAAAATAAATCCCTGAATTTAAATTTCCAATGTAAACGACATTATCTTTTGGTAAAACCTCCTTTTGCAAGACACCATCTAAAGAATAGATCTTGGCTACAAATTCATTTAAGTTTATTTCTTTCGTTGAGGTCCCTATTATTTCCACAAAATCATTTTTTACAGGGTTCGGAGAAATAATTAGCTCCTTGAAAGAGTCAAAGTTATAGATTGATAACATATTATTGTCTACTACCTTTACTTTGGTAACCGAAGCTGGTTTTAAAATCACTTCAATTGAGTTTGTTTCTGTTTTGATTAAATTAGTTTCTACAATACCAACTCTATTGGGATTGACAACATCATTTATTGCGGTTAAAGAATTACCGGTTAATTCCCATTTCTTTTGTGGTGACATAAACTTAGGATAATTTAAAGTTACCGTAATATTTTCGTCAGTTGTATTCACCAACAGGGTGTAATAATTGATAGAATCTTTGGTCATACTACTCAAGGTATATACATTTTGGATACTCAAACTAGTTGTAACTCCAGGAAATTTGTAATACGAAACTGTTCTTTGTGTTAGATTAGATGGAGTAGTGTTCAAAAAATAATCTCCAAAATCATTCGTAAACATTTGAACTGCTCGCCCTTTTGAACTAACTATATTAGATGATGTTATATGCACTTCACTAGCTTGAAGAGAGTTCAACAAATAGTTGGTGCCTAAAATTTCAACCAACGGATTTTCACTTCCTTTTATCAAGGATAAGGCTGAAGAAATACTTGCTACTATAGTATGTGCATAAAATTTATTATCAATTTTATAACCTCCATTGATCGTATATTCAGTAGCGAAAATCTTTCTATTTAATGTTGTCAACTGAAGGTTGTTCTCTGATAGCACATGCCCAATGGTACCAACTCCCCTAGCTGAAGCTTCATCTAATGGATTTGTGTTTGACGTTGGTGAACTTCTTGAACCCAAAAAACCCGCACCATGAACTTGAAAGCCATCATATACAAAACATGAATCCTTTAATGCTTCATCATTCATTGCCCAATGGGATACCCCAATCTTGATCCTAGGATCTACTGCTTTCATTGCAGTTATAATTCCTTTACTTCCATCATGAGGACCTGAGGTGTAATCCAAAAAAACGAAATTATTTGCGTCTGGGATTTTTCCATGAAAACCATCTCCAAAAACAATTTCTCCTGTTTTATCATTTAGAGTATAATGGAAATCCGTTGAACTTGAGGCTCTGAAATCTGCTACTTTTGCCCATGTCGTTGTAGCATCTGACGAGGTACCAATGCGTAAAGTTAAATGGGTAATGGGAGGAAATTTTACATAATATTTTTGATTGGCTAAAGCGTTTGTTTTGATGACAGATTCTTTATCATTATTGTCGTTTCGGTTATGATCAATACCCCAATGGGATTCTAAAACAGCTTTTTGATTTGTAAATTTTTTTATTCCTCCATTCACCCACCAATTTCTAGCAAGATCACTTCCTTGGTTTACCCCTCCTACTCCTGTAATATCATCTCCACTATAAGGCCAAGAAGTCCAAGTAGCAATATCTTTGCTCCCCCCTTCATTTCCTATCTCCCAATAAAGAATATTATATGGCTTTTGTCTTCCATTTGTTGCTCTGACTGCTGCCCAATCAATTCCTCCATTAACATTAGAGCCATCCGCTAGAGCATTCATATACTCAACCAAATCAGCTGCGTCTTGAGCTGTAGCATTCCATGAAACAACCATCAAAGTTTTAGCTCCTATATCTTCTGTAAACTGAGCCACTTCGTCTGGCCCAAAGGTTGAAGGCTCTCCATCAAATCGAGAATGAAACGGATGTACTTGATCAATTCTAGCATTTTGAGGACCAATAGCATGTTTCCACTTATAAGTATGAGAAACAGTACCTCCAGGAAACCTTATCCAATGGGGCTTAATTTCTGAAATTAAGCCAATACGATCCGCTACAAAATTACCGTTTATATCAACAATTCCCTGACCGTTATCTGCATAAGTCATATTATACCCATACCGAGGTAATAGATGTTGTGAAACACTATCTATATCAAATATAACTTGTGCAGAAATTGTAAACTGTAGCAATAAGAAGAACAAATTAAATCCTTTATAATGGTAATTATTTTTCATAGTTTTTTAGTTCAAAAGCATACATAATTAAATAAATTTATGCTAAAAATCATAAACTAGTCGTAAAACTGCTTAGTCTTGTATTATTAGTTTCTTAATTACAAGTTGATCCTCTTGAAAAAGTTTTAACACATAAATACCTTTGGACAATGCAGAAACCTCTAATTCATGATCTACTTGTTGGTCTATTAGTAATCTTCCATTTACATCGTAAACATGAGCTGTTTTTTTTCCATCCCAATCAGAGAGATACACTTTTCCATGAGAGACAGGGTTAGGATATACAAACACAGATAAATCATTAACATTTTTTACTCCCAAACGAACACCAGCACCGCTATCTAAATTTCTATTCCATTCCTCTGGAGCAAATACTGCGTTAGCTGTTTTATTTATCCTTTCATCATACTTATGATTAGACAAAGGACCCTTCCATTGATCAAATAGAGAGAACGTAGGTGTGTCCTCTAGAGAACTAGCATGGAGACCTAACCAAGTATTTGAGTTATCTAAAGTGCTGTACAAATGAGCCCAATCAGATTGACCAGTAGATACAGCAAAATGCATATTTGTAGAAATCCCAATGGTTTCATCAATAATTCTATAAAAAGCATTATTATCTAGCTTTATGTAAGTAGGTCCCGAATCCACCCTATACATTTCTACGGCGTAAAAATATGATCCTTCAGGTATAATTTGACTTGAAGCAGTATGAGACCCATAATCATCAACAGCTATTAAATGCTTCGCAAACAATCCTGTATTCATAGATTTTATCTTAGTAGTAACCCCAGCGTCTGAGGAGAAAACAAACTCATAGTAATCTCTATCAATGTCATGAATAGCATACATTTCAACAGCAACAAAGTCCCAGGTTTTTCCCTGACTTCCAGCATGACCTCTTACATCAATAACACGAGTAATCACAAAATCATCTGCTGGTGTCTGATCCGGTGTTTGTGCAAATATTCCAAATGGAACAATACACATCAATAAAATAGATAATAATTTTTTCATAATAATAATATTTTGAGTTTGAATAAATATAATAGTTCATCAACAAAATTATTCATTACCACCCATACAAGTAAGTGGCTTTTAATCAAAAATAGGTGGGCAAATTGATTACTTATCAAACATTGCAAAACATATAAAGTCCATTTATTACTTCTAAAACCTCAGCTGATCAATAATTTCTACTATTTAATTAAAGATTCCTCTGTTTCTCTTTTTAATAGAAGCAGAATCCCTGATCACACCGTCAAACTGCTATAGATATACAAAAATTAGTATTATCGGCATTCCGTTTTTCCCGCTTTTAATGATATAAAATCATCCTTCAAATATTTGCTAAATCCCCCCTCATATTACGATAAAATGAACCGTATCAAAATCTATCAATATGAGTAGGTTTGAATTAGCAATTACAATTTAATTTATGAAATCTATTTTTAATACTTTTTTACTCATATTATACTCTATTTTCTTTAACTCCTGTATACAAACAAGTGAGAAAGATGAAAATTATGGCTTTCGATATTCTTTTAAAATAAACGAAGGTTGGTACTTTACATTAGGAGACCACAACCAATACAGTAGAGCGGAATATGATCATTCAACTTGGAGAAGTATAAATATACCACATGATTGGGGCGTTGAAGGAACCTATGATACCATATATGGAACCGATTGGCAATCTGGGTATCTTCCTGGAGGTATTGGATGGTATAGAAAAGAATTAATGATTAAAGAAAATCCCAAGAATCGAAATATTGAGTTACAATTTGATGGTATTTACATGAATAGCAAAATTTATATCAATGGGAATCTAATTGGAAACCAGAGATATGGTTACACTAGTTTTTTTTATGAGGTTTCCTCTCACTTGAAAAAAGGAAAAAACATTATTGCGATAAAAGTAGATCATGCTAAATCTAAATCCGCTAGATGGTATACAGGATCTGGTATCTATAGAAATGTATGGCTTCGGGTAACTCCAAAAGTACACTTTAAAACATTAGAACAATTCGTTACTACCTCCTTTATGAATGATAGTTTAGTAAGGGTTAATGCCCACGTTGAGGTTAGCAATAAAAGCGGACAACCTGTAACTGGGAAAATTGTTCAAAAAGTTTTTGATAAAAAACAATCCCTTTTGAACACTTCTGAATATGATATGAATATTGAGGCGAACAACAGTAAGGCCACTTCTGGAAAAATAAAGATTGAAAACCCAAAATTTTGGTCATTAGAAACCCCATACATGCATTTTATTGTCAATGAATTTTATGATCAAGACAATAGACTACTAGATTCTGACACCCTATCTTTTGGAATAAGAAAGATTGAATTTAGTGCTGAATGGGGATTCAAAATAAACAATAAGAATACGAAGATAAAAGGGGTCTGCATGCACCATACGGCGGGTATTTATGGAGCTGCAGTTCCAGAAAGCATATTGCTATATAAATTAAAGATGTTAAAGAAAATGGGATGTAATGCTATAAGGACCGCACACAATCCTTTTTCACCTGAATTCTACACTATTTGTGATTCTTTAGGATTATTAGTGCTGGACGAAGTTTTTGATGGGTGGGAGCAAGAAAAAGCAGTAGATGACTATGGTTTATATTTTGAAGAAGACTGGCAAAAAGATATTCGTTATTGGATTAAAAACAACAGAAACCATCCTAGTGTATTCATGTATAGTATTGGTAACGAAGTATCTAACCCTACAATCACAACCCAAAAAAAACTGATAACTTTTATAAAAAAAATGGACCATACACGACCCATCACTCAAGGGGGGCATGATCCAACAAGAGGTATGGTAGATCAACTTTCTAAAACTCAGTTGGACATAAAAGGATTTAATGGTGATGGTGAGGAAATTGGAAAATATGAATCCTATCATAAGCAAAACCCAAACATTCCTGTTATAGCAACAGAAGTACCACACACATACCAAACTAGAGGTGTATACAGGACACAAACACAATGGAGGCGAAAAGATTTCCCAGCCAAATGGGAAATTGATGGAGGTACAGCTGGAAGCATGATAGGATTGAAAGGCAAATGCTATCCAATATCTGATCTTTCTGAAAATGAAATTTTCCCGGAAGAAAAAACTAACTATTTTACCATAAAAGACAGTTTGTACGCTATTATAAATCCAAATATATGGAAGGAAAATTTATATTTCCAATCTTCTTACGATAACGCAACAGTGAGATCAAGTGCACGTAAAGCATGGCAAGTGGTTAAAGAATTAGATTATGTGATGGGACAGTTTAGATGGACTGCATTTGATTATCTAGGTGAAACCAACCAATGGCCATCAAGATTTGCAAATTTTGGAATAATAGATATTGCAAATATCCCGAAAGATCATTATTATTTATATCAAACCCTCTGGAAAAAAGAACCCCTAGTACATATATTACCGCATTGGACACACCCAGAGAAGGAAGGTATCAAAATACCCGTTGTTGTTTATACTAACACTGATGAAGTTGAACTTTTTTTAAACAAGGAATCACTTGGAAAAAAACAATATGATGGCGAACAATTGGTCTGGGAGGTCCCCTATACTTCTGGAACCATAGAAGCAAAGGCATACATTAAAAATGAACTGGTTGCAAAGCAATCGTACACCACAGCCGAGGGTAAACATCAATTGTGTGTCAAAGCTAATAAAGAAGAACTTAAATTTAAAAAACGAGAAAACGCAATAGTACTTATCGATATCGTAGACAAAAACGGTAACCTTTTTCCATACGCAGAGGACTACATTACCGTTGAAGTTAAGGGCGCAGGGATATTAAGAGGTCTTGATAATGGTAACCCTATTGATCTCACTCCTTATCATTCCATTTCAAAAAAAGCTTTTAGAGGAAAACTAGTTGCTTTTATTGAGGCCAAAGCCTCAGGAATCATTACAGTCAATGTGAAAACAAAGAAAGGGTTTGGAAAAAAATTACTATTAAAAAGTAACTAAATAGATTAAATTATTAACTAATATCAATATTATGAATTTCAAAATTATTTTTTCATTTATTTTATTTTTCAATATGATGTCTTTAGTTGGACAAAACACTGTAACTGGTAAAATTATAGATCAATCAACGAAACAGCCTTTATCAGGTGTTCATATTTGGGTTAAACAAACCAATACAGGTGTTATTTCTGATTTTGATGGAAATTTCCAAATTAACATAGAACAAGGACAAATCTTAACGTTCTCTCATATTGGATTTGCTGATCATGAAGTTCAAATAGAAAATCAAAAAACATTGAACATTTCATTATTAAAAGATACTCGTAAATTAGATGAAGTTGTTGTTATTGGTTACGGAACAGCAAAAAAGAACGATTTAACGGGGGCTGCTAAATCAATTTCATCAACTAATTTTTTACAGGGTAATATAGGCAATATTCAAGGATTAGTTTCTGGTAAAGTAGCTGGAGTAAGAACAAATTCTTCAAGTGGTGCTGAACCGGGCGGTGAAGTAAACATAAGAATTAGAGGGGTTAACTCCATCTCAGGTAATAACAATCCGTTATATGTTGTTGATGGTATTCCTGTCCCAGATAATTTTCGTATTGGCACTGACCTCAACCCAAATGATATTGAAAAAATTGATATCCTAAAAGATGCTTCTTCAACCGCTATATATGGTGCTCGTGCAGCAAATGGGTTGGTAATGATTAGCACTAAAAAAGCAAAAACCGAAAAAAACATAACAACATTTAGAGCTACTTCAGGGTTTAAAAAATTGGTCAAACCTATTTCTTATGCCTCTGGAAATACTTTAGCGTTAATTGAAAATGAAATTTCAGCGTTTAATGGTAATGATCCTATTTTCACAAATGAAGAAATCGAAAAAATTGGTGATGGTACAGATTGGATAGAAGAAGCTACAAGAATAGGAGTTTATCAAGATTATTCTTTAGGATTCTATTCAGGTAATAAAAATTCTAAATTTAACATAAACTTAGGTCATTACAAGAATGAAGGGGTTATCAAAAACACTGAATTTAATAGGACAACCCTAGCCACAAATTATTCTACAAACCTTAAGGATAAGTTATTTTTAGATGGTTCCATCAAACTATCCTATGTCGATACAAATTTCCTGAAATTTTCAGAAGGGAACACCAGAGACAACGTCATGTTTAGACTTTTGGGAGCCTCTCCATTGTTTCCAGCATATAATACAGAAGGCTCTTATGGGATACCGCCTGAGGGCATTACAAGTGAAAATCCACTTCCTGCAATTCTTGAACCCATAAATGATTTAAAAAGAAACAATATATATTCCAATATTTCTTTAAAATATGCGATCAAGAACAATTTAGAGTTTAAATTAAACTCAGGATTTCTTTTGTCCAACTCATTTTCTGGATCCTACAACCCAAGAACCACTATAGACGGTGCATTGCTTGGAGGGATAGCTAACGTAATAAATCAAAACAACAGAAATGTTTTATTAGAAGCCTTTTTAAATTATACGTTAGATATCAATCAAAATGTGACTAAGCTTTTGGCCGGAATATCACAGCAAAATGATTATCGTTCGGAATATAAAAGTTCTGCTAAAGGTTTTAATTCAGATGCCTATTTGTATCACAATTTAGCTGCAGCAAACATCATTGATCCGCCATCTTCTAATTATGTTACCACCAAACGACAATCTGCTTTTTTTAGATTGAATAATAGTTATGCCCACAAATATTTAATAACAGCTACCTATAGAATAGATGGATCCTCAAGATTTGGAAAAAACAATAAACTAGGTTTTTTCCCTTCAATTGGATTTGGTTGGAAAGTTTCAAAAGAAGCCTTTTTGAAAAATTCTGATTTGATTTCAAATTTAAAAATTAGAGGAAGTTACGGTATTACAGGGAATGATAGAATTCCCGTTGGTCGCTCAAACGCTCTCTCACAAACAGCATGGTCAACCTATGCTTTTGATGGAGGTTTTGGTACTGTCGGTTTTAGCCCTCTGAATTTGCCTAATCCTGATTTAAAATGGGAAACAACAAAACAGTATAATATTGGATTTGAGTTAGGACTGTTTAAGAATAGAGTTAACATTGAAGCTGATTATTATGATAAGATAACAGATGACTTACTCTTCGAAAGAGAGGTCAATAATTATCTAGGATTGACAAAATTCCTTCAAAATATTGGGTCGGTTAGAAACAAGGGATATGAATTAGCTATTGATGCTACACCCATACGATCAAAACAATTTAAATGGAACCTAAATTATAATGTTGCTATCAATAAAAATGAAGTATTAAAATTACCCGATGACGCTGAGAGTCTAGATCTAGCTGACTTTATTTCATTTGGAGGGTCTAACAGTTCATCATATCACAAATTACAAGTAGGGAAACCTATAAGTGCGTATTATGGATTTAAATTAGACCGCATTTTACAAGAGGGAGAGACTAGCCCAGTACAACCATTTTTAGAACCAGGAGAATATACATTTAAAGATATTGATGAAGATGGAGATATTGATGATGATGACAGGGTATATCTTGGAAGCGGTATCCCTGTAATTACGATGGGATTGACCAATACATTTCATTATAAAAAGGTTTCTTTTGCGACCACACTTACAGGAGCTTTTGACTATCAATTGTTCAATGTCAACAGAGCCCGATATGAAAACCTATATTGGAAACAAGCCGAAAACAGATGGACACCAATAAATACTGATACGGATATACCAAAGTCTTATGCATGGTCTAACACTTCTATTGCAAACGATAGATTTATTGAAGATGCATCATTCGTTAGAATTCAAAACATAACCCTAGCTTACACTTTACCAAAAAATAAAATAAGCCTAGAAGATTTTACTATTGCTGTATCCGGTGAAAATTTACATGTATTTACTAATTATAGTGGGTTTGACCCTGAATTAACTTCATCTAGTAATCCTACCAAAGCCGGATTAGATTGGAACACCTACCCTCAAAACAGGGTCTTTAGCTTAATTATAAATGCAAAATTCTAAAACATGAGAAATCTAATAATTTTATTTGTATCGATGATATTGACTTTGTCTTGTACAGAGCTTCTAGAAGAAGATTTATATACAAATCCTTCATTAAGTGGATTGAGCACTCTCGAAGATGCAAAATACTCTTTAACTGGTGCTTACGCCGGTCTTCTTGGAAATTCAAATGCAGGATATTATGGTAGAAATTATCTATATTTAAGAGAAATACCAACAGACAACCTCCTTGGTACTGGACAAGAAAGAAGTCTGGATGATTTTAGTTTTGATGACAATCAAATTACGTTAAGAAATACCTATTCTGATATTTATAACATGATTTTAAGAGCCAATATACTACTCGACAACATTGATGCTGCCGACATTAGTCTAGAACTTAAAAATCAATTTAAGGCAGAAGCGCAATATTTAGTAGCACTCGGGTATTATGATTTATCTAGTTTGTTCGGCCCTGTGGCTTTAATAACGTCCTCTGTGAACGATATTACGAACAAACCCGAAAGAGCAACCTTAGCTAGTATTGAGAATTTTATTTTTACAATTTTAGAAACTGCTATTCCCAATTTGTCAGAGACGAAATTAGAGGACAGACCTGGAGCAGTGACCTTAGGTGCTGCTTATGCATTAAAAATGAAATTGCATTTAAGAAGAAAAGAATGGGGAAAAGTCGTTGAATATGCAGATCTTATAGTGAATCTTGGTCAGTATAGTTTACTGCCAAAAGTAGAGGATTTATACGTCATCGGAAATTCAGATAATTCTGAAATCATTTTTTCTGTAAAAACAACTGGAGTACCCTTTGGAAAATCCTTAAATGCATTAGCAGCAGGAAGTACAGATATTGCAATCCATAATTATGATTGGCAAAATGATTATTATGGTTTTGGTACTTTTAGAGGGGAGTTAAAAGTATATTATTCATACGATCCAGATGATGAAAGATTCAAAAAACTTTTTAGACATCAATTCTTCACAAGATCAGGACAATCCGTGGCACCATTACAAGAAGATGGTACTAAAAAACCCGAAATAAACAAGGGTCAACCCTTTGTCTATTCAAATAAATACCCTCACCCATTGGCGGGAACACAATCTGACTTTAGAACAGATATATACCACGCAAATACTTTATTTGTATCTCGCTACGCAGAAATATTATTGGCTAAAGCCGAGGCATTAAACGAGTTAAACGGACCTTCTGATGATGTATATAATTTGATAAATGAAGTTAGAAATAGATCAAATCTTCCGAATATCCAAACTACCGGAAATTTTGACCAAAACACGTTAAGATCTGCAATTTTTCAAGAACGCCAATGGGAGTTTTTTATGGAAGGCTATAGAAGAGAGGATTTGATTAGACAAGGAACTTTTGTTGAAAAGATAACCAACTCGCATTTCAAAGTGAATGATATAATAGATGTACAAGAATGTAATCAATTATATCCAATACCGGGAATAGAGAAGTCTCTCAACAAAAATTTAATCATTCCAAACAACTGCTATTAAATCATTGAGTAAAACGATAAAAAATTATTAGAGAACTATATTCCATTACTGCTAAATCCTTGGTCTATCAAAAACATGTAAAC
>Ga0209136_1001030_pt1 | contig 18986 bp, 10 predicted proteins | sample SaaInl0LU_22_DNA_FD_184640 | JGI IMG/M metagenome (GOLD analysis project Ga0209136, IMG submission 184640) | Marine microbial communities from expanding oxygen minimum zones in the Saanich Inlet - ESP_90LU_22_DNA (SPAdes) (version 2) | ecosystem: Environmental > Aquatic > Marine > Intertidal... | reverse complement strand
ATTTCTACAGAAATTAGTTACCAGGTACAGGAAAAAGCATTTGATTTCTTAGACGCACCTGTCAAGCGTATCAATACAGCAGATACACCTGCACCATTTTCTCCAGTATTGTTAGAGGAGTGGTTGCCAGATTACAAAGACGTGATCAAAGAAGTAAAAGAAGTTTTGTACGTGAAATAATACAAATCTGTAAATGATAGAAAACCCCTTTCTCACCAGAAAGGGGTTTTTTTCGGAAAACACCCCTCCCCCTGTTTTTGTTCAAAAGTAGATTAAGAAAACGTTGGAGTAAATAATTTTTGACAAACAGTTCAGCCTTCTAAATTTCAGTATTTTTGCTAAAGTTTAGGAAGTAACTACAAAAGATAAAAAAATATGAGTGGAAATGATGTGACAACTTTTGATGTATTGATTGAAATACCAAAAGGAAGTAGAAACAAATACGAATTTGATTTCGACTTGCAAAAAATTAGATTTGACAGAATGTTGTTTTCTTCAATGATGTACCCTGGAGATTATGGTTTCGTACCGCAAACATTGGCATTGGATAAAGATCCTTTGGATGTTTTGGTATTGGGACACCAGCCGACGTATCCGATGACGGTTGTTGAAGTGCGACCGATTGGCGTATTTCATATGGCAGATGAAAAAGGGCCAGATGAAAAAATTATATGTGTGCCTGTGTCAGATCCCATTTGGAATAATAAAAAAGATCTTTCTGATTTGAATCCACACCGATTGAAGGAAATCGAACATTTCTTTCAAGTTTACAAAGATTTGGAAGAAAAGAAAGTAGATGTAGGAGGATGGGGAGACGCGCAAGAAGCGCGAGAAATTTATGTAAAATGTTTGAAGCGCTACGAAGAAAGCGAGCATAAAGCAAAAGGAGATTTTACCATCTAAACGATTTTTTCTTGATAATAAAAACACCGTGTTTATGAATTTAAACACGGTGTTTTTTTTGTCTGTAATATTTGTCTATTTTAGGGGACGTATTTAACCAAATATTTAAAAATTTAAACTAAAAATTATTACAAATGGAATTAATTGTAAATTATCTACCCGTCTTTGGGTTGCTGGCGTTGGCTTTTGTGTTTTTTAAAAATGCTTGGGTTTCCAAACAAGAGGAAGGAAATGAGAAAATGGCCCGAATAGCAAAAAATATTGCTGACGGAGCCATGTCTTTCTTAAAAGCAGAATATAAAATATTGTCTATTTTCGTGTTGGCTGTAGCTATTTTACTTTATTTCAAAGGAACGGCAGAGGAGGGGTCGCATGGTATGGTGGCTGTTTCTTTTTTCGTAGGAGCTATTTGTTCAGCTTTGGCCGGTTTCATTGGAATGAAAGTAGCCACCAAGGCAAATGTCAGAACGACGAATGCCGCGAGAACCTCTTTAGGGAGTGCTTTGGAAGTTGCTTTTGCAGGAGGCGCGGTCATGGGGCTCGGCGTTGTTGGTCTGGGTGTTTTGGGATTGAGTGGTTTGTTTATGATCTACCAGTCTGTATGGCCTGGCACTGAAAATATTCCAATGGTGTTAAATGTGCTTTCTGGCTTTTCTTTGGGAGCTTCGTCTATTGCATTGTTTGCGCGCGTAGGAGGAGGTATCTACACCAAAGCTGCAGATGTCGGCGCCGATTTGGTAGGAAAAGTCGAAGCAGGAATACCGGAAGACCATCCATTGAACCCAGCGACCATTGCCGACAATGTTGGAGACAATGTTGGAGATGTAGCAGGTATGGGTGCCGATTTGTTCGAATCGTATGTGGGGTCTATCATTGGTACCATGGTCTTAGGAGCCTTGATTGCTACTCCAAATTTTGACGGATTGGGTGCTGTTTATTTGCCATTGGTATTGGCAGCAGTCGGAATTGTCATGTCTATTATTGGAACGTTCTTCGTGAAAGTAAAAGACGGAGGTTCTCCACATGCCGCCTTGAACACAGGAGAGTTCGGATCTGCGGGTTTGATGCTGGTTGCCTCTTATTTTATTATTGAGAGCATGTTGGCTGGAACCACTGGTTTGCCATTTGGGTCGATCGGTGTTTTTTATGCAACGATTGCAGGATTGGTTGCTGGTTTGGCTGTGGGGAAAGTAACGGAATATTATACGGGAACAGGGAAAAGACCTGTAAATTCAATCATAGCCCAATCTGAAACAGGTGCTGCTACCAATATCATTGCTGGTTTGGGCGTTGGAATGATGTCTACAGCCGTTCCAATTATTTTGATTGCTGCTGCGATTATTGTATCACATCACTTTGCGGGCTTGTACGGTATTGCCATTGCGGCAGTCGGAATGTTGGCCAATACAGGAATTCAGTTGGCAGTGGACGCGTATGGTCCCATTTCTGACAATGCAGGAGGGATTGCAGAGATGGCAGAATTGCCAAGTCAGGTGCGTGAACGTACAGATAAATTGGATGCAGTTGGAAATACAACGGCCGCCATTGGGAAAGGATTTGCCATTGCCTCTGCTGCTTTGACAGCTTTGGCTTTGTTTGCTGCTTTTATGGAAACTGCAAATGTCAAAGCCATTGATGTGTCTCAGCCTAAAATTATGGCAGGATTGTTAGTAGGAGGCATGTTGCCATTTGTATTTTCGGCATTGTCGATGAATGCGGTAGGACGTGCAGCCATGGCGATGATTGAAGAGGTAAGACGACAATTTAGAGACATTCCTGCTTTGAAAGCAGCTTTGGAGGTCATGCGCAAGTACGACTCTGACATGAGCAAAGCTTCGAAAGAAGACAGGGCTATTTTTGATGCGGCAGACGGCGTAGCAGAATACGATAAATGTGTGGCTATTTCTACCAAAGCATCTTTAAAAGAAATGGTGTTGCCAGGGGTTATGGCTATTGTAGTGCCTGTTGCTGTTGGTTTTGTAGGAGGGCCTGAAATGTTGGGAGGATTGCTGGCAGGGGTAACCACTTGTGGTGTACTGATGGCTATTTTTCAATCCAATGCTGGAGGTGCCTGGGACAATGCGAAAAAGACGATTGAAGAGGAAGGAAGAAAAGGCTCCGATGCGCACAAAGCAGCGGTTGTAGGAGATACGGTGGGAGATCCTTTTAAGGATACTTCTGGGCCTTCTTTGAATATCTTATTGAAGTTGATGTCCGTGGTTGCTTTGGTGATTGCGCCGAGTATTGCGAATGATAGTGCTGTGGCAACCTATGTTGAAGAGAAATTAAATCAGGAACAAGCGATCGAAATGGTCTCGCCTGAGATCAATGAGATAAAAGAAACAAACCAAACAGAAGAGGTTTTAGAATTTTCTTTTGTGTTGGAGCGTGAAATCATGCAAATAGTTAAAGCCAAGAAAGATTGTTAATTTTTTTTGCAGTAGAAAAAAGGCTTCTCAATTTTGAGAAGCCTTTTTTGTTTTTTAGAACAAACCGTTGATTTGTGCATCTACCTTGTCGATAATACTCCCCAAATCTTCAGGGTTTTCTACGAAATCGAGCTTGTCTACGTCAATAATCAATAATTTTCCTTTGTCGTATTGAGAGGCCCATGCTTCGTAGCGTTCGTTCAAACGACTGAGGTAATCAATGCTGATAGAGTTCTCATAAGCTCTTCCACGCTTGTGAATTTGACCGACCAAAGTTTTGATATCTGCCCGCAAGTAAATAAGTAAATCTGGAGGTGTTACCAAATTTTCCATCAAATCGAACAGGGTGTTGTAGTTGTTAAAATCTCTGTTTGTCAACAGCCCCATGGCATGGAGGTTTGGTGCAAAAATTTTTGCATCTTCATAAATCGTTCGATCTTGTACGATGTTTTTGCCACTTTTTTGAATTTTCAGGATTTGATCGAATCGGTTGTTGAGGAAGAAAACTTGAAGATTGAAAGACCAACGTTCCATTTCACTGTAAAAATCATCGAGGTAGGGGTTGTCGTCTACGGATTCAAAATGAGAGTCCCAATGGTAATGTTTTGCTAGAAGTTCTGTAAGTGTTGTTTTACCGGCTCCAATATTTCCTGCGATGGCAATGTGCATAAATTTTTTCTTAGAGGTTTAGAGAAAGCTAATTTAATCATTTTTCTCAATTTTAAAATGATGCAGCTTAGCCTTGTCAAAGATATAAAGATTGTGGTTGGAAAAATAGAAGTCTCTTACTTTTAATAAGTCGAGGTTTTTTTTCTGGATGTCTTTTTTGAGAGTCAATACATTTGTTTGTCTTGTAAAAGAACAAAATGGTTTTTGGAGCCTCCCAAAACCTTCTGCTCCAAGAATTGGGTGTTCCACGGAAATGTTTCTTAAATAATCATAAGCGATGATGGCATCACTACAAAACAAATAAGCATTGTTCAAATCGTTCTTTACTTCGAGATTTTTTTACCGAAGAGGAACAAAAAATATGCAGTGCTTGTTTTTTGTAATTGAAATTTTCTCGTCGAAGGGTTGCTTGATTGAAAATCCAAAGCGCATCGATTGAGTTACTGTGGTTAGGGTGTGCTTTTTCCTGAGCTTTCAGGTTTTGTAGAGAAAGTAGGAAAAGGAAAGTAAAACAGGGATGAACTATGACTTTTTAGGCATGATTGAACCTTGAATTTTAAGGGTTCTTTAAAGGGAGTTTTTTTTTAAGATATTTTCATGCATTGTTTAAGAGCGAATGTGAGAAGAGACCGTGTTTTGTGCACGAAATACAAACGTTTTGAAATTGGTTTGAAAAAAACAAGAAAGCACTTGCGATAGTGTTAAAAAAGACTATATTTGCACCCGCTAACTACAGAGAGTATTTCGCTAGAAATATTTTTAAGCAACGGTCTGGTAGTTCAGCTGGTTAGAATACCTGCCTGTCACGCAGGGGGTCGCGGGTTCGAGTCCCGTCCAGACCGCAAAAAAATCCTTCTATATAGAAGGATTTTTTTATTTGTATTTGCGAGAGCAGCACAAGCTACAAATGCGCTCGCTATAATGTGTCAGGTGTTGTATTCTTTGAGATGGATATAGATCCCATAAAAATCAAGAGATACCCTAACAACTCCAATCCTTCTTGAATGGCTGTTTTAAAAAGACCGCTATAATTTTCTTGTAAAATAGCTCTCCACAAGTTTCCAGTGCCAAATATTCGACTGAAAAACAATACGATCAACAAACCGATGGTCAGGTAGCCAAATCCTTTCATATCCCAATAAGTTGAGAGGGATGTTGTGATGGTTTCTTTGTGTTTGTAGGCAACGTAAGTTGCGATTAGAAAAGTCGATATTGCTAGGATTTGCCATAGACCATCCATTATTTTGTCTAGAAAATAATCTCCTTCTCGGATAAACATGACTAAAAACAAACCCCAAAGTAGTGTTAGGAAGCCTTTGTTTTTCAAGCTTTTTTTTGCTTTTAAGAACAGCACATTAAACGTGGCGAGGAGTAAAAATTCTTGTGAAAATTCAGTCAATGAGTATTCCGATAAATTTGTTTCAAGAATTGTAAAATCCATCCAGACAAATAAAGGAGGAATTGCCATAAAACAAATCAAAAGGAGTACTTCTAAAAAGGGTTTCAAGTAATTTTTCATAATGATAATTATAGGTTTTGATGCTTATTCAGGATGTTTTGTTCGCGCTTCTCAAAGTCAAATGTATCAATTTTAATAAAGAAACAGGCTCAATTGACAAGTTATTTCATCGAAGGCGAAAATGAGAAATAGGTGGTTTTTTAGTACCATATCTTGAAAGTACGATGAGGAGGTGGTATTTGGTTTTAGGGACAGTTGAATAGGGACTGGTTTTCTTGTTAGGCAAACAAAAAGCTGTTTTTTTAGGGAAAGGATTTTAAATATAGTTGGTATGGTCTGAAAAAAAATCCTAATTATTTATAAAACTTTTAATTCGATATTTTTAAGTTTGATGGTTTATAGACATCCAACATATAAAAGCGTTCAAAACCAAGTAAAAAAGAGCGGGTAAAGTAACCCATATGCTATCTTTTACTTTTATTCGAATCATGACACCTGCAAACATGAGCAAGGCAAGTCCAAGAGATGCGAGGATGAGGACAACATTAATTTGAAGTCCTATTAGCAAACCGAGAGCTCCCAAGATTTGGAGTACAATAATGATCAAACCAATTTTTTCAAGCCCAAATCTTTTGAATTCATATTTCATATGAGGCGATTTAAAATACGAAAAGGCATAGCCAAGAAAAGAAATGCTGGAAATCAAGGCGAACAGTGTAATCAAATTCATAGTCTTTTATCAAATGGACGAATAGGCCACAAAGATACATAGTATGAGAAGAATAAGAGACGGTAAATGTTTGATAAATGTGTTTTTGATTTTGAAATGAAAGTATTGCGCACTGAGCATCAGCATTCCCATGAGAAGAGATGAGATAAGAACCAATTTAGGAACCCAAATACCTGTAACAAGCAAGGTAGCTAATGCTATTTTTGTGGCTCCTACAAAATTTCGAGTCAAATGAGCGAGTCCAAATTGTTCGAATTCTTTCAAGACATTGCGAAATCTAAAAGTCCAAACATAGAGAACAGAGACTGCAATGATAATTTGTGATAGGTGTATGAGGTTTTGCATTTTTATTTGATTTTCTACGCAGTTCACTTTTCACAATGAAAACAGGTTGCATTCCATTTTTATCCGTGCAGGAATTGTGCCAGGCTAGTTGCGTAATTTATTGCCTTCAAGTTACTAAAAAACAAATAAAAATCCGCAAGCTCGAATCTTTGGGATTCGATGGGTGTCCTGCATGGGACAATTTTTGAGTTTGTGCTGTTTTTTAATCAGAGGACGAACTGCTTGATTTTTGTAAAAAGTGGTTGTTGATCACTTCAAATCAAAACGATCAAGGTTCATTGTTTTTGTCCAAGCAAGCACAAAATCTTTTACAAATTTCTCTTTGGCATCATTACTTGCATAAACCTCTGCGATGGCTCTGAGTTCAGAATTCGAGCCAAAAATTAAATCGGCTCTTGTTGCGGTCCATAGTACTTTTTCGGTGGTCCGATCTCTGCCTTCAAATTCACTTTTGTCTTCTGAGGTTGGTATCCAATAGGTGTCCATGTCTAAAAGATTTACGAAGAAATCGTTGGTAAGAGTACCGGGGTTATTTGTAAAAACTCCATGGTTTGAATCGTCAAAATTGGCATTCAATGCACGCATTCCACCGACTAATACCGTCATTTCTGGAGCTGTTAAGTTCAATAACTGAGCTTTATCCACCAACAATTCTTCCGTTGTTAGCGTATATTTTTTCTTTTGGTAGTTTCTAAAACCATCAGCCATTGGCTCTAGGACTTTGAAAGATTCTACATCTGTTTGCTCCTGAGTGGCGTCTGTTCTTCCCGGGTCAAATGGGATAGAAATATGGAAGCCTGCTTTTGTGGCAGCTTTTTCAATAGCGGTATTTCCGCCCAAAACAATTAAATCGGCGATGGAAACTTTTTTGTTTCTAGAATTGGCATTGAATTTTTTTTGAATTTGTTCGTAAGTTGCCAGTACTTTTTTTAGTTGTTCGGGATGGTTCGCCTCCCAATCAATTTGAGGTTTTAATCGGATGCGGGCACCATTGGCGCCACCTCTTCTATCAGAGTTTCTATAAGAGGAGGCTGATGCCCAGGCAGTTTCAACCAATTGATTGTGTGGGATACCTGATTTTAAGATTTCTTGTTTTAATCTGTGAACCTCTGATTGGGTAATTAAATCGAAGTCTCTTACAGGGATTGGATCTTGCCACAAGAAAGTTTCTTTTGGAATATCGGAGCCTAAATATGTAGCTTTGGGTCCCATGTCTCTGTGTGTTAATTTGAACCAAGCATTGGCAAAGGCTTGATCGAAGGACAAAGGTTCGTCGATAAACTTTTGACAAACTTCTTTGTAGGCAGGGTCAAATTTTAAAGCCAAATCAGAGGTCAACATGGTTGCCCTGTGTCTTTTGTTCTTGTCAAAAGCATCGGGCAATATTTCGGCGGTACTTTTGCTTACCCATTGGTGCGCTCCTGCTGGACTTTTTGTCAACGCCCATTCATTGCTCATTAATAAGTGTAAAAAAGAATGACTCCATCGGGTGGGGGTTGGTGTCCAAATAACTTCTAGGCCAGAGGTGATTGCGTCTTTTCCTTTTCCTGATTTGTAAGTGCTTTTCCAGCCCAATCCTTGTGCTTCAATAGTGGCTGCTTCTGGTGAGGCTCCAACATGATTGGCGGGTCCTGCTCCGTGGGTTTTTCCAAAGGAATGCCCGCCAGCGATTAAGGCTACGGTTTCTTCATCATTCATGCCCATTCGATCAAAAGCGATCCGAATATTTTTAGCAGAGGCTACGGGGTCTGGATTGCCATTGGGGCCTTCTGGGTTTACATAAATCAAGCCCATTTGCACAGCGGCCAACGGATTTTCAATGGCCAAATCCAATTCACCGGCGTCATTCAATCTTCTCGATGCCAACCAATTTTCCTCTGAGCCCCAATAGATGTCTTCTTGGGCTTCCCAAACATCAGCTCTACCCCCTGCAAATCCGATTGTTTTGAAGCCCATAGATTCTAAGGCAACATTGCCTGTTAAAATCATTAAGTCTGCCCAAGAAATCTGTTGGCCATATTTTTGTTTTAGAGGCCATAACAACCGCCTTGCTTTGTCGAGGTTGCCATTGTCCGGCCAACTATTTTGAGGGGCAAAACGTTGTATGCCCATACGAGTGCCTCCACGACCGTCACCTGTTCTATAGGTACCTGCACTGTGCCAAGCCATACGAACCATGAAAGGCCCGTAATGGCCATAATCTGCCGGCCACCAGTCTTGTGAATTTGTCAAGACTCCTGCAATGTCTGTCTTTAGTTGGTCGTAATTTAATTGTTCAAATGCTTTTTTGTAATTAAATGTTTTGTCCAAAGGATTGGACAATTCCGAATTTTGACTGAGAATATCTAAATTTAATTTATTAGGCCACCAATCCCTGTTTTTTTTAACGTTTAGGACTTGTTCTTTTTGGTGTTTTTTGTCAAAATCAAAAGGGCACTTTGCCTCCTTTTTATTCATATCATGTTCGTTTTTACTATTACAAGATCCCAATACGAAAAGGGAAGCGATACCGAATGTTATTATTTGATTCATTATTTTTTTGTTTGATTAGAATTCAACTCCAAACGAAGTGGCTTTGTAATTTTTTCAGTTGGCATCCGCCCATTAGTTTTCTTTCCAAATAATTTTATGGCGCTGCAATAATGTTCTTAGGGATACGAGATCATAAATTTTTGAAGCAGGTTTGCATTGAAAAGGCAAGGATAATGAAATTCGTGTCTAAGAGAAAAACAATTGCAACAGAAGGGAGAAACAAAGGAATAGGTGTGGAGTTTATTAGTTTATTTGCAATCTGGTTTCTCGCTTTTGTCGCAAGCTGTTATAAAAGAAGACCGTGATGAAAGGTTGTAAGAAATAACAAGAATGTTGTTATCAATTGAGAGATTGTAATTTTTTTCCTTCAGGAATGTCAATGCTCTTTTGTACGAAGTGCTGGGTATAGAAAGACACTATTTTCTCGTATGCATACAGAGCGAATATTTTACTTTTTTGCTTCCAAAATGTATTTTGAATTCATTGAATGCAATCCCTCTATATTTCGCTTCAATACTTTTTGTCCAAGCAAGCACAAAATCTTTTACAAATTTCTCTTTGGCATCATTACTTGCATAAACCTCTGCGATGGCTCTGAGTTCAGAATTCGAGCCAAAAATTAAATCGGCTCTTGTTGCGGTCCATAGTACTTTTTCGGTGGTCCGATCTCTGCCTTCAAATTCACTTTTGTCTTCTGAGGTTGGTATCCAATAGGTGTCCATGTCTAAAAGATTTACGAAGAAATCGTTGGTAAGAGTACCGGGGTTATTTGTAAAAACTCCATGGTTTGAATCGTCAAAATTGGCATTCAATGCACGCATTCCACCGACTAATACCGTCATTTCTGGAGCTGTTAAGTTCAATAACTGAGCTTTATCCACCAACAATTCTTCCGTTGTTAGCGTATATTTTTTCTTTTGGTAGTTTCTAAAACCATCAGCCATTGGCTCTAGGACTTTGAAAGATTCTACATCTGTTTGCTCCTGAGTGGCGTCTGTTCTTCCCGGGTCAAATGGGATAGAAATATGGAAGCCTGCTTTTGTGGCAGCTTTTTCAATAGCGGTATTTCCGCCCAAAACAATTAAATCGGCGATGGAAACTTTTTTGTTTCTAGAATTGGCATTGAATTTTTTTTGAATTTGTTCGTAAGTTGCCAGTACTTTTTTTAGTTGTTCGGGATGGTTCGCCTCCCAATCAATTTGAGGTTTTAATCGGATGCGGGCACCATTGGCGCCACCTCTTCTATCAGAGTTTCTATAAGAGGAGGCTGATGCCCAGGCAGTTTCAACCAATTGATTGTGTGGGATACCTGATTTTAAGATTTCTTGTTTTAATCTGTGAACCTCTGATTGGGTAATTAAATCGAAGTCTCTTACAGGGATTGGATCTTGCCACAAGAAAGTTTCTTTTGGAATATCGGAGCCTAAATATGTAGCTTTGGGTCCCATGTCTCTGTGTGTTAATTTGAACCAAGCATTGGCAAAGGCTTGATCGAAGGACAAAGGTTCGTCGATAAACTTTTGACAAACTTCTTTGTAGGCAGGGTCAAATTTTAAAGCCAAATCAGAGGTCAACATGGTTGCCCTGTGTCTTTTGTTCTTGTCAAAAGCATCGGGCAATATTTCGGCGGTACTTTTGCTTACCCATTGGTGCGCTCCTGCTGGACTTTTTGTCAACGCCCATTCATTGCTCATTAATAAGTGTAAAAAAGAATGACTCCATCGGGTGGGGGTTGGTGTCCAAATAACTTCTAGGCCAGAGGTGATTGCGTCTTTTCCTTTTCCTGATTTGTAAGTGCTTTTCCAGCCCAATCCTTGTGCTTCAATAGTGGCTGCTTCTGGTGAGGCTCCAACATGATTGGCGGGTCCTGCTCCGTGGGTTTTTCCAAAGGAATGCCCGCCAGCGATTAAGGCTACGGTTTCTTCATCATTCATGCCCATTCGATCAAAAGCGATCCGAATATTTTTAGCAGAGGCTACGGGGTCTGGATTGCCATTGGGGCCTTCTGGGTTTACATAAATCAAGCCCATTTGCACAGCGGCCAACGGATTTTCAATGGCCAAATCCAATTCACCGGCGTCATTCAATCTTCTCGATGCCAACCAATTTTCCTCTGAGCCCCAATAGATGTCTTCTTGGGCTTCCCAAACATCAGCTCTACCCCCTGCAAATCCGATTGTTTTGAAGCCCATAGATTCTAAGGCAACATTGCCTGTTAAAATCATTAAGTCTGCCCAAGAAATCTGTTGGCCATATTTTTGTTTTAGAGGCCATAACAACCGCCTTGCTTTGTCGAGGTTGTCAACGTTTTTGATTCGTAGGGCATTAATTGCTCTTTCCTTTTTCGATAGCAAGATACTTATTTAATGCAATAATGGTTTGAGAATACACCCAAACCACTATTATTTTTATGCATTGCTGTGTGTAGTTTTAATTTAGTTCTTTCAGTAAAGTTTTAGCTGCTAGTTTTCCTAATTCATTTGAAGCCAAAGGACTTGCGCCAGTTATAAGTTTTCTATCTACACAGACAGTGTTATCAGATTCGGTATTCACAATAGTAGCTCCTAAGTTTTTTAACCTTTCGCTTACCCCTAAAGTCATGTGTCCTGGTAAATATCCGATCATTGGAGTCATTTCATCCACAGCATCTGGAAACACAGCCATCCTGTATCCATCATAAAGGAATTTTTGATTGTCTAGCGTAGTGGATAATAGTGCTCCTGGTCCATGACAAAGCGTAATGGTGAACAAGTCACTTTGATGTGCCCAATTCAATATCTTACTTATGTTTTTATCTTCTGGAATACCATTCATTACTCCATGTCCGCCTGGTACAAATACAGCAGCATAAGAACTGTCATTCGAAAATGAATTAGTGATAAAGTCTGTCAGATTTTTGGGCTGCTCAAAATTCGTTTTGTACTTATTGTAAATAGCTTTCACATTCTCGTCTTCATTAGGGAAAGCCCACATTTCGAATACTACAGGTTTACCAGTAGGAGTTACGATTTCAAAATCGAACCCTGCATTTTTAAGATGTAGCATTGGAACAAGTGCTTCTACTGGATGGTTGCCTGTAGAAAACATTTTGCCATTTTTCATCTCCAAGTTTTTCTGTTCGGTGAAAATCACCAAAACTTTAGACCTCTCTCCTTGGTATTTGGTGTATGGGATGTCTTCAAAGTCTGTTATAGAAACAGTTGCTAAATTCAGCGCTAAACTTGACGGGCTATACGAACCATCATCTTCTAATGTAGGTCGTGACATAAGGTAGATTGCTAAGAATGCAAGTACAGCTATACCCGCTAGTCCAACTAATATTTTTTTTATCATGATTCTATTTTTTTCTTAAAGGTTTGATTTATATAAATGTTACTAGTTTCTCCATTGGTTTTCTAACCTTTGCGAGGTTGACTAACCAATCTTTATTTGCGTCTTTATAACCTATTGGTAATAGAAGCGTACTTCGTAATCCTTTTTCGCGCAATCCTAAAATTTTATCCAATGCATCAGGATCAAAACCCTCCATTGGTGTGCTGTCTAAACCTTCGTATGTAGCTTGGACAATGGCAGCCATAAATGCAATATAGGTTTGCCTTGCAGCATGTTCAAAGTTCGTTTCAGGAGCACGTTTAGGGTAACCATCTAATAACATTTGACGGTAGTTTTCCCAACCTTCATTTTTAAAACCCCTTATTTCATTGGTTAAATCGAACATATAATTAATACGATCTTCGGTGTAATTATCCCAAGCAGCAAATACCAATAAATGTGAACAATCTGTTACTTGTGATTGATTCCAAGCAATTTCTTTGATACTAGTTTTCGTATCATTATTTGTAACTACAAAAACTTCAAATGGTTGTAATCCACTCGATGTTGGCGCCAACCTAATGGCTTCTAAAATGTTGTCTATTTTTTCTTGAGGAACTATTTCGCCATTCATTGCTTTCGTGGCATACCGTTCCTTTAATTTGTCTAAAAAACTCATGGTCCTATTTTTAATTATTGTACAAAATTAAATGATGATTGAAACGGATTTATGAATCTATGGTAATAAATTAGTTCTTAAATCTTTCTTTTCTAATTCTGCTTAGACTTTGAGGAGTAATACCTATATATGAGGCAATTTGATAATTAGGTATTATTTTTTCGAATTCCGTATAATCTTCAATAAACTGATTGTATTTTTCTGCAGCAGTTAATGCTAATAAGTGTACAATTCGTTTTTGAAGAGCAGAAATTCGCTTTTCAAAATTCTTGCGCTGAATGAGTTCAAATTGAGGAAATTCTTGGTAAAATTTTTCAACTTTAGAATTGTCGATTATTATGACTTTAGAATGTGTTAAACTTTCGATGGAGACAACAGATTTATTATCTGTATAAAGTGTTGTGTAATCACTTATCCACCAGTTTTTAATAGCAAACTGTATGGTGTGCTCTTTCCCGTCTTCCGTTTTGAAAAAAGAACGCAAACAGCCACTTACAATAAAAATATGTTCTTTTTTTAACGAGTTGTCAGCAAGAATTTGTTCTCCTTTAACTAAATGTCTTTCTTTGATTATTTCATTAAGTTTGTTTTCTATTTCGGGTGAAATTGATATCGTGTTTTTAAAATAATTTAAAAGTTCATTCATATATTCAAATTACTGCGAACGGTCATGAGTGTGAAACATAGCGTCTAAATAAACGCTAAATTTCCGCATTTAGTACGAGCCGATTTTTTAATTTTCTTTTGTAAATATAACCAAATAAAAAATTTGACGGATATTATAAATAAACACAGAATTTTGCCTTTAGTATTTATTAGCTATGTTTTAGACACCGTATTGGTAACAGAAATTATTTATTCAATTCGTAATTTTAAAAAGACAAGCAACCTCTCTTATAGGCTCTAATGTTTCTCTAATCATCAAATCAGTACTCTGTCGCTTTAATTCAAGCGAATTCTTTGTTGCTTTAGACCAATTTGGAGGATACAAAAAATCCCTTTACATTTCAATGCAAAGGGATTTTTTAATAGTTGTGTGTTGGAATTTAGATTCCTACCAAATCGCCTGTTTCGTTTTTGGTTGCCAAATCCGATTTCCCCATCAAGTAGATGTCCACCATACGCGCCGCTTCTCTACCTTCAGAAATTGCCCAAACAATCAAAGATTGTCCTCTACGCATATCTCCAGCCGTAAAAATATTAGGTACGTTGGTTTGGTATTTTCCGTATTCCGCTTTGTAGTTAGAACGGCCATCTCTGTCCAATCCTAATTTGTCAGCCAAAGTACTTTCTGGACCTGTAAATCCTAAAGCCAACAAGGCCAAATCACAAGGCCATGTCTTTTCAGTACCTTCAATTTCTATCAATTGCGGACGTTGACCTGGAACCATTTTCCATTCTACATTGACCGTTTTCAAAGCCGTTAATTTTCCGTTTTTGTCTTTTACAAACTCTTTCGTGTTGATCAGCCAGTTGCGCTCACATCCTTCCTTGTGAGAAGAAGAGGTTTTCATTTGCAAGGGCCAATATGGCCATGGCGTAGAAGGTGCACGTTGCCCTGGAGGTTTCGGCATGATTTCGAAGTTCGTTACCGATTTCGCACCATGACGGTTCGAAGTACCTACACAGTCAGAACCTGTATCACCACCACCAATCACAATAACGTCTTTGTCAGTAGCCAATACCTGGTCTTTTACTTCCTGACCAAAAACAACTTTTGTCTGCTGTGTCAAAAAGTCCATGGCTTGTACCACACCATCCGCATCAATACCCGGAGTTGGCAAGCTTCTTCTTTCTGTAGAACCCCCACACAAAACAACTGAATCGAATGCTTTTAGATCTTCTACACTGTAGTTGACACCCACATTTACATTTACTTTGAAAGAAATTCCTTCCGCCTCAAGAATTGCGATACGACGGTCAATGATTCCTTTCTCCATTTTAAAGTTTGGGATTCCATAACGTAGCAAACCACCGATTGCATCGTCTCTTTCGAAAACGGTCACCGTATGACCCGCTCTGTTCAATTGTTGTGCCGCTGCCAATCCAGCAGGTCCAGAACCTACAACTGCAATGGTTTTTCCAGTGCGATGCTTCGGAGGTTGTGGTTTGATCCAGCCTTCTTTAAAAGCGCGCTCTACAATGTTTTTTTCAATATTCTCAATAGATACTGGGTCTTCGATAATTCCCAAAACACATGCTTGCTCACAAGGTGCAGGGCACAAACGTCCGGTAAATTCTGGAAAATTGTTTGTAGAATGTAAAATCCACGATGCTTTCTTCCATTCTCCTTGATGTACCATATGATTGAAATCTGGAATCAAATTCCCAAGCGGACAACCACTGTGGCAAAATGGGATTCCACAATCCATACAACGAGAACCTTGAGTTGTAATTTCTTTCTCGCTCAATGGAATGGTAAATTCCTTATAATCACTTACACGCTCCTTTACGGGTTTGTAAGCTTCATCTTTTCTTTCGAATTCTTTAAAACCTGTTACTTTTCCCATCGTCTTAAACTGTTTCTAATTCTTCAACCATTACTTCGCCTTCAGCAATACGCTTCAGTGCTTTTTTGTATTCAATTGGCATGATACGAACAAATTTTGCTAAGTTCGTTTCCCAATCGGCTAAAATCTCTTTCCCACGGTTACTCTCTGTGTACAGTACGTGTTTTTCAATCAGTGATTTCAAATCAGCAGCATCTTCTGCCAAGATATCCTCAAACTCAATGGTTTCGGTATTGCACAATCCGTTGGTGAATTTGTTGTTCGGATCGTAGATATAAGCGATACCACCACTCATACCGGCAGCAAAATTTCGACCGGTATCACCCAGTACAATTACTTTACCACCTGTCATGTACTCACAACAGTGATCTCCTACACCCTCTACAACTGCAGTCGCTCCAGAATTACGAACGGCAAAACGTTCTCCCGCAATTCCGTTGATAAATGCTTCTCCTTCCACAGCTCCAAACAAACAAACATTTCCTACAATGATGTTGTCTTCAGCAACGAAATCGGCCGTTGCAGGTTTTTTAACGATCAATTTCGCTCCAGACAAACCTTTTCCTAAATAATCGTTTGTGTTTCCATCTACAGTGAACGTCAAACCATGTGCACCAAAAGCACCCAAACTCTGTCCTGCAGATCCGGTAAAGTTGATAGTTAAAGTATCTTCAGGAAGCCCTAAATGACCGTATATTTTTGAAATTTCATTACTCACAATCGCTCCCACAGAACGATCCGTGTTGATAATTGGGTAATTCAACGTCATTTGTTCTTTTCTGTACAAAGCTCTATGAGAATCTTTTAAGATTTGGAAATCAATCACATTCTCTAGTCCGTGTTCTTGTTTTTCTGTATTTCGAACTGTCAAGTTGCTGTACTCCGCAGGTCGGTGTAAAATAGCAGACAAGTCCAATCCTTTTGCTTTGTAATGATGGATGGCTTTGTTCGCGTTGATCTTATGTGTTTGACCTACCATTTCTTCCAAGGTTCTAAAACCGAGTTCAGCCATGATTGTTCTCAATTCTTCCGCGATATAGTAGAAGAAGTTGATCACGTGCTCAGGCGTTCCTTTGAAGTTTTTACGCAACTCTTTATCTTGTGTTGCAATTCCAACAGGACAAGTGTTCAAATGACACTTACGCATCATGATACATCCGGAAGCAACCAATGGAGCTGTTGCAAATCCGAATTCTTCTGCACCCAATAAGGCAGCAATGGCAACATCACGACCGGTTTTCAGCTGACCGTCGCATTCTACAACAATACGAGAGCGTAGGTTGTTCAAAACCAAGGTTTGTTGAGCTTCTGCCAATCCAAGTTCCCAAGGAAGTCCTGCGTGTTTCAGAGAGGTCAAAGGAGAAGCTCCCGTACCGCCATCGTAACCAGAAATCAAAACCACATCGGCTTTTGCTTTGGATACTCCCGCTGCAATGGTACCAACTCCTACTTCGGATACCAATTTGACATTGACGCGGGCTTCACGATTGGCATTTTTCAAGTCGTAAATCAACTGTGCCAAATCTTCAATAGAGTAAATGTCGTGGTGAGGTGGCGGTGAAATCAATCCTACAAAAGGAGTAGAGTTACGCGCTGCCGCAATCCAAGGCAATACTTTTTCACCTGGCAATTGTCCACCTTCTCCAGGTTTTGCTCCTTGTGCCATTTTGATTTGAATCTCTTTCGCACTTGACAAATAATGAGAAGTCACTCCAAACCGACCTGAGGCCACTTGTTTGATAGCCGAATTACGACTGTCTCCATTGATGCTTGGTTGGAAACGTTTTCTGTCTTCACCCCCTTCTCCTGAATTGGATTTTCCTCCAATACGGTTCATGGCAATTGCCAAGTTTTCATGCGCTTCTTTGGAAATAGATCCGTACGACATGGCACCCGTTTTGAAACGTTTTACGATGTCTGTCCAGGGTTCTACTTCTTCCAGTGGAATAGGGTCTAAATTGTCAAACTCAAACAGTCCACGAATGGTCATCAAGTTTTCAGATTGTTCGTTGATGGTTTTTGCATACACATCATAGCTCTCTTGATCGCTCAAACGAACTGCTTGTTGCAGTTTGGCAACGGTTGTAGGGTTGAACATATGTCTCTCCCCCGTACGTCTCCAACGATAGTCTCCACCAATATTCAAACCTAAACGTTTGTCGATGTAGGTATCTGGGTAGGCGTATTTGTATCTTTCTGTAATTTCTTTTTCGATTTCGTACAATCCAATTCCTTCAATTCTTGAAGCAGTGTATGGAAAATATTTTTCAACAAATTGTGAGTTGAAACCAACGATTTCAAAAATCTGAGAACCTCGGTAAGAGTGTAAGGTAGAGATTCCGATTTTGTTCATCACTTTCAACAAGCCTTTTCCAATGGCACTGTTGAAATTGTCCACTGCTTTTTGCTCGTCGATTCCGGTGATGAAACCGTCTTTTACTTGCATGCGGATAATTTCATTTACCATATAAGGGTTGATAGCGCTCGCGCCGTACCCAAATAAAGTAGCAAAATGATGCGGTTCACGCGGCTCTGCAGATTCGATGATGATATCGAAGTAAGAACGCTTGCGCAGACGGTTCATTTGATGGTTTACAAACGAACAAGCCAACAAAGAAGGGATAGGGGCAAGGTCTTTGTTGACACCTCTATCTGACAAGATAATGATGTTCGTACCTCTTTCTACTGCTTTTGTAACCTGCACAATGATGTCTTCCAAAGCATCTTCTAGACCGTTGAGTCCTTTGTCTTTGGGGTACAGCATTGAAATGGTTTCTGCTTGAAAACTTTCTACTGAAATGTTTCTGACTTTTTCCAGATCTTCATTTGAAAGAACAGGATTTTGAATTCTTAGTTTTCTACATTGTCTTTCTGTGATGCTAAATATATTTCTGTCTTTTCCAAGATTCAAACTAATGTCCGTTACAATCTCTTCGCGAATACCATCCAACGGTGGGTTGGTCACTTGCGCAAACAATTGTTTGAAATAATTTGAAATCAATTGCGGTCTGTCAGAAAGAACTGCCAAAGGAGTGTCGATCCCCATAGATCCTAACGCTTCTTTTGCGTTTTGAGCCATTGGAGTGATTACTTCTTGAATATCTTCGATGGTATAATTGAACAAACGAGACCTTGTGGCAATGTCTAGCGATTCTTCTTGTGTTTCCGTTCCGTACGGAATGTCTTTCAAGTGCAGTCTTGTTTTGTCCAACCATTCTTTGTAAGGGCGTTCCGAAACAATTTTACTTTTGATTTCTTCGTCATTGATGATGCGTCCTTTGTTCATGTCCACTAAGAACATTTTTCCTGGTTCCAGTCTACCGTGACTCTCTACATCTTCTGGAGCAACTTCTACAACACCAATTTCAGAGGCCATGATCAATTTGCCACTTTTGGTTACGGTGTAACGTGAAGGTCT
>Ga0209136_1001026_pt1 | contig 19087 bp, 24 predicted proteins | sample SaaInl0LU_22_DNA_FD_184640 | JGI IMG/M metagenome (GOLD analysis project Ga0209136, IMG submission 184640) | Marine microbial communities from expanding oxygen minimum zones in the Saanich Inlet - ESP_90LU_22_DNA (SPAdes) (version 2) | ecosystem: Environmental > Aquatic > Marine > Intertidal... | reverse complement strand
GTCCACCATTGGCTCCACCACCACGGCCACCATTGGCTCCACCACCACGGCCACCATTGGCTCCACCACCACGTCCACCACGGCCGCCATTGGCTCCACCACCATTGCCACCGCGACCATTTCTACCCTGGTTTACGGCATTTCCACTTTCACCAATATTTTCATATGCGCTGTTACTATTGCGTTTTCTCTTAGCACCAAGTTTCTTAATTTGTTCAGTTTCAGCCTGTGCCCGCTGTTCTGCATTTCTTGCGTTAATAACTTGCTCTTCAGTTTTTTCAATCTCGTTTTGAAGTTCCACCCGTTCTTTCATATTCGGAACACGTTGTGATAAATTTTTAAGTTTAGCTAACTCCTTCTCCAAAGCTGATACACGTGATTTGTGTTGATTGAAAATTTGTTTCACAATTCTATTGGATTCACTTTCTTTATTAGCGCGAGCGGCAATGTTCAAAGACTTTGTCAACTCTTTAATTTTATTCGCGATTTTCTGTTCTTCACTACGCCGTCTGCTTATGTTAAGCATGCTCAACACCTGCAACCTTGTGAGTGTATTCTTGTTGGTATTAAGTCTCGGGCGAATATTAACGAGCGAGTTATACACTTTATTCAATACTTCCCTGTTTCTTCCAGTGTACTTGTTCGTGAGTTCCTGGTACTTCTTTTTAATGGCTTCTTTGTTGTTAGCCACATTAATGAATTCTTTACGAACAGCCGACCTTTTACGCAACATATCACTGGCATTCATATTCTTCAAAAGGTCAGCTTCAATCTTGTTCAGGTATGAGCGGGTCTTACCACGGGGGATGACATTGAGACGTGCGTTATAGATACTCTTTTGTGTGAGTGTCATTTGTGGTTGAAAATTCTTCAACTTTTTACGAATTTCTTCTTTTCTTTTTTTGTATTTTTCATTTTGTCGTACTGCATCTTCTTTAATATTTTTCAAAGCACTTCTATTTTTGATTAAACGGTTGACGTACTCATCAACATCTTCGGCGGAAAGATTTTGCAATGAGTTCAGGTGTTTCTGAAGGTCCTTTCTTTGACCACTCTTAATGTTTGCAACTTGTGCATTCGTTGGTCTCGCCAAAATAGATTTACGTTGAGCCACTGGGACTGGGGCGTACCCGTTGTTCGCTCGTACACTGACACTGGGTCTCGGTGCTTCCATGGCGCGCATGACTGTCGGTCGTCCATTGTTGACGGACACGCGTTCAGCCACTGGGACTGGGGCGTAATTTTTATTTCTAGCCACGGTTTCACGACTCTTCTTAATAAAGTTAGGGACAAATCCCTGTCTGAAAAGAGTTTTTCTTTCACCAATTTTAATTTTGGGTGCATTGAATGTGGGTGTGTTGACCTTGTTGAATGTGGGTGTGTTGACCTTGTTGAATGTGGGTGTGTTGATTTTGTAATTATTGACTTTGTTGAGAGTGGGTGTGTTGATTTTGTAATTATTGACTTTGTTGAGAGTGGTGTTTTTGTTTTTATTCAAGTTGAGAGTGGGTGTGTTGATTTTGTTAAGGGGTGTGTTGATTTTGTTAAGGGGTGTGTTCAAACCCATGGTCGGTTTCTTCTTTTTCGGACGACGACGAGGACACCCATTGCTTAATTTGATAGGTTCACGCACTTTGAGTGCACGCAATTTTGTGAAAATTGCATCTCTAATTTGATTAATTGAATCTTTAGAGTTTGTCAAAGCACCACACTTTTCGGCGAGTTTATTAAGTTTTCCTTTACTCGCACCTTTTTTAAAGAGCGCAGTGTAGTCCTTCTTTTTAAAAGGGGACTTCCTATCGTACATATAGGTTCTGTCTTTCGTGATGACGAGGGGGGGGAGCAAAAGTTTGTTCTGCTGAATGTTGGTGTACATGTCACAGATGTCTTTCCTGGACAAGTTGAGGTTACGACCAGCATTCATTTGTACGCGTTGTCTTATACTTTCATAATTGATGTTGGGGTCACATACATCCATGATATACTATACCTTTACAAATTTTTTATTACATCAAATCCTATGTTAAAAAGTTTCACCTTCTGTTCATATTCCATGTTAAAATCAAACACATTCACATCACCCACGTTAATCTCCGTGAGCTGACAGAGGTCGTCACCGCGTGTTCTGTGTTCTAACGTGGAACGAACGAGTGCTTCTACAAATTGTCGGGGGTTTTCTATTGTCTCCTGATAGACTTTATCTAATTTCAATATGATGGTCATGACCTCATATGGTTTTTTACCAATAAATGGGACCAATGGATACTTCTCCACGGTCCCACCATCGACGTATGTTCTTCCTTTATATTTCCCAGATGCAAAAATCATTGGAATGGCTATACTCATCAACACAGCATCTATGACTTTCATGTCTGGATGTGTGTCTTTTGAAAAATATTCAGTCTGTGTTGTGTTCAAACAGTACGCAGAGATGTGAATTTTCATCTCGAGTTCAGCAAACGTTGGGTCACACCCACAAATATCTACCAGGAGTTCTCGTATAGGTCCTGTTTCTACAAATCCAAATTTGTTAATGAAACACGAGAGACTCAACTTAACAAATTTGGGGATGTCTACATGTAGAGCACGTTCTAAAATATCATCAACAGACATCCCCAGAGCTAAAAAGAGTGCGAGAATGGAACCTGCTGATGCGCCTGAGATTTCCTTCACCTCACCAAGCTTCGGTTCCAGTGCCTTCAGAGTACCTATCATGGCGTATATACCCATCGATGCTGGACCTAGACACAGATACTTCATCCGGTGTCTCCTACTTAGTAGAATTGAGGAAATTGCTTGCGAAGCAACGCAAAGACCAAGGCGAAGACCAAGCTGTGCGTCACAGCCGCGGCCAAGCTGGTTTGACCCGAGGTGAAAACGCCGCTGGAACCCGGCGGAAGGGTCAACAAGATGCCCGGGCTGAGAATCATGAAGAGGGACGTCGTCACGATGAGGTCGGTTTGTGTGAGCACCAAGTTCATGGCGCGCGCCACGAGAGAGAACACGAGGAAGAAGACCAAGGCGTGGAAGAGCACGGCCATTTGGCTTGTTTGTCGGTTCATAAACTTGACGTTTTTGCCCGTGGTCGTCAAAAGAACGCCCGGGCTGAGCGCGAGAAAAAGGGCGGCAGGGAGCGCAACTTTCGGAGACGTAAGGTCCGGGAGCATTTGTTATAACGTGAGATTATTTATCTCAGAGTGCTCGACGACCCACTGTGCAAAGTGTGCAAAGTTTGCGCCTGGTGCAAACTCATAATACTTCATTTCATTCCAAATGACATTCCAAATGTATCGCAGGTTTTCACGAAATGGTACAGGCCCAGTGTATTCATCCAAACCGTAATGGTCGTAATAACAGAATTCCACAAAATCGTTATAATTGCACGTGTCGTCCGCCAACAACGCGTGTTCCAGGTAGGCATCTTTGAGGAGCATTTTCAACACTCCCCAAATATCCCAAAGTTCTTCTGAATATTGGAGTTCCCAGTCGCATATATTCAGACCAACGTCATGGTCAGATGTGTCGTCATCACTAGAGCCAACTGCGGTGTCGACCTCCAACCCCGCAGTTGCTTCGTATACGTATTGTGACCACACCATTATTTAATCAGCGCTTTTTTCTTTTATACCAGTCAAAGAGATTGAAGTACTTTCTTTAGTGCCTAAATTTTCCTGAATACGCTGGACGATGGCATCCACTTTGGTCTGGTCACCACCAAAGTATTCAACCAAACCATCTAGCAGATGCTTTTTAGACATCACCTGTTTCCTGGTGCTTTTACGAAGGGCAATCTTCCCCTTTTGTAAATTAATAGTATCGATGCCTTGTTTCACCATGTGTCCTTTGACACGTTCTTTTAAAGCCTTTTCAGCCTGGGCGAGAATTTTAATATCAGACTTTGCTTCGCTAATCTGTCTGCTGAGTTCTACGAGCCTGGAAACGCTTTCAGAGAGGTCTTCTGATGAGGACATGTGTTTTAATTACTAAACTAAATATTGTCTTTAAATCTATTTAGCACAAGTCGCGCTGCATCGTGTCCGGGACAATGGTAGAGTTGTTCCACACGTACGGTTGCTTCGCATTCGGCGGGTCGGCGCGGATTTGTTGGTTGGCGTTGCGCAAGGCACCACCAATCGTTTCCGGGAAACCGATTTGCTGGCGCGGTTCCAAGAAGTTTTGGCCCTTGAGGAGGTCTTCCGGACTGAATTCACCGAATTCGCCCTGGGCGACTTCACGCGGCAACAAAGACGACGCCAAACCCGTACCAGCGTTCATTTGGCAGCCCGCAGCCTGTTGCGGCGCCGCCCTCTTCGGCGACGGACCAGGGCCCATGCTCGGGCCGGCTTGACCGATTTCCATGAAATCACGTTCCTTGAGGGTGTACGCGGACTTGCCGTTCATGTTGAACAACAAATACACGAGCACCGCGAGTGCCGCCAACATCAAAATATTTTTGGTGGTGCGATTGTTCTTAACCATCCTTGCTTTATATTACTATTACATAATTTTTTTATTCCTGTGGGGCGATGATTTCCTCTTGGGGAGGGGGGGCGACCTCCTCTTCTTCTGGGGTCTCCTCCTCCTCTTCCTCAACGAAGGCATATTCCTCCGGGTATTCAGATTTCACCGGCTCTTGGTGGAGCTTGAGCTGGACGAGGTTGAACGTCGGACCGAAAGCCTTCTTCGCAAACCACATGCCAGAAAATTCAAGAATGGCTGAACACTCCCGACCAGTGGTGAGCGACTCAAAATCAATCACCTCCTGGTCTGGTGAAAACACCTTCGTCGGTGGGATACGTTCGGCGATGAGCTCGGCGTTGGAATACGCCGCCTTGAGTGCGTCGGTGGTCATGTCTTTGCCAAACCAGCTCGTGGCGTTATCCTTCGCCGCCTGAAGATTTGCCTTATCAATGGCAGTCACCTTCTTTTTGTTCGCGGCGCAGCACATGTCAATGGTGACTTCACCGCCTGAGACAGCGGCAATCTTCACCTTGTTCAGCTGGATGAAACACTTCTTCTTCTCGTCCGTGGTCGCGCGGACAAAGTAAAGACCATCATCACCTTTGGCGGGGGCGTTGTACAGCATTGTATACATAAATGACGGGGGTAATCTTTAACTTTTATTCTTCCTGGCAAGAGTTAATGTATATGTTTTAGGCATTTTCACATTTTTATAGTCAAACCAATCATATCCAATGAACTGAATAGCTGCAGCACTGTCTATGATTTTAAATGGCACCCACCCATCTCTCCTATAATTCAAACCATACAACACTTTCCATGAATTCATATTATAATTTGAATTTTTTACAAAATTTAACTTTTCAATATTCATAGATGGCCTGTATTGCCAAAAGTTTCCAATGTATTCCGGTCTGGTGTTGTCCACCCACTGTTTCGTATTGACGTCAAATCTCTTGCGCCCGTGGGTCTTCACGAAACCTTTCAGTTCAATCGGTAATAGAGATTTTAAACCAAACAAGTACTGTCGGTCTACTTTTGATTCCTTCAAAATACTCGTATATTTCATGTACTTTGCGGGGTTCACTCGCATGGCGGCTTCGAGGCTGACGCGACCATTCATTTCAATTTTTTTTGTGGGGACGTGTACTTTTTTCACGACTTTTGAATAAATGTCAAAAATATTTTCCGATGTTTTAAATGTAAATTGTTTGGAAACACTCTGTGCCAATTTGATGAGACGCGCCCTGTCTTTTGCTTTCTTCTCTGGACGAAGCTTCAACTCTTGCATGATGACGACATCGTGAATGAGGAACGCCTTACTCGCGACGGACACTCTGTTGTTTGACATGATGGCACCACTATTTTTATCTACGTACTTTATACCATTCGTCTGACCTTTGAACAACACATCAAACCCAAATTCCCCTGGGCGCATGAAAGGGACGTCTAAGATGCCACCCATACGACTTTGGACCACTCTCCCAGCCACTGGGTCAAACCACCCGATGTTCAAGTCTAAGGCAAACAACTCTACATCTATGAGACGATTACCCACGGACGCCTTCTTCACACTGTTTGGTGATGTTTTTAATTTATTCATCAACGTGTATCGTCTGGTGACCCACGGACCTTTGTTTGTAAAAGACACCCCTAAAAACTTTTTCAACGTTGAGTTGTCTTTATCAATACGCTCCTTGATGACTTTGTTATACTTATGAGCGAGTTGACCCATCTTGTCCCACATTAACAATTTAACCATTTGCAACTTGCCAAAAAATTTCATGTCATATTTCATCCTGGGGGCAAACTTTGTATCGATGTCAGAGGTGACGATACGTTCAGACCTCTCTAGATACATGTTAATCGCATCACCCCCCGAGATGACCAAGTTTCCCATGGGTTTCATGTACTCGGACAATTCACCGACAATCTTATAGACGATGTCTCTGATGGTGTCGGTGACGTACACGTATAACATATCTTTGAGGTCTGTGTTTTTAATTCTCTTCCTAAACGCCGTGACGTTGCCGTTGTCGTAATACTTCAGAAGAACTTTATCACCTTTACACAAATTCTTGAATATGTACTTACGGATGGTCTCATCCGAATACAACCTATTGTCCATATTATTATGTGTCTATAAATTAATAATGAAGCTGGACTGTGACATTATAGATGCCTGCCGCTGCTACGCTCTGAAGAGCTCCAGCGCACCACGCAGGGAACAGTTTTGTGCCGCCCAGAGGGGGAAACACTTTTACGCATGCCCTTCGGCGTGCTGTGCTGGTGGATGTCCTGGACAAGACGGTGTCACCGAGGAGAGAGAACCTTTTGGTATTGTGGATGAAATAGATATACCCAAAACATTTAACGTGCTCAATGTCATTCTTATTTTGCTGGTCATTTTGGCTACATTATTCATGGCTTAAAGAAATCACGTGTTATGTAAGTAGAAAACAACCATGGAAGACATCAAGGAAGAACTTACCGCCCTCCGCACCGAGCTCAAGACTTTGACGAAGCTTGTTCGCAAGATTAAGGCAAAGCAAGATGACCCCAATGGTGAAAAAGCCGCCGCTCGTGCTGCGAACAACGGGTTCAACCGTAAGCAAAACATCTCTGATGAGCTTCGCGCTTTTATGGGATTGGCCGCTGGCGACCAAGCTTCCCGGAGCGAGGTCACCAAGTTTGTCACTAAGTACATTAATGAAAAGGGTCTTAAGCATCCAGAAAATGGTCGCCAGCTTATTTTGGATGACACGCTTCGTACTCTCCTCAAGCCGCCGGCGGACATGCAAATCACGTACTTGAACCTTCAAAAGTTCTTGTCGCCGCACTACATCAAAGCTTAAAAAATAAATTACTATTGTAATGTATAATGTCCAAGGTCAACAGGTCATCTCTTGAAAAACTTGTTGGTACAAAGATAAATGATTTGTCTCTCTACCAAAAAGCTTTTACTCACAAATCCGCGTTGAAACAGTATGATGAGTTTGAACAGTCATACGAAACCCTCGAATTTATAGGTGACAGTGTGTTGGGTTTTGTCGTCACGAAGTGGTTGTTTGACAGATATGAATCACAACAGGAAGGGTTTCTCACGAAAGCCAGGACAAAGCTCGTTCGTGGGGAAACATTAGCTGGCATCGCCCGTAAGTTGCAGCTCCATGAACTCATCGTCATGGATGATAAAGGTATGCGTAACGGGTGGAATACTAATACAAAAATATTAGAAGATGTATTTGAAGCCCTCTGTGGTGCCATTTATATGGACATTGGGCTGTTACATGCAAAGGAGTTTATTTTAAGAATTTATGAAAACCCAGAGTTTGTCAACATGCAGTGTTTGCTCGTTGATGACAACTTTAAAGACCATCTCATGAGGTACTGTCAAACGAATAACCTCCCACTTCCAGACTATAGAATAGCCGAGCATAAAGATGGAATTTTCGTCATAGATGCGTTCGTAGACAATTGTTTCCTTGGTCGTGGATGGGCCAAGTCTAAAAAACAAGCGGAGCAGAACTCTGCCCGCGCATTCTTTTATCCTAATTAAAAAGGACATTCTTTGTGTTTATAATGCATCCAAACGTCAAGGCGCTCATAGAAAGGGAGTATGCCGCCCAGAAATCGGAAGAATGGCTCGCCCTTCGTGGGAACATGCTCACCGCCTCAGATGCCGCCACGGCGATTGGATGTAATAAATATCAAACACCCCATGATTTATTATTAAAAAAATGTGGTGTCGGGGAGAAATTTACAGGTAATGAAGCCACAAGACACGGTGAAAAGTATGAAGATGAAGCACGCATCCTCTATGAAGAACGCTACGGAGAAGTCGTCCACGAGATTGGTCTGTGTCCACACCCAGAACATCTCTGGCTCGGCGGCTCCCCCGATGGTGTCACAGAATCTGGTAAACTCGTGGAAATCAAATGTCCCATGATGCGTGAAATTAAACCCGAGGTTCCAGAACATTATATGCCACAGCTGCAGCTTTGTATGGAGATATTGGACCTAGAATCATGTGATTTTATCCAATATAAACCAGCAGATTTCAACTGGCCAAAGGGGGAAGAGTTTGTCGTGGTTCACGTTCTCCGGGACAGGGACTGGTTCACTACAAACCTCCCCGTGATGCGCGCGTTTTGGGACAAAGTGCTGTATCACAGGGAACATGGGATTGAACCCCCTCCCCCGAAGAAGACGAGACCCCGAAAGGAAAAACCTCCAGCCGAATGTGAATTTTTAGAAGCCTCAGAGGATGAGGACTATCTAGAATTTTAATCTTATATATACTATATATACTAAATGTTTGACAAACGCGTTGGATCCAGAGCCGAAGTGTTGCACGGCACCGCCCACCACACCGGTGGTGGTCTCAAGAAGGGTGACCTCTTCTTGGACAAGAAGGATGGTCGCATCAAGAGCAAAGATGCCACCAAGGCGGCGAATTCGCGCCTCAAGAGAGAAGGCACCGCCCACTTCACGAAGGTGTTCAAGCCGAAGAAGGGTGGATTTTCCCTCCAGCCGAAGCAAGGTACGAAGGATTACAAGAAAAAGCTCGAGCGTTTCGAGAAGAAGCAAGAAAAAATCTAAACCTACTAATAAAAATGACGCTCGCGTTGTGGGATGAAGCCGTGGCTGAAGCAAAGAAACAGCTCGGTATTAAAGATGAATTTGTACTCATTGAAGGTAAATTATTAAAAAAGTGTCAAACCATCTATACGATGTTGATGACTACATCTAAATCTTAAACTGGAAACCCTTCAACCTTTCAGGCTCAAACACCTGCAACTGGTGGAGTTTCCACGTCACTCCGAACTTTCTGTTCAAGAAATACACAGAACACATCTCCACGATGGGTCTTCCTGAATTTCTTGAATACAACCCATCTGTCATTTCCCCCTTTTGTTGACGTTCCCTGTTCGCATCGAACACATCAGCTTTCATCACACTGTTCATGTCGGTGTCAACTTTCACACGAAACTTTGGTGGATGTCCAGGATTTTCTTTGATGTTTGAGTTGAACATCGGTAGGAGCTCCTCTTTCGACAGGGGCTTTTCAAAAATCTCCTCACTTTGTGCAACAACGGCATCGATGACCATGTCCTCCACCTGTCTCAGTGTGTTGTAAAATTTTTGTATGTACCCACCTTCTTCATCCCATCCAGTGAGGGCGAGGTCCAATGTGTACTTCGTTGGACCAACTTCAGGGGTGAATCCACAAATACCAAATGGCATGTACAGACGAGGGGCTTGTACACGTAGGTGTCCACCTTCTTTGTTGGTGATGACAATTTTTTTATTCTTATAACTACCAATTTCAATATTCTCAGGAAGTTCGTGAAATTTAATCATGGTTTTGTTTTATTAAAATAATTAGTCATAAACTTTAAGCTGAACACGCGACACACTCCTCAGGCTCGATGTCCAAAGAGAATTGAATAGGTTTCGCCTTTGCTTTACTACGAAGGTAATACATACCAGTCTTCAACCCCTTCTTCCATGCATACATGTGCATGGAGGACAGTTTACTAAATGTTGGACTGGACATAAATAAATTCATACTCTGACTTTGACAGATATATCGTCCTCTATCTGACGCCATGTCGATGATACATTTTTGAGAAATTTCCCACACAGTTTTGTACCTCTCTTTGATGTCATCAGGGATGTTTGTGATGTGTTGCACCGACCCATCCGCCTTAATCAAGAGGTCTTTCATCGCCTTGGACCAAAGACCCAACTCTTTCAGGTCACTGACGAGGTGTTTGTTCACAACAACAAACTCACCAGCCAAGGTGCGTCGCAGATAGATGTTTGTGGTGTACGGTTCAAAACACTCATTATTCCCTAAAATTTGCGCCGTACTCGCCGTCGGCATCGGCGCGAGAAGTAGGGAATTTCTGAGACCATGGGTTTTCACCTTGAGACGCATCGCATCCCAGTCGTAGCGTCCGCTGAACTTTGTATCCCCCTCCCACATATCAAATTGAAGAATACCTTCCGAGGCGGGACTTCCCTTGAACGTCGGGTAGGCGTGATGCGCCTCCGCCATCTCCGAACTCGCCTCAAGGGCAGCGTGGTACATAGTTTCAAAGATGTGTGCATTCATCGTTCGCGACTCTTCACAGTCAAAAGGCAACTTGCACAAGTTGAACGCATCCGCCAAGCCTTGCACACCAATACCAATGGGGCGGTGTCTGATGTTGCTTTGTCTCGCCCCCAATGTGGGGTAATAGTTGCGGTCGATGACCTTGTTCAAATTCTTTGTAACAATTTTGGTCACTTTATGAAGAGCATCGTAGTCAAACGTTTTCGTGTCAGTGTTGACAAACTTTGGAAGGGCGATAGATGCCAAGTTACACACCGCCGTTTCATCTTTGTCTGTGTACTCCAAAATTTCTGTGCAGTTCCCGGTAAGAATACCATTGAAAATACCACGATGACGCAATGGTTCATTGAAACAAAACGTGTCTGCGGTTTCTCCGAGGTCTTCCACTGATGTGATGGTCTCGAAATGCAACGCATTTCTGTTTGGGCTTTGAGATGTTTCGATGTTCAATCGATATGTTTTTAAACCCAGTATCTTCAGATGTTCTACACCACCACTCGGAATAAGTAATCTCCAAAGTTGCTTACACGTGTATGAACCACCAGGTAAATCTCGCGTTTCTGAATCACGTACGTAATTTATTCGACTTTGAATGCCCATTGTCTGTAGTAAGAGTAAAACTTCTTGTAAGAATTCACGATGAATCGATGCAATTTGAAGTGAAACACCTCGACCACCCGAGTGTTTCGCAATGCATCCATCACCATCAAGAAGACCAGCAAGCCATAAAATTTTTGAATTCAGTGAATACTCGTGCGGTACGATAAATTTGTCAGGCATATCTTTAGGCAAACGTAAACGCAAGCGTTTTTGTTTATCATTTGAATATGAATAATCATATTCTAAGTAAGAAATAATATTCATTTTGTCGTGATACAAGTCCAGGAATTTTTGTTCAGTGTAAGAATTAGCTTGACAAATACCATCTTCTGAGTATTCCTTCACATTTGACTGATGTCTCATACATAACCCATCGTTTTTAGCCACATTCATACATCGTCTCGAAGTAATATCGTACCCCTGTGTTGTACCATCGGCACAGAAAAGGCCGTGAGTGTATGCATATTTCATATCAGTATCTGACGTATTTAGGGTTGGTAAAGAATGTTTGATAATTTTCATGCCTTCTTGAAGATGCTGGGCTTCAATCGGTTCATCGTGTCCAACAATCCAAAACTTGTGATACGGTGTGCACCGAAGAGAAAGATTTCGACTTGTTTTCACTGTGAGAAGTTTTTGTTCAGTACCCGTCTGCACAATTTTCACTTTTGAAAATTCTTCCCCATTCCATACATCAACCTCCTGACCATTCAATTCAGAAATGGTTTGGTGTCCATTGCTCGTCAATATCTTCGTTTCAGGAGCAACACAGAGATTAGAACTCTTAATGACCCCTAAATTTTTTTGATTACTCTTGGAGTTGCACGCATCTTTATAGAGCATGTACGGCGTCCCCGTCTCCGTCTGACTTTTCAAGATGGCTCTCCACACATCCGCAGCTGGTAAGGTGTGCTTTGCCAACCCCTCCTCTTCATAGCGTGTGTACAACTTTTCAAACTCTTCCCCATAGCAGCCGGACAACCCCTTTGCCGTGTCAGGGCAGAACAGAGACCAGTTGCCACCCTCCTCCACGCGTTTCATGAACAGGTCGGGAACCCACATCGCCGTAAAGAGGTCACGACAGCGCGCTTCCTCATCACCTTGATTCAGGCGCAACTCAAGAAACTCCATAACATCGGCATGCCACGGTTCAAGGTAGATGGCAAAGGACCCTTTCCTTTTCCCAGCTTGATTCACATAGCGTGCCGTCGCGTTGTACACACGGAGCATGGGAATGATGCCATCAGATTTTCCATTTGTCCCCCTGATGTGTGAACCAGCGGCGCGAACGTCGTGCACGTGCAACCCAATACCCCCAGCCCACTTTGAAATTTGTGCAGTCTCACTGATGGTCTTGTAAATCCCGTCAATGCTGTCTTCTTTATTTGCCACTAAGAAACAGGAACTCATCTGTGGTCTCGGTGTACCGGCGTTGAACAAGGTGGGTGTGGCGTGCACAAAGTACCCTTGAGACATGTGATTGTACGTCTCCAGCACCGCTGGGAGGTCATCGCCATGAATACCAATAGACACCCGCATAAACATAAATTGTGGTGTCTCCTGAAGTTTTCCATCAACCTTCTGAAGATAGGATTTTTCAAGAGTCTTTAACCCGAAATAGCCATAGTCAAAATCCCTGTCAGTCTTGATGTACTCCTTCACCTTGTCAGCCACGCGAACGACTTCATCCGTGACGACCCCCGCCTTGTGAAGGTTTCGCATGGCGGTGACAAAGTTTTTGGGACACTGCTTCTGGACGTTAGACGCGACGATACGTGTGGCGAGGATTTCATAATCTGGGTCACTGGTAATCATACCGATACAGATTTCAGCAGAGAGAGTGTCGATTTCCTGTGTCTTGATTCCGTCGTACATACTACTGAACACCTGTTGCGCGACTTTAGTGGAATCACAGGCTGAGGAGAGACCATCGGTCAAGTTGGAGATACGGGTAGTGACTTTGTCAAATTTCATGTCTTCAACACGACCATTTCTTTTGGTGACTCTCATTTTGTATAATAAAGGGGTGAAATTTTTAATTACATTTAAAATCCGCCGCTCTCACAGACACAGCGCCGGCAACTTCCTTTTTACGGTTCGGTTGGAGAAGGTACGTGTTCACGAAGAACGGACCTTCTTGTCCAGGCTTCGCCACAGGTGCGTACGAGTTCACGAAGCACGCTGGGGGATTGCACGGGATGGGTTCCAGGTTTTGCGGTTTTCCAGAGTACGCCTCTTCGTAGTCAGAAGGGACCAACATATATAAGTTGTAAATATTATTTTCCTGACCTATAGTAATTATGTGTGACAACATTCAGCTCAACACAATCAAGCAGTGTGCTACTCCTCTGAACACTCTGTATTTTTCCGAGTTCAACCAACACCTGCTTCAGCGTGGTATTCGTGAAAAGTTCAAGCAACTCACAGGGATTAAGATTGATTACCAGAACAGCGATGACCTGATGACATTGATGCGCTATGTTTTTATTAACAACTCCGGTGACCATTACACAGGTGTGAACGAACAAGTCAAGGCGATGAATGCCATCGTGATCGACACCGCCGTGGGTCAGGTGAAGACTGGTGTCGCGCAGTACCTGGCGTACGTGAAGGACATCGATACCATCGCCACTCCTTTGGCTCAGCCCATCAATACCTCTACGTATGGGAAGAAGATTGACCTGAACACAAAGATTGGATTCGGTGATGAATAAGTTTTTCACCCCTCCCCCTCCTCTGCGGCGACGCATTCACTCCCTGAACCTGCAAAAGGGATGAATACGTATCCATTTTCTCTCGGCTGTTTACGCGACCGTATCAGACGGTGCAACATTTTTTTTTAAATAAGTCCCATAGCCTTTATATTACAATGCCAGTCTGGCCCTGGGTGTCTAGGTATGGGTTTAACAAATCTACGTTTTTTCATATATTTTTGTGCGTGTGACGCCACTTGGGTTGCATTGCGTGTTTTTACAAATTTTATAGCAATCTTTTTCCATTTACCACGTCCATATATTGACAACCCTAAAAGGAAGTTTTTGTGTTCGCACTCGGTCCACGTGCCAGTATTCATTTTTTTTAACTACCAGCACACGCGTCACCGTCGTGACTGGGGGGACTTTTTTAAAGAAATTTGTGACAAATAAATCCGTGTTATTATTATATTAAACATGTCTAACAGTGTAGTGATATTGGGTAAACGTAAACGTAAACGCTACAATATTAGTACAACGACAGAACTTACGTTGTCAGGACAAGGATTGACCGAACTTCCGGAAGGCATTGTTAGACTTACAAACCTCAAACGACTTTACTTGTCTACGAACGAATTGACATCCCTTCCAGATTGGATTGGTCGACTTACAAACCTCGAACGACTTTTCTTGACTAATAACAAATTGACATCACTTCCAGAAAGTTTTGGTAGACTTACAAACCTCACGGATCTTAGGTTGTATAATAACAAATTGCGCTCCCTTCCAGACAGTTTTGGTAATCTTACAAACCTTGAGGATCTTTACTTGAACTATAACAAATTGACATCACTTCCAGATTGGATTGGTCGACTTACAAACCTCACGAGACTTTCATTGCTCGGCAACGAATTGCGCTCCCTCCCAGACAGTTTTGGTCGACTTACAAAACTCACGCAAGTTTATTTGGGCCGCAATGAATTGCGCTCCCTCCCAGACAGTTTTGGTAATCTTACAGAACTTAAGACACTTGACTTGGATGGTAACAAATTGACATCACTTCCAGAAAGTTTTGGTAATCTTACAAAACTTAAGGAACTTTACTTGGATGGTAACAAATTGACATCCATTCCTGTGAGTTTTAAAAATTTAGACAGGACTCTAAAAATATTTTATAATTCTAAAACTCATTCTAGAGATGAATTTATAAAATTATTTAGACCGAGACGCGTTTCTAAGAATACAGAATTATTTAACCGTACAATTTACAACACAAAAAAACTTTCTAATATTCCCAAGAACAAAAGAGTTTATATAAACACGAATACAAATGTAAAAAACAATGGTGAGTTGAGAAGGTTATACAATAAGAATGGTATAAACAAATATATGAGAGGTAAAACTCTCGGTCGTCTTCATGGTGGTAATTTTACATTGAATAATGTCAGAAATTTAAAAAACACTAACATTGTGAATAAGAATGTCTATTTGAGGAACATCAAGGTTCGTTTACAAAATTCAACGTTGAATAATTTACAAAATACTGCGAATAAAATAAAAACTAACCTTCCTTCAAATGTTTCAAGAAATGATGTGAATAATATTGTTCGTAACATGAAACCATATATCATAAATAAAATATATAACAAGTTGAAGAATGCCCCTTCAAATAACAGGGTTCGTCTAATGAACGCTATGAAGAATAAAGGTTTAATGAATAATTCTGATATTGATGATATTAAGAGAAAGTTAAATAATAAAAAATAAATATGTGTTATTGTTATATTAAACATGTCTAACAGTGTAGTGATATTGGTATTGGGTAAACGCTACAATATTAGTACAACAACGGTACTTGATTTGTCAGGACAAGGATTGACCGAACTTCCGGAAGGCACTGGTAGACTTACAAACATCAAACGACTTTACTTGTCTGACAACGAATTGACATCCCTTCCAGATTGGATTGGTCGACTTACAAATCTTAAGATACTTCACTTGGACGGCAACAAATTGACATCACTTCCAGACAGTTTTGGTCGACTTACAAAACTCACGCAAGTTTATTTGGGCCGCAATGAATTGCGCTCCCTCCCAGACAGTTTTGGTAATCTTACAGAACTTGATACGCTTGATTTGCAGAATAACAAATTGACATCCCTCCCAGAAAATTTTGGTCGACTTACAAAACTTTATATGCTTTTCTTGGATGGTAACAAATTGACATCCATTCCTGCGAGTTTTAAAAATTTAGACAGGAATATAATGATAGCTTATAATCATGAACGTAATAATGACGCATTTTCTAGGGATAAATTTATAAAATTATTTAGACCAACCCGACCAACCCCGATGAGACGCGTTTCTAAGAATACAGAATTATTTAATCGTACAATTTCAAACACAAAAAAACTTTCTAATATTCCCAAGAACAAAAGAGTTTATATAAACACTAATACAAATGTAAAAAACAACGTTGAGTTGAGAAGGTTATACAATAAGAATGGCATAAACCAATATATGAGGGGTAGAACTCGTGGTCGTCTTCATGGTGGTAATTTTACAAGGAGGAATGTTAGAAATTTAAAAAACACTAACATTGTGAATAAGAATGTCTATTTGAGGAACATCAAGGTTCGTTTACAAAATTCACCGTTGAATAATTTACAAAATACCGTGAATACAATAAAAACCAATCTTCCTTCAAATGTTTCAAGAACAGATGTGAATAATATTGTTCGTAACATGAAACCATATATCATAAACAAAATATATAACAAGTTGAAGAATGCCCCTTCAAATAACAGGCTCCGTCTAATGAATAGTCTTAAGAACCGTGGTTTAATCAATAATTCTGATATTAATGATATTAAGAGAAAGTTAAATATTTCTTCTGTCAATAAAAAATTTTAGTTTCAAAAAGGATGACTATTAAAGTAATGATACGTTTTGTAGCATAAGTACGATGACATCACTCAATTATTATAAATCAGAAACTGAAAAAATATGTAAATCAAAGGGATGGGACAGGGCCAACGTGGATACAGTATGGCTCCTGTTGTCAGAAGAAGTTGGTGAGTTGGCGTCAGCGATTCGTCAGTACAAGAAAACTTTTAAAAAAGTGGGATTGAAAAAGGAGAGGGGCACCGATGTCATGATGGAAATGGGTGACGTGTTTTCCTATCTGTTTCAGCTCGCGCACATGTTAAACGTAGACCTCGACCAGATGTGGAAGGAACATCAAATGAAGCTAGGTGATAAAAAATATTGTATTACATAAAGAAAGACATGAGTAAGTACATGTTATGTGACGACGCGACCATTAACGACATCAACCCGTTTGTCGTCCACGATTTCTCCCTTCCAGGAGGTGTCCGACAGACGCCTGAGTTTGGTGATTATAAAAAAGATGTACACGTGACAAAAGACATCGAAGTCCCCACACTGAGCCCCATCTGCCAGATGGCCAGGACCTCTGGTGACCGAACGGTGGACTTTTGCACAGGAGGACGCCAACCGCCGTGTCCGCTCAACCGACCCGTGCACCCGCGACGAAACATCGACTATGGGTGGACGCGTCAAGGTAAACCGTCAACTGCGACTGTGACTGCGAGCGAATCTGTGATGAAGAAAGTTGAAAGCAATGGTTTTATTATTTTCATTATTCTGACTGTTCTTGTTGTATCATTCGTACGACGTTAAAAAAACGTTCAAGTCTTTTGTTGTCTTCACAGTGATACACGATTTCTGGGAGCACGTGCATACAAAAGTCTTCGACGAACGTTCGTTGCCAACTGTAGCGTAGGTCAACGACAGGAGGGACAAAAGAGGGTGCGATGATTTTAGATGTATACATCAGACGGGTGGAACATTCTGTTTGTTCAAGCACGATGTCACACATTTTTTGAAGAACCTCTGTTGAACGTTCAACCATTGTATCTAGAAACTTTTCCAGGGGAATGTTTTGTTTCAAAGATGTGAGCTCTACCCAATCACCGCGGGGGGTGGTGTTGTAATAATCCACAAAGGTTTCATAACGATTTTCATCAGTGACATATTTGGTGTACTCGACTTCTACATAGTCGAGACCATCTTCCACATCGGTGATGAATTTCGCGGATTTAAGAAATGCACTCATCAGTTGTTTAAATTAAACATCTAAAACTTTAATTATATAATGAATGTTCCAAAATATGTTCAGAAGAAAATGTCATTTCGTGAAAGGGTCAGGGTATTTTTATTGAAACGCAAACTCTTCAGGGTTTCTAAAAAATTTGAAAAGTATGTACTCATGTCTCATAAATATGAAAACCTTCTCTTCAATTATGACACCGAACTGTATGACATTATTCAAAAATTAAAGATAAAATATGCGTAACTAGTAAATACCATGCGAAGTTCTCTCCTCCTTGAAGCCGTCGTCGTGGGTGTCATGACGTCAACACTCTTCTACAGTCTTCAGTACCTGAACACAGGACTCACTGTTCCGTGGCTCCTGTTTTTCACAGGGGCACTCATCCACATTGTTTTTGAATTCACAGGGGCGAATGAGTGGTGGTGTAAACAAACATATAAAATTTAAAAACAAAAACAACAAACATCATTTTCATTTTCATTTTCACGAAGTAATGGTTGATGTATTTCGTCGACAAATATACGTTTCATCCTAGACCTGATGGCACCCGTCGTCCGTCCATGTTTTTCACTCATTTCCCTGACAGACATACCTTCTTTCATTTCTTCTTTGAGTCGTTCATCTTCTTCGTGCGACCATGGTTCGTAGGCGCTCGTTAGTGAGCATTCAGCAACGAAGTGTCCACTCTGTCCACATCTGAAACATCGGTTCGTGTTTCCGTGTATCATTTGTGTGATTGTATTTTTTTCATGTACTGTCAAGTTGATGCGACAAAATGTCCCCCCACGAACATTATCTATACCATATTTTTCCATATATTTTAAAGTAATCTTATCTTCATCAAATGGGTCATCAGTTTCCATGGTTTCTATAGTTTGTACAGCTGGGTACTTTTGTGTCCATGATGACCCAGTCCCATTATAGTGCGCATCTAATCTGGCATCTAAGTTGTCAGTTTTTCCAATATAATATTTTTCATCATGAAGTTTTAAAACATAGATGAACATTTTTCTATAAAAAAATAAGAAACACAACAAGAACTGGGGGGGTCATTTCATTTTTTTATTTTAACACCTT
>Ga0209136_1001024_pt1 | contig 19130 bp, 16 predicted proteins | sample SaaInl0LU_22_DNA_FD_184640 | JGI IMG/M metagenome (GOLD analysis project Ga0209136, IMG submission 184640) | Marine microbial communities from expanding oxygen minimum zones in the Saanich Inlet - ESP_90LU_22_DNA (SPAdes) (version 2) | ecosystem: Environmental > Aquatic > Marine > Intertidal... | reverse complement strand
GTCCGCGGATGACCTCGCTGATCTTCCGGATGAGCGTGCCGTGCTGATCTGCACCGGTTCGCAAGGTGAACCGATGGCGGTGCTGTCCCGCATCGCCAATCGCGATCACTCGATTTCGGTTGGGCCCTCTGACACCGTCGTATTGGCGTCGTCATTGATTCCTGGGAATGAGACGGCGGTTAACAGGGTCATCAACGGGCTCACCAGACTTGGTGCGAATGTCGTCCACAAGGGCAACGCATTGGTGCACGTCTCCGGTCATGCGTCAGCGGGGGAGCTGCGCTTCGTTTACAACATCACCAAGCCGCGTTACGTACTTCCGGTGCACGGGGAATGGCGCCACCTGTTGGCGAATGCGCGGGTAGCGGAGAGCGTGGGTATTCCCGAAAAGCGAATCCTGCTTATCGATGACGGTGTCAGCGTTGATCTAGATCACGATCGCGCTGTGGTCAGTGGCTACACACCCGTGGGATTTGTCTACGTCGACGGCTCAAGTGTCGGTGATCTGACGGAAGCCTCGTTAAAGGATCGGCGCGTCCTAGGTGAGGAAGGGTTCATTTCGATCATCGCCGTGGTCGATACCGTGGCCGGGAAAGTCGTCGCGGGTCCGGAGATCCACGAGCGGGGCTTCGGTCCCGAGGTGCTTGCCGGTGGAGTAGAGGAAGTCACTGCGGCCGCGCGGGAGGCCCTCGAATCGGCCCTAGCCGACGGGATCGACGATGTTCACGATCTCCAGCAGCGCATCCGTCGGGTGGTGGGCCGGTGGGTCAATGCCACGCACCGGCGCCGGCCGATGATCGTCCCGGTCGTGGTCGAAGCCTGATCCTCCTCGTTCCGGCGTCGGTCGTGGCCGAAATTGGGGCAATTTCGCGGCCACGACCGACGCCGGAACCAGGAGCAGTGGTTGGTGCGCGTGTTACGCGTGTGTTTGGTGGGGTTTGGCCCTAGCCTGCCCACATGGCGTCTCGTACGTCCGCTTCCCCACGTTCGTCTCGTACGCGCTCGGCAAGCGGCTCTTCCCGTTCCTCACATCGTCCTTCGCGCGCCTCAGGCTCGCGCTCTGGGCCACCGGCCAAGAAGTCGGCAAAGCGGTCGGCCAAGAGGCCCGCGGCGAGGCCCGCCGCACGCAAGGCCAGTTCTCGGAAGGCCCCTGCGAGACGCTCGGCGGGCCGTGGAGTCTTCGCTCGATCTTTCGCCGCCATTGGCCGGTACTACCCCGCCTTCCTCTACACAGGTAAGTCCCGTCGACGGCTCATAGCAGGACAAATCCTCTAACCCGCACGCGCTGGTTTGGGTCACGGAGTAGTAGACCTTGACTGGATTTGGGCAGTCGTTTGCCAGCGACACGATGTCACCATCACTGAAAATTTGAGTGGCGCTGCACTCCGCATCGTTGGGGATTGTCACCACAGTACCTGACCCGTTCGATAGAACGGTTGCTGTCCAAGCAGCACCCATGAGAGACAAGCAGGCAACTCCCGTAACAATTAGTGAGTTGATGTTGCGCGGGTTCTTCGCAAGGTGGCGATACAATAGGAGCGCGGTTACAACGACTAGCGCAGTTGCTCCAAAAGAGCCGAAAGTCGGCACAGGAGTGCTAGCCACCTGTTCGACCCAGCTCGCTGCGACATCCTCACCCAGCTGCGCGTTGGCAGAGGCTGAAACTAAGCAGAGCAAAAATCCGTTAACCAGACGGAGCAGGGAAGGCGGTTGCATATTTACTTCCTTTAAGGTGCGCATGGGCGATACGCTAGCATTGCTTTTAACCCTGTGCAATGAAATGGGTGTGTACCATGGCAGTTCAGCTGTGTTGTTTTCTGACGATGCATGGAGTGTGGGAAGGATAAAGGCGTCCGTTGCATAAATGCACCAGCAAAGATCATAAATATGACGCTCTTGTTTACGTGGTTAGCACTTATATTCAGTCGCTCGATTCTGAATAGTTAAAGCAACAGGAGCTTGTAATGAAGCACCTTTTGGCGCGCACCTGCGTTTTATGAACACCGCCATTGGATTCGACGCCGATGTCGGATCAGTTGACTTGCAAAACGCCACGGCAATTGGGTGGGGTGCAGAGGTTACCGCCAACAACACAATTCAGCTTGGTAATTTATCTGTCACTGGGGTCTACACCAGCGGTACGTATTACAGTAGCGGGATTTCGGTAACGTCAGACGAGCGGCTAAAGACAAATATAGCCGGGATAGCGGCAGGACTTGCCCTTATCAATGATTTGAATCCAGTGGCCTACCGTAGGATTAATAACGAGGGCTTGGGAATTGAGCTGGGACTGCTGGCTCAGGACGTTGCCAGCACACTTGAGAGGCACGGCCTCGCAGATAGCGGCATGGTTATCCAGCCAGATGACAAAGGTTATCTGTATTTACGTTATAACGACCTGCTGGCGCCGATGATAAAAGCGATTCAGGAGTTGGATGATAAGAATCGGACTTTGAAGGCTCAACTGAAATCCCAACAAGAAGATCTCCTCGCTATCGTGCAGTCGCAGCAAGAGCAAATGTTGTTGCAAGGGGGGCAGATAGCCCAGCTGAAGAGGATGATGGGCGAGCGTGTTCAAAAGCTGCCTTTCTCAAGGAACAGCAGCACCCCATTGGTTGTGAATACGAAAACAGGCCCCCCGCTCCTCGGGTTTTCTAGGTGATGTGCGCAGAGGGGAGGCGACTTGAGCGGCCGGTTATGGTAGAAAATATGGTAGAATAGTCGAGCGAAGCGGCTGAAAGCCTTTATTTGTAGGGGTCTATCGATGTAGTGGTGCCCAGAGACGGAATCGAACCGCCGACACGGGGATTTTCAATCCCCTGCTCTACCAACTGAGCTATCTGGGCCAAACGTGGAGGCGGCGTATTAAACCTTTGTCGCGGCTTAAGGTCAAGCGCCAGTTAAGGCGCATCTCCCATTGGAATTGCTGACGGCGGAACCGTTATCCCGTCGGTTTGATCAGTAATCTCTGTGCCGTGGTCAGACGCTAAGACCGCATAGATCGCAGGCAGCATAACCAGCGTGAAAAACGTGCCGATGAGCATGCCCACCACCAATATAAAGCCAATACTGTTTCGTGCTTCCGAACCTGCTCCCGAGACGAGAATGAGCGGGAAGTGACCCAATACCGTCGCGCCGGTGGTCATTAAAACGGGTCGCAGGCGGCTTGCCGAAGCGGCGCGAATGGCGTCGATTTTGGCAAGGCCATCGCGCTGAGCCTGGTTGGCAAACTCTACGATTAATATCGCGTTCTTGGCCACGAGTCCCGCAAGCGTAATAAGACCCACCTGAGAATAAATATTGATGGTCGTTAAATTACTAAAGGTGATGACTAGGGCCGCAAACAAGGCAAGAGGGATCGAGCCAAGCAGAATAATGAGCGGATCCCTGAAGCTATTAAATTGAATGGACAGTACAAAAAAGACGAGCGCCATCGCAAGCGCGAGCACACCCAGAAGCGTGCTGCCTTCACTGCGAATCTCTCGAGATTCTCCCGTGTAGTCGAGGACATAACCCTTGGGTAGGATCGCAGCTGCCTGCTCTTCGATGAAAGCCAGTCCCTGTTCTTTGGTTGTGCCGGGAATCACGCCGCCGTAAATCTTAAACGCATTTTTCTGTTGGAACCGCGCGAGAGCTCGAGGCGCCGTGACTCGCTCTAAGGTAGCTAGCGCGCCAAGAGGAATGAGTTCACCTGAGGGTGTTCGAATGGGCATGTCAAGAATGGCTTCAGGTGAGGTGCGCTCGCTTTTAGCCACTTTAGGGATCACGCGATAAGCGCGTCCCCGGTCGTCAAAGCGCGTCACATAGGCTTCAGAATTCAGTAACCCGATTTGGTTGGAAATATCGCTCAATGACATACCGAGATCTGCAACGCGCTGTTTATCAATGTCGATTCGCGCTTGTACGAGATCGACGCGAAGGTCGGTATCGGCGAACATAAACAGGCCGGACTCTTCAGCCGCTTTCACAAGCTGCTGCGCGTAAGGCAACATTGTTGCCGCATCATGAGAACTACTTATGGCTACCTCGACATCAAATTGTCCGGCGCTGGGCAGACTCGAATCCATGATTGGAAATACGTTTAGCGATGCGATTTGCTTGAGGTCGTCGTACATCTCAAAAACACGATCTTGTAGCGCCCAGTCTCGATCACCTGTTTCTACAAAGTCCTGACCGCCGTAGCCTCCCGAGGACACAGCCACGTGCCATATTTGAAGTGCGCCTTCATATTGCGCAAGTGTGCTGACGACTTGGCGCATGTTGGCAAAGGTATCCTCGATCGCGCTATCGGGCGCTGCGTCCGCGACAATGGTTACCCCGCTTTGGTCTTCAACAGGCGCCAGTTCCTTTAAGGAGTAATGGTATAGCGGCACAGTTGAGACGCTGAAAAACATGCCCGCAACGATGAGCTGCCAGCGGTATTGCAGCGAGAAATCCACCACTTTGGCATAGACAGTTGCTGATGCATCGAAACGTTTATTAACCCATCGGGACGCCACCGTTTCGTGGCCTTGGTCTGGGCACACCCAGGCGCTCATAATGGGGGAGAGCGTTAGAGCGACAACCCCAGATATCAGTACGGCGACCGCGAGGGTAAATGCAAATTCTTTAAATAAGACGCCTGTAAGGCCGCTCAGCAGCCCGATGGGCGCATAGACCGCGGCCAGTGTAACGGTCATTGCGACAATGGGTGCAAGGAGTCTTCGCGATGAAGCGAGCGCAGCCTGGCGGCGAGTCATGCCTTCACGCAGATTCCGAGCGACATTTTCCACTACCACAATGGCGTCATCGACTACCAAGCCCACTGACAATACGATTGCCAAAATAGTGAGCAGGTTCAATGAAAAGCCCATGAGCGACATGGCGGCGGTCGCTCCGAGCAGTGAAATAGGAATGGTGAGAAGCGGCACTAGGGCGGTTCGAAATGAACCCATAAGGGCAACGACGACGAAACCTACCAATACAATGGTCTCGGCGAGCGTAATAAAAATATCCCTCAGCGCGTCGCGCATATACTGCGTGACGTCATACGCGATAAAGAATTCGAGATCATCTGGCAGGGATTCATTAATCGCAGCAACTTCCGCATATAGGGCATCTGCGACGGCAATTTCATTCGCACCAGGAGACGGGTAAATCCCAATAAATACCACGTCGGTCTGGCTGTAGCGGGTCAAGCGATTGGCTTCCTCAGCACCCGCCTCAATACGCGCGACATCACCGAGGCGAACATCAACGCCGTCGCCGGTTTTGAGTACGATATTGGCGAAGTCCTCAGGCGTCCGTGCTTCAGTATTCCCAACGAGATCGACCTGTTGTGTGTTGTTTTGTGAGCGCCCCAACGTACTGATGACGTTGTTACTGCGAAGCGCATTTTGAATATCGCTCGCACTCACATCGAGTGCCGCCATTCGCGGTGTATCTAGCCAGATACGCATGGCGGGTCGGATCCCTGAGTTAATCGCGTTTTGTACATCGGGAATTGACGTGAGCCGGGGTAAAATATCCCGCTGCATAAGGTCAGTGATAGAAGCTCGAGTTTCGTCCTTTGGCACGCTGAGCGCTAAGTAAAAGCTGGCATAAGGGCTGTCCGCGCGGACGACCTCAATGGACGGATCTTCAGTGCCATCCGGTAATTCATAGCGGATTTGGCTCAGGCGGGTATTGAGCTCAGCTAAGGCATCGGTACTGTTTTCATTGAGCTTAAGCCAAACCCTTACCAAGCTTGAGCCGCTGGTGGTAGTTGAGTCGACGTAGTCAACGCCTGGAACACTGGCAGCGACGCGCTCAATAGGTTCCGAGACAAAGCCTCGGACAGTTTCTGCACTGGCTCCGGGATAAATAGTACTTATTTCGAGTGACGAGCTTTGGATGACGGGAAATTGGATAACGGGAAGTTCAAAAGCAGAACGAATGCCGATAAGCAGCAGTGCTAGCGATAAAACAACGGCAATAACAGGTCGCGTTACAAAGAGGTCAGTCCAGCGTGGCACTGTTTCAGGATGGGCGTTCATTGCCCTCGTTCCTCGCCGGCGATCCTAACGAGGCTGTCATCGCTGAGCTTAAAGGCGCCGTTGAAAGCAACGGTCTCGCCTTCCTTAATATCCCCAAGTGCAATGACTCGTCCATCTTGATCACCCAGAACACTGATCCGGCGGAGCTCGGCGCGATGTTTCACATGGGCATTAGGTTCCGCATCTCTCAGCACAAAGACATGGGGGCCTTCGATATCCCAGCGGACAGCGGGCCCTGGTAATGAAAAGGTAATCCTAGCGTCTCGGGTGCGCACCTCGACGAGAACAAGCTCTCCATGACGTAGGCTCGCGTCTTCGATCTCAGCGCGTACATCGTACGCCCGTAATCCGCTCGTAAGAGCATCCGAGACGGCAATAATTGTCGCTTCACCGAGCAGCTCATCGTTGAGTGACATGATGCGCACAGTATCGCCGGGGCTCACTCGGGCAACGCCTTGGGGTATCTTGAAGTCAATCCAACGCGCACTGCTGACCCCGGTGAGCGTAGTGAGTATGTCACCGGTCCGAATGAGATCGCCTACCGATTGGGTATAAATGCCGAGCCTGCCAGTGAAGGGGGCCCGAAGAGTGAGCCGGCTCAGTTGCGCATCGGTTGATGCGATTTGCGCGCGTAAGCTCTCTCCGCGAGCGAGCAGTGTGTCGAGCTGGTCTTGCGAGGCGAGCGACTGTTGTTTGAGCTTTTGGACTCGCTCGAGCTGTACTTTGATTAAATTGAGATCGGCAACCAAAGCGTCTCGCTGGGCTTTTAAGTCTTCATTAAACAGTTTGAGCACGATGTCGCCGGTTTTCACGATATGACCAGCAGCGGCGGGCAATTCAATAACGCGGCCTGTGGCCTCCGCGGCAATTTGTACGAATTGAGGCGCTCTTACCGTGCCTGTGAGCCTGCGTACAGGTGTCCATTCAGTAGTCGCTACATTTTCGGCGCTGACGACTGAATAAGGCGGCGGAAAGCTCTCTACCATTGCCATAGCATTGGCATATTGAAGGTATTTAATGCCCGTTAATAAGCCTGTGACTACAAAACAGACGCCAACGGTGATGGCCCAAGGAAGCACGCGCATAGATCGATTCCAAAATCGTGGATTGGTCATAGTTAGTAACGCCAATAGTGTACGTTGCACAGGCGACGCATGCTCACTCCGTGGGCGCTACATACCCTTCGGCGCGATCGTAGCTGTCTCCCGCAAGGAATCTGTCCATTTGTTGCTGAAGGTATTTGCGCGAATCGGGATCCATCATGCTCAAGTGCTTTTCATTAATAAGCATTGTTTGCTCCGCCTGCCACTCGAGCCACGCCTTCTTTGACACATTGTCAAAAATTTCCTGACCTTTGGGGCCGGGCAATGGCGCCCGATCGAGACCCTCAAGTTCCTCTTTGTAGCGTCTACAATGCACGGTTCTTGTCACGAGTAGCTCCTTTGATGGTGTAATGTACATAGCGCGCTGCCGACCTTGTATTCAGCGCGAGGTTTATACCAGCGCCAATACTTTCAGCAGCCGAACGACCGGCGCAGGCAGGCCTTTTTGGGTGATCGCCGTTTTGGACATCCACCCGGCTTGCGGCGCATCATTTACCTGAGTCGCGTGCACCTGAGTTGCGTGGTGGCGTTGTGAGCTTTGCCTTACGGTAATAATCGCCGGTTGGATGTCTAAATGGAAGTGACTAAAAGTATGCCTTAATGCGGAAACCAACTCGATGCTATCTACGTCGGTGTTTAGAGTGTGCCGACACCATTGGGCAATTTGATCTTCACTTTGGAGCTCAGGGAAGCTCCACAGTCCGCCCCAAATGCCGCTCGGTGGGCGCTTTTCTAGCCATAGAGCGTTTTCAGCATTGCGCGCTATCACGAATACAGCGCTTTTAACGGGAAGCGTTTTTTTAGGTTTTTTGCCGGGAAAATCGGTGGGGCTATTTAGCGCATAGGCTCCACAGCTTGTTTGCATTGGGCAGCGATCGCAGTCGGGTCGACTACGTGTACAAAGGGTGGCGCCTAGATCCATGATTGCCTGGGTGTAGTCTGCAACGCGCATCTCGGGCGTATGCAGGTCGGCCAACGACCAAAGCTCCTTAGCAGTCGCCGTTTTTCCTGGCCAGCCACTCACGCAGTGATGGCGCGCCAGTACACGTTTCACATTGCCATCTAAAATGGGCGCTCGAATTCCCATGGCAATACTCGCTATCGCGCCCGCTGTTGACTTTCCAATGCCCGGCAGCGTTTCAAGTAGTGCGGTATCACGGGGGAATTCACTCGCGAAATCGTTAACAACGCGCCGTGCGGTTTTGTGAAGATTTCGCGCGCGTGAATAGTAGCCGAGGCCAGTCCATAGGCGGAGTACCTCATCTTCGCTCGCGCCGGCTAGTTCAGTCACGGAGGGGAAGCGTTGCATGAATCGCTCGAAGTATGGGATGACCGTCGCGACTTGGGTTTGTTGCAGCATGATTTCGGACACCCACACCCGATAGGGCGTGATACCTTTTTGCCAAGGCAGATCTCGACGGCCGCACTCATCGAACCAATCGAGCAGCCGGTCAGCAAAGCTAGCCTGTTCTTTTAGTATTGCCACACTTGATCCGTATCAGGGTTGTAAATTGTATAAGTGAAGTGTTCGCCATGTTTGGATACAATTCGCGCCCTAGTGTAGCGTGCCGCGCCCTTAAAGGCAGGGGCAGTTGCAAAGAGTCGCAGAGGGTCGCAGGCAGTATCGCGTGTAAGTGTCGCGTGCAATAGTGGCGTGTAGGCGTGTACGTGTAATAGTGGCGCGTAATTGTCGCGAGTAATGCCCCCTAAACCATCTCAATTGAGCAAGGAGCTTTTCATGACAGAGTCCACTGAACCTCGCAGTGCCAGTGTGAGCAGGGATACGCTTGAGACTCAGATCAGCGTTGATTTATGTCTCGACGGGTCGGGCAAAGTCGAATTTGATACTGGCATACCCTTTCTTGAGCACATGCTTGATCAAATTGCGCGTCACGGCATGATGGATATTAAAGTGCTGGCTAAAGGTGATTTACATATCGATGCCCACCATACGGTTGAAGATATCGGCATTACTCTTGGCCAAGCATTTGCACAGGCTGTTGGTGACAAAAAAGGCTTGCTCCGTTATGGGCACGCTTATGTGCCCTTGGACGAGGCACTTTCTCGTGTCGTAGTAGATTTTTCTGGCCGCCCTGGTCTGACATTTAAAGTTCCCTTCACACGGGCTGTGATAGGCGCTTTCGATGTCGACCTGTTTGTGGAATTTTTCCAAGGGTTTGTTAACCACGCTAATGTGACACTGCATATCGATAATTTGCGCGGCCACAATGCTCACCACCAGGCCGAGACCGTCTTTAAAGCCTTCGGTCGGGCACTGCGTATGGCGCTTACGCGTGATCCCGCTATGGCGGGAATAACGCCTTCGACCAAGGGAGTACTCTAAGTCCGTGTCGACAAGCGTTGCTGTTATTGATTACGGCATGGGGAATTTGCACTCAGTGGCTAGCGCACTTGAGTATGCTGGCGCAGGCGAAGTGGTCGTTAGTCATGACCCTGAAGCCATTGCACGCGCTGATCGTGTGGTATTCCCCGGTGTGGGCGCAATCCGTGACTGTATGACTGAAATAAGGCGCTTGGGCTGCGACCATTTATTAATCGACGCATTAGCAGACCGCAACAAACCTGTGCTCGCTATTTGCGTGGGGATGCAAGCCTTACTGGGCCATTCTGAGGAGAATGGCGGTGTGGAGACATTAGGTATTATCGATGGTCAGGTTCGATTCTTTGGGCATGAGCATCGCACGACCGAAGGTGAGCGCTTAAAAGTGCCACACATGGGGTGGAACCATGTCGATCAGGCAATGGACCACCCACTTTGGACAGGCATACCTGATCACAGTCGTTTTTACTTTGTTCACAGCTATTGGGTCGATGCTGCCGATTCCGCTCTGGTTGCGGGCACGTTTGACTACGGTGTCATCGGTGCTGCCGCACTGGCGCGTGACAACCTATTTGCCGTGCAGTTTCATCCGGAAAAGAGCCATGATCTCGGACTCCGGCTACTCTCAAATTTTCTCACTTGGAATGGACAATGCTAGTTATCCCCGCGATCGATCTTAAAGACGGCCAATGCGTGCGCCTGCGTCAGGGGCTAATGGATGACAGCACGGTTTTTTCCGATAACCCCGCGGCTACAGCAACGCGTTGGGTTGAAGAAGGCGCGCGTCGCTTACATTTGGTTGATTTAAATGGCGCTTTCGAAGGTGAGCCGATGAACGCGGCCGCCGTGGAGGCGATCGCTCGAGCACACCCCAATCTGCCCATTCAAATCGGTGGCGGTATTCGCGACTTGCCGACGATCGAGCGCTATCTAAAAGCAGGCGTGAGCTACGTTATTCTCGGGACCAAAGCGGTGAAAGAGCCCGATTTTGTGCGCACCGCGTGCCAGGCGTTTCCGGGTAAAGTCATTGTGGGCATTGACGCTAAAGACGGCATGGTGGCGACAGATGGCTGGGCTGAAGTCAGTTCCATTGCCGCCACTGAACTCGCGAAATCGTTTGAACAAGCAGGGGTGAGCGCCATTATCTATACCGATATTGCGCGCGATGGGATGATGCAAGGCGTCAATGTAGAGGCCACTTTAGAAATGGCCCGCGCTTCAAGCATTCCCGTTATTGCTTCTGGTGGTATCACTGACCTTGATGATATTCGTGCGCTTGCAGTGCATGCTCATGAGGGCATCGAGGGCGCAATAACAGGCCGTGCTATTTACGAGGGTACCCTTCAGTTGGCCGAGGCCAACGCGCTAATCGACGCCCTCATGAGTGGTAATTAATGGCTTTAGCAAAACGCATTATCCCCTGTCTCGATGTTGACTGTGGTCGCGTGGTTAAGGGCGTCAATTTCGTGGGTATTCGCGATGCGGGTGATCCCGTGGAGATTGCTCGACGCTACAATGAGCAGGGCGCCGATGAGATCACCTTTCTGGACATCACCGCCAGCCATGAGGGCCGAGACACCACCGTTCACACGGTAGAAAAAATTGCGCGTGAGGTGTTTATCCCGCTAACGGTTGGCGGTGGGATTCGGTCGGTCGATGATATTCGCACAATGCTCAATGCAGGCGCCGATAAAGTCAGTATTAACACCGCTGCCATCCATAACCCCGACTTAGTGGCGCAAGCCTCAGCGCGATTCGGTGCCCAGTGCATTGTTGTCGCGATGGATGTCAAACGGGTCACTGATGCTCAGGGGGGCGATGCAGGCAGGCCTCGCTATGAATTGTTCACTCACGGCGGTCGAAACCCTACCGGTATTGAAGCCGTCTCGTGGGCGAAGCGCATGGCGACTCTTGGTGCAGGCGAAATTCTTCTGACCAGCATGGATCGCGACGGCACTAAAGACGGCTTCGAGCTTGTGATTACTCGAGCGATTGCCGATGCTGTCGACATACCTATTATTGCTTCAGGGGGTGTGGGTACTCTGCAGCACTTAGCGGATGGCGTGACTAAAGGCGGTGCAGATGCGGTATTAGCAGCAAGTATCTTCCACTTCGGTGAGCATACTATTCCCGAGGCAAAAGCATTTATGGCTGCTCAAGGTATCGAAGTCAGGCTTTGAGTCTGCGCACAGCGCGCAATAATAGATGCCGGCGTCAGTAGCACCGAATTGGGCAGTCGCGGGAGATTGGATTTTAAAATTTGTAAGGTCTCGGGATAAGGGTGGCCAATAGCGATTGCACTGCCTTCATTTTCCGCTATTTCAACGGCGTCTTGTAAGTGTCGAGCAATCAGCTCAGGGTCGCGCTCGTTATCAAGAAAAACAGCTCTGGATGCGTTAGGAACGCCTTTCGCTGTAGCAACCTGTGCCGCTACTGTGTCTGCAGTCGTGCGGGAATCAACCCAAAAAAAGTTTTCCTCTTTCAATAAACTCATGAGATGCGACATCGCCGCGTAATCTTGGGTCAAACTACTGCCCATGTGGTTATTCATGCCGGTAGCACTGGGTATGTCAGCTAATGCTTGGTGAAATACTGTCACAAAGTCTTCGTCGCTGAGGTCGCTTGTGAGTGCTAGGGGCTCAGTAAGAACCCTGTGAGCCGACGACATGGGCATGTGAACCATGATTTCTTTGCCCCGGCGCAATCCTTCTTCTGCAAGTCGTTTGCCGTGAGGCGTGGCGGGGATGACCGACAGGGTAATAGGCGCTGGGAGCGCAGCGAGTGCCTGGCCACGTTCCCAGTGGTAGCCAATATCATCAATAATAATGGCGAGTTGCGCGCGCCCGGAAGAGGGACAGTCAGCGCCAGCAACCGCTGTAAATGCTACAAGGGCCGTAGCAAGGAGCGAGCGCTTCACTCAGTGCCCGCAGAACTCTGGGGCTCAACGGTAACTGTGGCTTCCGTATTTGTCGGGGCGTGAGAAGCGTCGCTGTGTGATTCGCGTTTAGTCAGTAGATTGACGCCTCGTAGCAAGGTCAGCGCCTCATACAGCTGATTATCATTTTCACGCATTTCGGCAAGCTTCTCGCTCTCAGCACTGAAATCATTGGTGCTATTGTCGACATCGCTATCCGCGTCGCTGTGGGCATTGTCGAGACGACCGCGAAGATCGGCTTCTGTGATTCGCCGGCCTCCCTCAAGGCTGGTTATTTTGCCTCTCTCTACAACAATATCAGGGACAATTCCTTCAGCCTGAATGGAGCGACCATTGGGGGTGAAGTATCGGGCGGTCGTGAGTTTTACGGCACGTGTCTCAGATACAGGCAGTACGGTTTGAACCGAACCTTTTCCAAAACTGCGAGTGCCCATGACGACGGCGCGACCTCGGTCCTGTAGCGCGCCGGCTACGATTTCTGCAGCGCTAGCTGAGCCACCATTGATCAGCACAACAATGGGCGCGCCATTAAGTAGGTCTCCCGGTTGCGCTGTAAACTGCTCTTCAGAGCTTGGGTGTCTGCCTTCGGTATAGACCACGAGGCCGCCATCAAGCACCGCCTCTGATACGCCAACGCTTGCGCCAAGCACGCCACCAGGATTGTTGCGTAAATCAATGACTAAGCCTTTGAGCGCTTGCTCATCGATCAGTTTGGTGATGGCGGTTTTTACTTCGTCGCCTGTGTTGCGTTGGAATTGTGCAATCCGCAAGTAGCCATAACCCGGTGTGATCATTCTCGACCGTACGCTGGCCACCTTTATCGTATCGCGGACGACCGTTATCTCGAGTGGCTTTGTTTCACCCGAGCGTCCGATTTCTAAATCGATCGGACTGCCAATAGGGCCGCGCATGATCTCGACCGCTTCATCTATTGATAGGCCTTTCACTGAGGTTTCGTTCAGCTTAAGGATCACGTCCCCCGGCTGAAGACCTGCCTCTGCTGCGGGTGAGCCGTCAATCGGTGAAATAATTTCGATGTAGTTACCCTTGCGACCGATTTCGATGCCAAGCCCTGAGAACTCTCCGTCGGTGGTTGTTTGGAGGTCTGAATAATCTTCTTTGGTCAGGTAGACCGAATGCGGATCGAGGCCTTCAAGCATTCCCCGAACGGCGTACTCGAACAGAGTGCTGTCGGGAATTTCTTCTACGTAGCCTGAACGGATTTGCTTAAAGACGTCAGCAAAGGTCTGCAGCTCTTTTAACGGCAGCGCCTCATGACCTTTACTCGGTGCATGGGGATCCTCACTCTGCTGGGAATCCTGCGCATTGACCCCTGACGCCAGCAAACTGACGAGGCAGACGAGTATGGATTTTCGGTAAACAGCAAACATGCAGAGTTCTCTCACGGACTAAGAAGTCTATCTTACCTGATTCTGAGCCCGATCCATGGACTTCGCACTCGTGGGCCATCAAATCGTTAAGCAGGTCTGCGTTAGCGTTTGATCCAGTGACTCGGATTGACTGGCTGCCCATCGTGGCGGATTTCAAAATATAACCCTGGGCTGGTCGCACCACCGCTAGCGCCCACTGTCGCAATGATATCGCCGGGTTTCACCCAATCGCCGACCTCGCGTTGTAAACTTCGATTATGGCCGTAAAGACTCAGATAGCCTTCCCCATGGTCGATAATCAGCAGCAAGCCTTGGCCTCGAAGCCAGTCGGCGTAAACGACTCGGCCGTGATGAATGGCCTTTATTTCAGCGCCCTCAGCTGCCGGCATTAGCCAGCCTCGCCAGCGCATATCAGCAACATTTGTGCGCGCACCAAAGCGGTTGCTCGCTTTACCACGTACGGGGCTCGGTAGTTGGCCTTTAACCGTACTGAAAGGGGTATAGCTGCTGGGTGTATCGAGCTCCGCCAAGGTCTGTCGCAGCGCTTCGAGAAGCGTTTGCAGTTGCTGACTGTCGGCCTCTAGCTTGGCTTTGCGCTTAGCGTCGGTGCCTAGCGCTGTATTTATGGCAACTAACGTCTGTCGCCGCTCTCCTTGAAGTTGCTCGATTTGATCGCGCTGGCGTTCCAATTGTTCACGTTGGTTGGCTAGGCGCTGTTGTGATGTGCGGGTAGCCTCGGTATTGGCGGCTACTTGCTCAATCAGGGTCGCATAGCGCGTAATACTGTCTTGGCGCGAGGCTAAGAGGCGTTTGTAGTAAGCGAGATTACGGACCAACTGATCGGGGGTTTGATCGCTAAACAGGATCCGTAATCCGCCGCCTTGCTGCAATGCCCATAAATTTTTCATTTCTTGGTTCATCGTGGCTTGCTCAGCACCCACTTTCTGCTGCAATTCCACGCGCTGACTATCGAGTTCCGCCAAACGCGGTAGTTCATCGGCAATGGCGGCCTGCACTCGGGCGATCGACTGGTCGAGTGCCCCAAGGTCTTTCTCCGCATCTTTCAAGCGTTCCTGTAGCTCGTTTCGTTCCGACTCTTTGCGTGCCATACCGCGCTGAATGGCTTCAATTTGTGCTTTGAGCTCGGTAATCAGCGCCGTGGTTTCTTGCTCTTTCGTATTACCAAGCGTCGGAACCGAATGCCACGCGGCACCCGTCCCACAAGCCACCAGTAGGCCGAATACGATTGCTCGGTGCGCGCGCGACTGCATTAACGACTAGCGCGAATTCGTCAGCAAAGACGTTCCTGTCATGGTCGAAGGCTTCTCAATGCCCATCATATCTAGGATGGTGGGTGCCACATCAGCGAGAATGCCTGTGTGACTCGCGAGCCCCTCTAGTTTGTTGCCTATGAGTACCAAGGGGACGGGGTCGGTGGTGTGCTGTGTGTGCGCCTGTCCACTGTCGTAATCGAGCATTTGCTCGCAATTACCGTGATCCGCAGTGATGAGTGCTTGGCCTCCTTTGGTCAAGAGCGCCGCTTCAACACGACCAATACAGCCGTCAAGGGCTTCTACGGCTTTTACTGCTGCACCGAAGTTGCCGGTATGACCCACCATATCGCCGTTGGCAAAGTTCACTACAATCAAGCTGTACTGATCTGAGTTGATCGCGTCCACAAGTTGGTCAGTAACTTCGTGGGCGCTCATTTCAGGCTTGAGATCGTAGGTGGCCACATTGGGAGAGGGTATTAGCGCTCGCGTTTCATTCTCAAATACGTCTTCACGGCCGCCGCTAAAGAAAAACGTTACGTGGGCGTATTTTTCTGTTTCAGCGATACGGAGCTGTTTAAGGCCTTGCCGAGCCACGATTTCTCCCAAGCTGTCGCGCACATTTTCAGGCGGGAACGCGACTGGGCAGCTGAGTGCCGCGCTGTACTCGGTGGTTGTTACCATATTTATTTGAGGCCAGACGTCACGCTCAAAACCTGCGAACTGTGAATCAGTCAACGCTTGCGTCATTTGGCGCGCGCGGTCGGCTCGAAAATTCATAAAGAGAACCGCGTCACCTTCCTGCAGTGGCGCCCGTTCTCCAATCTCTGACGGAGCAACGAATTCGTCGGTTTCACCACGTTCATAGGCGGCTGCAAGAGCGGCTTGGGCTGAGGTATAAGCATACTCACCCATTCCCTCGGTCAGTAATCGATAGCTTTTTGTAACGCGATCCCAGCGATTGTCTCGATCCATCGCCCAATACCTGCCATGAAGGCTTGCGATGCACCCGACGCCTAGTTCAGCAAAGACGGCTTCAGCCGCTTCGATAGATGACTGCGCGCTTTTTGGCGGAGTGTCCCTGCCGTCGAGGAAGGCGTGGAGATAAACGGCTTCGGCGCCTCGTTTTACGGCGAGCCGAATGGCTTGAAATATGTGTTGCTCATGGCTATGAACTCCACCAGCGGATAGCAGACCAAGAATATGCACGGCCTTGCCGTTGGCAACGGCGTTATCAATGGCGTCGGTGTAAATCTTGTTATTATCGAAATCCCCATCCGCTATCGCTTTGTCAATACGAGTGATGGATTGATAAATAATACGGCCCGCCCCCAAACTCATATGTCCGACTTCAGAATTACCCATCTGCCCTTCGGGTAAGCCAACATCGAGTCCTGAGCTAGAAATTAGGGTATGCGGAGCTTGCGCCCAAAGTCGGTCCCAGTTCGGCGTTTGTGCCGCTGCGATAGCATTATCCTTGCTCTCCTCTCGAAAGCCAAAGCCATCGAGGATGATTAGCATTGTGGTGCAGGCAGGCTTGCTCATGGTTTAGGAGTCCTAGATTACGCGAACAGGCATTGTACCGCGCTCGCGGCAAGAGGCCACGTTTTGAGAAGCTTAGACAGTGGAGCATAATTGAGCAAACAGCTATACTCCCGCCCTGTTCGCCCTCTTCGCCAGTTCTTTTGGGGGCATTGGCACCTAAACTATAAGCTCACCCTTGCGGGACTAATCTGTGCAATTCGATCTGATACTGGAATTTCTCTCTGAACAATGGATCCTCGTGCTGGCCCTAGCGTCGACACTGGCGATGCTGTTTGTTCACGAGTCACGTAAAGCGGGCCCTGCGGTATCGCCTCAACAAGCGATTAACCTCGTTAATGGCGAGGAAGGCATTTTTCTGGATATTCGCGACGGTAAAGACTACAAGCAGGGCCACATTGTCGATGCGCTGCATTTGCCGCTCGTGCAGTTGGGTAGCCGTATGTCTGATCTAGATAAGTACAAAGACAAGCCGATTATTGTGGTGTGTAAAATGGGGCAATCTGCTTCATCGGCGACTAAGCAGTTACGCGCCAATGGGTTTGAACGCGCTCAGAAAATGACAGGTGGCATGATGGAGTGGAATACGCTCAAATTGCCCGTGGTTTCTGAGTGAGCCAGCCGGAAATAACAATTTATACGACTCGATGGTGTCCTTTCTGTGTCAGAGCAAAGTCGTTGCTAAACCGCAAGACGCTCAGCTACAAAGAAATTGGAGTTGACGGAGACCCAGAGACTCGACGAGCAATGGCGGCACGAGCTGGTCGTACTAGCGTGCCCCAAATATGGATTGGCGATCGGCATATTGGGGGCTGCGATGAACTACATGCCCTCGAGAGTCGAGGTCAACTAGATGCATTGACCCGCGGTGATGGCTAAGTGAAGCATCCCTCACTAATTTAAACACTACTGTTAGGAGAACCCTCATGGCTGATGAACAGGCCGCAGCACAAGAACAAGCGCCACAGCAGCAATTCACTTTGCAGCGCATTTACACCAAAGACGTATCTTTTGAGTCGCCCAGCACGCCGAAAATTTTTCGTCAAAACTGGCAGCCCAATGTCAATGTTGATTTAAATACCAAGAGCTCACGCATAGATGAAGAGGGCAACTTTGAGGTTGTGCTCACTCTTACTGTCACCGCTAAGGTAGAGGAAGACACAGCATTCTTGGTTGAGGTCCAGCAAGCGGGTATTTTCTACGTGGTGGGTATTGAAGGTGAACCTCTTCGACAGGTTCTTGCGACTGTCGGTCCAAATATACTCTTCCCATACGCGCGCGAGAATATTGATTCGCTAGTCATTAAAGGTGGTTTCCCAGCGCTGATGCTTGCTCCTGTGAATTTTGATGCTCTGTACCGCCAAGCGCTTGCTCAGCAGGCGGCTCAAGAGGGTGGAGCAGCTGTTGAGGCGCCTGCGGAAGATTCGACGGAGCACTAATCGGTTGTGAATCCGCTATAAAAGGGGCGTCTAGGGACGCCCCTTTTTTTTGTGTGAAATATTTTGTCATGTCGATTGGTTTTAACCCAGGCCTGTGATCGATACGTGATCGTTTTCAAGCTCCTTCAACTTTCTAGTCAGCGTGTTGCGTCCCCATCCCAAGAGTTCCGCTGCTTCAGCGCGACGCCCCTCAGTGTGCTCTAGGGCAGCTTCAATCATGATGCGCTCAAATTCAGGTAGCGCTCTTCTCAGTACGTTAGTTTCTCCTGAGGCCAATCGTAGTTTTGCCCAGCTCGCAAGAAGCGTTTGCCAGTCGCTTTGAGCGCGTTCACCAGAGCCTCTGTTGCTGGCAGGTTGAAGAAGCTCGGGGGGCAGGTCGGTCAGGTTGATTTCTCGCCCCGCAGCCATAACCGTTAACCACCGACAGGTATTTTCGAGCTGCCTGACATTGCCCGGCCATGGCAGTTGGCATAGGAATCGCTCGGCCTCATCACCGAGCACTTTCGCCTCAACGTCTAACTCTTTCGCTGCGCGCCTTAAAAAATGCTGCATTAATTTGGGGATGTCCTCCCCCCGCTCCGAGAGGCTCGGTAAATGCATGCGGATCACATTAAGTCGGTGGAACAAATCCTCTCGAAACTTCCCTTCGGCAACTAACAGCTCCAGGTCTTGATGGGTTGCCGCAATAATGCGCACGTTGGCGCGTACGGGTGTCATACCACCAACCCTGAAAAATTCACCGTCAGCCAGCACTCGTAAAAGTCGAGTTTGTGTTTCCGCTGGCATGTCCCCAATTTCGTCGAGGAACAAAGTCCCTCCATCGGCCTGCTCAAAGCGGCCTTCGCGCCGAGCGGTAGCGCCAGTGAAAGCGCCTTTCTCGTGCCCAAAGAGCTCAGATTCCATGAGTTCTTTAGGGATTGCCGCCATGTTCAGGGCGATAAATGACGCTTTAGCCCTGGGCGAGTGGCGATGGAGGGCGCGCGCCACCAACTCCTTACCTGTGCCCGACTCGCCATTGATTAAGACCGTAATATGACTTTGCGCAAGGCGGCCTATCGCGCGAAAAACTTCCTGCATTGCCGGGGCATTGCCGA
>Ga0209136_1001021_pt1 | contig 19208 bp, 19 predicted proteins | sample SaaInl0LU_22_DNA_FD_184640 | JGI IMG/M metagenome (GOLD analysis project Ga0209136, IMG submission 184640) | Marine microbial communities from expanding oxygen minimum zones in the Saanich Inlet - ESP_90LU_22_DNA (SPAdes) (version 2) | ecosystem: Environmental > Aquatic > Marine > Intertidal... | reverse complement strand
CGACATTGAAGCGGGTCATCAGGCAGGGCTCTTACGCTCGATTGTCTGCAAAGGGAAATCTGCAACACATTCTTGACCTAATGGAAGTCAAGACTGTTTGGCACCCCAAGGGTAACTAGTAAATTTTTTAGTCGAGCTGTGACTCAGTTCGGTCTCCCGACCACTCAGTGTGAAAGCTCCCTGCTTTGTCTACGCGCTTATAAGTATGAGCGCCAAAGAAGTCACGCTGACCTTGAACTAGAGCTGCCGGCAGTCGTTCTGCTCTAAGCCCGTCGTAGTAGCTAAGCGATGAGGAAAAAGCGGGATTTGGAATCCCTGCGAGGGCGGAATTGGCGACAACCTCTCGCCAAGCAGGTAGAGAATCAGCGATTGCATTTTGGAAATAGTCTGCGTAAAGCAATGCCTGCAAGCCGGGCTCAGTTTTGTAGGCCGCGGTGATGCGGTTTAGGAACCTGGCGCGGATGATGCACCCCGCTCTCCAAATCTTGGCAACCTCACCTAGATCAATTTCCCAATCAAATTCTTTAGCACCCGCCTGGATGGCATCGAATCCCTGGCTATAAGCAATGATCTTTGAGGCAAACAGCGCTTTCCGAACTTTTTCGATTAGCTCTGTGCGGTCAATGTTCCACGCCGTTGAGCTATCGGCCAAAGTTGGCCTTGCCGCTCTCTGCTCAGACTGGGCGGAAAGTGACCGAGCAAAGACTGCTTCCGCAATACCACTGACCGGCACCCCAAGATCCAAGGCATTCTTGACAGTCCAAACACCAGTGCCCTTACTCCCGGCTTGATCCAAAATCACATCAACCAATGGCTTGCCGGTTTCTGCGTCAACCTGATCCAAAACCTCGGCCGTGATTTCAATTAGATAGCTTTCGAGCTCGCCTTTATTCCACTCTCTGAAAACTTCAGCAATTTCCTTGGGTTCCATTCCCGCTTGACGCAGGATGTCATAGCCCTCGGCAATTAATTGCATGTCTGCATATTCGATGCCGTTGTGAATCATCTTCACAAAATGCCCCGCTCCATCGCTTCCGATGTGGGTAACGCACGGCTCTCCCTCGGCGACCGCAGCGATTGATTCCAGGATTGGCCCAAGGGTCTGATAGGCCTCTTTGGAGCCTCCAGGCATGATCGAGGGGCCATTAAGGGCACCCTCTTCACCTCCGGAAATTCCCGCTCCGACAAAGTTGATACCTTTGGCTGCCAGCTCTTTTTCTCGACGAATGGTGTCTGTGAATAATGCATTTCCACCATCTACGATTATGTCTCCGGGGCTAAATCTCTCAGCGAGCTGAGCTATCACCGCATCGGTTCCGGCACCCGCCTGGACCATGATGATGGCGGTTTTTGGAGATTCAAGACTTGCGACAAAATCATCAATGCTCTCAGTAGCAACAAACTTGGCTTCCGGGTGCTCCGTGTTTAGAGTTTTTGTTTTCTCTACCGATCGGTTATAGATAGCAACCCTGTTACCTTCTCGGCTGGCTAGGTTTCTGGCAAGGTTTGAGCCCATCACGGCTAATCCGACGACACCAATATTTGCTTTTTCAGTCACTGAGGGGTTCTCTTTCGTATCTAATACCCTCAAAGACTAGCAAGCTAAGAAGTCATTTATTTGAATAACAATTGGGCAACTTGTTGACAATTATTGGCAACATCGTTGCCAAATTCACATCTCTTTAACTTTGCAAACATATGCTTTTCAGTAGGACTCGTTCCGTCCAAAACAAAAACAGTTGGAAAGGTAGCTTGATGAGAAGAAGCGCAGTTATCGCGGCAAGTTTGGGAATCGCCCTAACTCTGTCTGCATGTGCGGCTGAAGAGCCAGCAGCTGATGTGTCAGATGACACGTCAACCGAAACCGAGACCGAGGAGACCCCAACAGGTCGCGACGCATGGCCAGAGTCTTTGGTATTCACCCTGACCCCATCACAGGAAGCAGGTGGTTTGATTGAAACTGCTGAGCCCCTTGCTGCTTTGCTAGAAGCAGAGCTGGGTGTTGAGATTGAGCCATTGGTTCCATCTGACTACGCAGGAGTTATCGCAGCTTTGGCATCAGGCCAGGCGCAGATCGCCGGAGGTCTCGGACCAAACCAGATGGTACAGGCTGAGGACCAGGCAGATGCGACCTTGATTTTGCAGGCCGAGCGTTACGGTTCATACACCTACGTGACCCAGTGGTTGACCAATGACCCAGACACTTTCTGTGACGACACTCCAGTTGCTGATGAAGATGGTTACCTCTTCTGCAACGGTGTTCTAGATGCTGAGATGGGCCCTATCGGTGCAGACAAACTGCCATTGATTGCAGGTCAAACAGTTTCATTCGTTGACCAGGGTTCAACCAGTGGTTACCTAATCCCATCCCTTCAGTTGCTTGAGGCAGGTGTTGACCCAGTTGACGACATCGACGTAATCTTCGCCGGAGGCCACGACGCATCCGTTCAGGCTGTTTATGACGGAGATGCAATTGTTGGAACTTCATACAATGACGCTCGTGGCGACATTGTCGAGACCAGCCCAGATGTTGGCGAGAAGGTAGTTGTATGGGGTTGGTCAGGACCTATCCCTAACGATGGTTTCGCTGTCGCTGGGGATCTTCCAGAGGATCTAAAGCAGGCAATCACTGAGGCGTTTGTTGCAATTGCCGCAACCGAAGAGGGTGCCGCTTTGATGAACGAGCTATACAACATCGACAACGTAAAAGCAGTTGAAGATGGCGTATACGAGGTGATCCGCCAGCTGGATATCCAGTTGGGCGACATCCTCGGATAACATCCAAACTACAATCAGACCACTGCTTCGAATATGGGCAGTGGTCTGATTTGTTTGATTCAGGAGCGAAATGATTAGTTTCAAAAACGCCACAGTTGAATACACAGCCGGAGTGAAAGCGCTGGATGACATAAATCTGGAAATCAAAGACGGGGAGTTTGTCGTAGTTGTCGGACTAAGTGGAGCTGGAAAATCAACCCTTATTCGAACCATCAACAACCTTGTCCCGTTGACCTCTGGCGAGCTTTACGTTGACAATGAGGCGGTGCACGACCTTTCAAGAAAACGAATGCGCTCTCTAAGATCCAGAATTGGAATGATTTTTCAAGGCTTCAACCTTGTCGATAGGGCGACGGTAATTCAAAACGTATTGATGGGCAGGGTTTTCAAACTACCCACCTGGAGAACTGTTTTTGGTGCCTACCCAAAGACGGATCAACAAATTGCGGCTGAAGCGCTTAACCGAGTTGGTATGTTGGACCGTGCGTATTCCAGAGCAACTGATCTCAGTGGTGGACAACGTCAAAGAGTTGGAATAGCGAGAGCTCTAGCTCAGGAGCCCAAGGTAATCCTTGCGGATGAGCCGGTTGCTTCGCTTGACCCGCCCACCTCGCATGCGGTCATGCAGCACCTGCAGAAAATCAACCAGGACCTGGGTATTACAACCATTGTGAATTTGCACTTCTTGGATTTGGCAACTGCCTACGGAGAACGAGTAATTGGGCTGCGCGAGGGGAAGCTAGTCTTTGATGGGCCTGGAAGCGAATGCACCCCAGAGGTCTTCGAGGGCATTTATGGAAGAAGCCTTACAGCCGATGACACCTTGAGCGAGGAAGCTTAGTTAAATGAGCTCTTCACAGGTGAAACTTCCAAAAAAGCCCGGCATACCTGGCGCGATAATTTTTTCACTTGTTTTCGCATTCGTGCTGACGGTAGTCACCATGATCACCGTGGAGTTTTCGCTAACTGAAATTTTTTCAAACTTTGGCAGACGCAACCTTGTTACCGATGGCTTGCTAAGTCCCGACCTAACGCAGATTTTTTCTGAGAGATCACTTTCGGCATTTATAGAGACTTTGCAGCTGGCTGTGCTGGGAACCGTCTTGGGTGGAGGGGCGTCTCTGTTTATGGCTTATTGGGCGACCGATTTTGGAAACCCAATCGGCTGGCTTCGTTTCATAATTCGAACCTTCAACAACATCATCCGTTCAATTCCTGATTTACTTTGGGCGCTGTTGTTTGTGACCGCGGTGGGCATCGGTATTTTGCCTGGACTACTCGCACTGTTTTTCTTTTCTATGGCAGTTGTCACAAAGCTAACCAGTGACACCCTTGATGGCATTGACATGGGCCCAATAGAGGCCGCCCAGGCAAGCGGCAGCAGTCAGATAGCAATGCTGCGCACCGCTGTCCTGCCACAAATTCTGCCCTCTTACACATCCTTTGTTCTCTACGGCTTTGAGTTGAACCTGCGAGCAAGTGCGGTTTTAGGTCTAGTCGGTGCCGGTGGAATTGGATCGCGAATTGAATTTTTCCGCTCTCGGGGTGACTGGAGCGAAGTTTGGGGATTGGTTTTGATGTTCTTCCTGGTGGTGTTTTTGGTTGAGCGCTTCTCGGTGACCATTCGAAGGAGGCTCGTATGAGTAACTTAAGCCTCCCGAAGAAGCCAGTCGACTGGTTCAGAAATATAACAACCATTGGTATTGCAATTGCGGTGGTGTGGTCGCTGGTTGGTCTTGAAATTAAGTGGGAGAGGCTTATCGACCTTCCATCGGATATGTTCCTGATCGGAACTTTGATGTTTGGAAACATGGACATTGCTGATTTCCCAAACCTTGCAGGGGCGATGTGGGAATCGATTTCAATTGCCTGGGTCGGGACTCTGATTGCAGCACTTTTTGCAATCCCTCTTTCATTCCTTGCCGCAGAGAACTTAGTCGGCAGGCCAATTGCCTGGGTCATTAGGCAGGTATTCAATATCCTTCGTGCGGTGCCCGAGGTAATTCTGGCAATTGCCCTAATCCCTATTTTCGGTCTGACTCCGTTGACAGGAGTTTTGGCAATTGGAATTGGTTCAATCGGAACCCTTGGAAAACTTTTTTACGAGGTCATCGAGTCAATCAAAAAAGAGCCTTTGGAGGCTGCTGATGCAGTTGGGGCGAACAAGCTGGTGCGTTTCCGTTGGGGAGTTTTACCGCAAGTTTTGCCAGAGATGACTTCCTTCGTTCTATACAGGTTTGAAGTGAATATTCGTGCCAGTGCCGTGATGGGCTTGATTGGTGCCGGAGGAATTGGAAACGATGTCGCGCTTGCTCTTCGATTCAAAGATTGGGAAGTTGCGGGCATGGGATTGCTGATTGTGATTATTGGAACAATTCTTGTGGATGCTGTATCTGGCGCTGCGAGGAAGCAGATCATTAAGGGATCGAGTGCCAAAACCTTGACCCCCGTGGAGGTTTAGTAGGCTTTCGGAGAAGCTGAAGTCAAGACCACTGTGGAGAAAAATATGAAATTGTCCTCACCGGCCGGATTGTTCAGAATTGTGGCAACCGCTGAGGCAATCACCTGGGCACTGCTGATTTCGTCTCTAATTGCGAGATCAGTTGATGGTTCGCTTGCCGGTCTAGTCAGCATCTCTGGAGCCATGCACGGGTTTACTTTTTTGAGCTACGGAGCAATGGCTCTTGTGGTGGGAATCAACCAGCGCTGGCCAGTTTTGCGACAGGGTCTAGGAGTGTTTTTGGCAATCGTGCCTTTTGCAACTATTCCTTTCGAATCTTGGCTAAGAAAAAGAAACCTACTTGAGGGTGCTTGGCGCAGGGAGGCGACCGAAGACCCAAGAGATAAACATGCCATTGACAAAATCTTCCGCTGGGCAATAAACCATCCAGTTGCCATGTTTGTCAGCGTCTTATTGGCAATCGTTATTGTTTTCAACATCCTCTTAGTTTTGGGTCCCCCAACCAGCTGGTTTGGATAAAACTTGAGTCAATTGCGAAGCTGGTTAGTCGAGGCAAAAGACGATGTGGTCCAGCTTTCTGAAATCGGAACCTCGGAAACTGCAAGCACACTGATTACGAAAATATTGGATTTGGTTGCAGTGGACGAAGACTGCCAAATCGGTGGCACTTGGATCCTCAAACATCTTGTTGAAAAAGGAGACGATCTTTCAACTGCGCAAGTAGCTTCCCTGCTTGGCGCCATCGAGGGATTTCAACAATGGCAATCAAAGGTGCACATTCTGCAACTATCCACAAAATCCGCGACCTTCAGACCAGAAATGATTGCCCCCTGGTCCATAGTTCACACGGGCTCAAACAATAAGTTTCTGGCCGCTTGGGCTATTTACGTGTCCGTTGTTGGTTTGGCTGAGACCGACCCAACGCAAGCCAAGGAGATACTGGAACGGGGACTCGCCAGCAGTAGCGGATCCATCAGAGCCAGGGCCAAAAAGGCAGCGGAGGAACTGGTAAACCTGAATAATCACTGAAAACTTTTGGGATGCAAAATCGCCTTGCTCCTCAATTGTTAGAGTTGCACTATTCAAGCAATTCGAAAGGCCCTCAATGTCTGAACAAGATTCCTGCCCCGTGGCTCACGGTTCTCACACCACTCTCGGAGAATCCGCTACTGAGTGGTGGCCCAACGCTCTCAACCTCGACATCTTGCACCAGCACGACACCAAGACTGATCCTTTGGGAGCCAATTTTGACTATCGCGAAGAGGTCAAGAAATTGGATTATGAGGCCGTCAAGAACGACGTGAAGGAATTTATGCGTGACAGTCAGCCGTGGTGGCCAGCTGATTGGGGTCACTATGGCGGGTTAATGATTCGTATGGCATGGCACTCAGCGGGAACTTACAGAATCGCCGATGGTCGCGGCGGAGCAGCCTCAGGAAGCCACCGTTTCGCACCTTTGAATTCATGGCCGGACAACGTAAATCTGGATAAGGCAAGAAGATTGCTTTGGCCGATAAAGAAAAAGTACGGAAACCGACTCAGCTGGGCAGACCTGATGATTCTTGCAGGAACGGTCGCCTATGAGGACATGGGTCTAAAGACCTATGGTTTCGCATTTGGGCGCGAAGATGTTTGGCACCCAGAGAAAGACACTTACTGGGGAAGCGAAAAGGAATTCTTGGCTCCAAGCGATGAGCGATACGAAGATGTGGAAAACGCAGAGTCAATGGAGAATCCGCTAGCTGCGGTTCAAATGGGTTTGATTTATGTAAACCCTGAGGGCGTAAACGGAAATCCGGATCCATTGAAAACAGCCGAGCACATCCGAGTTACCTTCGCTCGAATGGCGATGAACGACGAGGAGACTGTCGCATTGACCGCCGGTGGTCACACCGTTGGTAAAAGCCACGGAAACGGAAGAGCCGAAAACCTTGGCCCAGAGCCTGAGGCAGCTGCAATAAGCGAGCAAGGCTTGGGATGGAATAATCACCACGGAAGAGGCGTCGGCCGGGACACTGTTTCTTCAGGTATCGAGGGGGCTTGGACCACTGAGCCGACCAAGTGGGATAACGGCTACTTCTATCTATTGTTCGAATACGACTGGGAGCTCACTAAGTCCCCAGCAGGCGCTACGCAGTATCAGCCGATAAATATTAGGGAAGAGGACAAGCCAGTTGATGTTGAGGATCCCTCAATTCGATTGAATCCGATGATGACCGATGCCGACATGGCGATGATCAAGGACCCCATTTATAAGGAAATCAGCCGCAAGTTCTACGAGAACCCAGACTATTTTGACGAGGTTTTTGCGAGGGCTTGGTTCAAGCTGACCCACCGTGACATGGGACCCAGAGTCCGCTACATCGGACCCGAGGCGCCCCAAGAGGACCTTATTTGGCAGGACCCTGTCCCAGCCGGAAGGACCGATTATGACGTGCAGGGTCTTAAGGGTGCAATACGGGAGAGTGGATTGAGTGTCACTGAATTAGTTTCAACTGCGTGGGACTCAGCCCGAACATTTAGGCATTCGGATCTTCGCGGTGGAGCAAACGGAGCAAGAATTCGCTTGACTCCTCAGCGAGATTGGGAGGGAAATGAGCCAACTCGCCTAACCAAGGTGCTGGATGCTCTTGAGCCGTTGGCCGAAAAATTTGGCGCAAGCATTGCTGACACGATTGTCTTGGCTGGAAACGTTGGTCTAGAGATGGCGATCGATAAAGCGGGGGTCAAGGTTGAGGTGCCATTCACAGCTGGTCGTGGAGACGCGACAGAGGAATGGACGGACGCAGAGTCATTTGCCCCACTGGAACCGATTCATGATGGGTTTAGAAATTGGATCAAGAAAAACTATGACGTTCCAGGAGAAGAATTACTTCTTGACCGAGCGCAGCTTATGAATCTAACTGCGGTGGAAATGACTGCACTTATTGGTGGAATGCGCGTTTTAGGAACCAACTATGCAGACACCTCTCACGGAGTGTTCACCAATAAAGTTGGGGCCCTAACGAATGATTTCTTTATAAACCTCACAGACATGAAATATGTCTGGGAGCCAGCGGGAGGAAGCCTCTACAACCTTCGTGACCGCACCAATGGCAAGGTTGACTTCACTGCAACTCGAGTTGACTTGGTTTTTGGTAGCAATTCAATATTGCGCTCCTACGCCGAGTTTTATGCGCAGGATGACAACAAGCAAAGGTTTGTTGAAGACTTCGTAAACGCATGGAATAAGGTTATGAATGCAGATAGGTTCGACTTAGTTAGCTAGTCAATTTGCAAAAAACAGCCGATCTCTTGGGTCGGCTGTTTTTTCATCTCCTGCTTTCCAAGACTCAGCTACTTCGCAGGACTAAAGATATTTGATGAGTGGTTTATGCAAGTACTCTTAGTGCACTGACTCGAAAAAGGTTTACGTGAAAAGACTGGAAAAGTTTTTATCTAACTTGCCACACCCAATCAGGTGGCTAGTGATTATGTTTTTGGGATTCTTGCTGGTCATCGTTGGAATTCTTGTCTTGCCCACCCCAGCTCCAGGGTTGCTGTTGATCTTCTTTGGTCTCTCTATTCTGGCTTTGGAAATCAAGTGGGCCAGGGAGCTCAACCAACAGGGCATGCAGATTCTTGAGCGGATCTTGGCCAAGCTGAAAAAAATCTTCGGTCGCAAAAAATAGGTTTCGTTTTAGGTTGGACTTATGAATATCGAGTGGGATAAGGCCAGTTGGACCAACGAGCCAGAAAATGTGGTTCAAGCTGGCGATGAATTATGGGTTACCGCAAGAGCAGAGAGTGACTATTGGAATCGGACAAGTTATGGATTTATTCATGACTCCGGTCACGGCTTGCTAAACCAACTGAAGCCCAACAGCTCTATGCAGGTCGAGTTCTATCTTGATTTTGATCAACAATTTGACCAAGCCGGACTAATTCTTTTTGCCGATAACGACCATTGGATAAAAACAGGTGTTGAATTTTCAGATGGATTACCGCAGGCCGGAGCGGTGGTCACTGATGAATACTCTGATTGGTCGGTTGCACCGGTTTCCGAATGGATGAACTCATGGGTGACAGTTCGCATTAGCAGGACCGAAACTGCAGTCACAATTCGAGCAGGTGTGGGGGATTTGAGGCTTTTGAGAGTGGCACCAATAAGCAATGAATTCCAATGGTCTTGCGGACCAATGATATGTTCCCCCTCAAGATCGGGGCTTACTGTCAGGTTTAGAAACTGGCAAGTTTTGGATGCAGATAATTCCCTCCACTAATTCAAGGTTTTTGCCCAAATCAGGTCTAGTCTGAGAGTAAGACAAGTATTGAGGAGGCCACCATGGCCAAAAAAACCAGAACCCCAGAAGAGCAAATTTCAAGGCTTAGGGGTTATAACGTTGTCGCAGGCTTCCTGCACTTGATTCAGGCGGCCGGACTCGGCTTCGTGCTGACCCTTCTTGATCGTCAAATTCTTTATCCAGTAACTATCGACTACCCACAGGGACCTCCCGGTGTTCCAATTCCGCCAGAGAGGGTTGAGCTTTTCGATATCAACATCGGTGCGGGTGTTGTCGGGTTCCTACTTCTGTCAGCCTTTTTCCACTTCCTTATCTCCTCCCCAATGTTTTTTGGTAGATACGGCAATGGCCTGAGGCAAAACCGCAACTATTTCCGCTGGGTTGAGTACTCTCTCTCCTCGTCGGTGATGATTTGGTTGATTGCTCAGCTGACCGGAGTTAGTGATTTTGGAGCCCTTGTCGGAATCTTTGCTGTGAACGCATCCATGATTTTCTTTGGGGCGTTGCAAGAGAAATACGAACAGCCTGGAAATGGACAGGGCCTACCGTTTATTTTCGGAAGCATGACTGGACTCGTTCCCTGGGTAATCATCATCATGTACACGATTCAACCCGGTAGTGCTACTGATGCCGAGGTTCCAGGATTCGTTTATGGAATCATTGTGGCCCTGTTTATCTTCTTCAACACCTTCGCTTTCAACCAGGCCTTCCAATACAAGCAGCTCGGCCCTTGGAGGAATTACCTATTCGGCGAAGCCACCTACATCACCTTGAGTTTGGTTGCCAAGACTGTACTTGCATGGCAGGTATTCTCGGGAGCAGTCATACCGGCAATCGTTAACTAAATCACCGGCTCGGCGCCCGCATTGGGGCACTAACAAATAGGGCGTGAACGAGTCCCCATCTAAACCTGGCGCATTGGCTGTCTACGGTAGCTTGCAACCCGGGGGACCTAACGAGCACGTTTTGGTCCCATTGAATGGCCAATGGTCTGAAGGGTTCGTCTTGGGGCACCTGGAAGAATCAGGTTGGGGTGCGGAGGTTGGTTTCCCTGGAATCCGACTCTCAGAAGCCGGCGGCCGGATAACGGTGAAACTCTTGACTTCAGACAAATTGTCAAATTTTTGGCAGATGCTTTACGAATTCGAGGGCGACGAATATGTCCGAATGCTTTGTGATGTAGAAACAACAGCAGGGGTAGTAAAAGCTTTTATCTACACTCTTGCAGACTGAGTGCGCTGTTCACTATCGATGGGCAGTTTCGTCAAGAGCGGAGAATAGGGGATTCGAACCCCTGAGGGCGTAAACCCAACACGCTTTCCAAGCGTGCGCCATAGGCCACTAGGCGAATTCTCCTCATGCTGCAAACTCCAGTCTAACGAACTCGAGTTGGATATTTCACTTCCCGATGATCTTCCAATTATTTGGGTGGGTTCCAATGCTGTATTTCGCACTGTTTTCGATTTGGTGAGAAATCTCACGGTTCATTCTGTCAAAGCCAAAAGTGAAAGCTAACCCAAGAGCCAGAACCATTCCAGAGATGGCAATCCACGGAACGGCCCCTCCAAGGGAGACCATGAAGGTCGCGGCGGCCACAAAGAAAAGAACAATTGCTGTACCCCCAAAGCTTTTGGCGTATCCAATTTTTGATGCTTCTAGAATCATCAGACCAATGACAATAAGTGGCTCGAGGGAGTATTCATTCGGAGTGTTAGCGCCGGCGATTCCAAACCATTGGGCCCAGAACAGACCAAACCAAGCTGATATGCCTCCGACAATCAGGATCGCGTGTCCCTGTTGTCGCGGCGTTAGCAAGAGCCAACGAGAAGCGAATTTGTAAATCTCTGTCCCTATTACGGTCATAATCACGATCACCAAAAGGGATTCAAAACTTAAGATTTGGTAGAGAAAAACTGTTCCGATAATTCCAGCAGATCCCCAGCCCAAAGTGGTCGATACCAGAGCTGCCGCCATTATCGCCACCAAAACAACTATCGGTGAAATTTCCACGTACCCACCCGGGACGGAAATCTCGCCAGGAACAGCAAGAGCCCACCTGAGAGGCATGATGACGAGCAGTGCTGCGACAAGAATTAGTGCTTGCACTCGTAAGGTCTTAAGAATTCCTTGACGCTTGAAGTCGTAGGCAGTCAATCCACTCGTCACATACATGCCGGCCGTGAGATAAACGGAAAGATTGGAGAAAACTCCCAAGTTCGCCGCGTACACCGTTGCAGAGTGGACTACCGCGGGCACCAGGATGCCTATGTAAAAAAGCCATTTACGAGGCGGAGCAAAATAATTCGCTACAAGGGTGATCGCTAGATAACCGATAAGCGACAACACAAACCATGCGATGACATCCAGGTATTGTCCAAAAGATACGAGATAGGCAATGTAGCCACCCGTGATTGTCCCGCCGGTTAGCATTCGCCACCTTTCGTAAACAAAGGCGGTTGAAATGAGACCAATGATGAACGTGGCCCTAGCGAGCTCTAACTCGAGGCTCATCTATTCCGAGCCTTGTTCAAGGTAGAGACCCTCTGTCCTGAATAAATGACGCATCCGGTCTGCAGCTGGCTCGTGGACGTTGGCAAATAACACCAGCGCAATGTTCGGCTTAGCAGAGAGGTTTAGCTTCGAGTTCAGATGTTTCATGAGTGATTTCATGGACACCGTTCGATTCATGCCCAAAGATTCGAACCCCGTAGAGCGCCTGCCGTATCCTTCATTTCCGCGTTTTTGGGTTCCGACCCTTAGCACGAATGGCTCGTACTTTTCGAAAACACGAGAGAAGATTGCTCCCCGCTGAGGTCTGTCCCAGCGGTTTACTACCACTGGAATCACCAGTCGGTCATCCTTTATCGGCAGTCGCTCAAATGCCTCGCGCGCGCTTTGCGGGTCATTTGCCCCACTAATGTCAAACAATTCAATTTGCTGCCCCTTGTTGCTGTATCTGTAAAAGGAGTTTGCTGCGGGTTCAAGGCTTGAGTTGCCCAGCACCTCCTCCCAGCGCAGATTCAAGTGCTTCGCGATAGCGATAGCAATTGCGACGTTCGTAGGATGTTGCCCAGGTATTTTCGGCTGGTCTGCGGTGGGGTATACAAAATCTATATTGAGCCCACGCTTCTCAGCGAGCCGACGGTAGCGCTCTGCCACCTCGGGCTGATCTACGGCAGTGAAAATTCGATGGCAACGTGAGATTGCCAGCAGGATGTTTTCTGATATCTCAAGTTCATCAGAGCCCTCTTCCTCGGTGTGGTCAAGTCGAATTGTCGGGATAATGCCAATCTGAGGACGAACGATTCGATCTACCAACTTAATCAAGCTAGGCGTAATTGCCATGCATTCAAATATCCCGACCGTTGCTCCCACTTTTTGGCTCCGTACGAGGGCAGATTTCATCTCCGGAATTCCAGCAGTACCTCTGCGTACCGTTGGCCTCTCAGATCCGTCAGGGAAAAGCTCAACTGCGGTGGTGCCGCTGATTTTTGAATAGGTAGGAATTTCATTAGCTAAGAAAAGAGCGTGCAATAAGCGAACAGTTCCAGACTTGCCTCTAGAACCGGTTATCAAAATTCTTGTTCGAAGCTTCCTTTGGGCCCTATAGAGTGACGACGCTTGAACGATCAGCAAAAGCCCGAAAGAGGCTGTCAGGATTAGAGAAACCGAACCAGGCCACCAGTTCTCAATGTAAGTGGATTCCATGTCCCCCCTCTGTAAGCGTGAAGCCAGATGGAGGAAACTGAGGCAGTCTCCGCTGTCTAGTAGGTCAACACTAGCTCAGCAGCAGGCTTTAGTCTTCAACGGATTTTTCCATATGTGGATATTTATCTTGTTGGTCGTGAGAGCCAATTAGAATGTGTGGAGGCTTCCCGGGTGGCGTCATCTTGGCTAACTCCCCCAGGATCGAAAGATAGCAAGGGTAACTGGGCTCTGGCGGGTACCCGGGGAGTCCACAATTCATCTGCCAAGTAAATGGTTAGGCTAATTTGATGTCCAGCGCTTTATATCGTCGCTACCGACCACAGAACTTTGATGAGCTCATTGGCCAATCACAGGTGACTGATCCGCTGAAGGCTGCATTGAATGCCGATCGCGTCAATCACGCCTATCTATTCAGCGGGCCAAGAGGTTGCGGAAAAACAACTTCGGCGAGAATTTTGGCTAGGTGTCTTAACTGCCACCAAGGACCAACAGCTAATCCTTGCGGTGAATGCGAATCCTGCGTTGAGCTTGGACGGGGTGGAAGCGGCTCTCTAGATGTTGTTGAAATCGATGCCGCCAGCCACAACGGAGTTGACGACGCCAGAGATCTCCGTGAGCGAGCGATTTTTGCTCCAGCCAGAGACCGCTACAAAATCTTCATCCTTGATGAGGCTCACATGGTGACACCGCAAGGGTTCAACGCGCTATTGAAAATAGTTGAAGAACCCCCCGAGCACGTGAAGTTTATTTTTGCCACCACTGAGCCTGACAAGGTGATCAGTACCATTCGCTCAAGGACTCATCACTATCCGTTCAGGCTGGTTGCCACAGCCGAGATGCTGGGATATTTGGAACAAGTTCTTGAAAGCGAAAAGGTGACTGTTGAGGAAGGCGTTTTGCCGCTGGTTGTGAGAGCGGGTGGTGGCTCCGTGCGAGACACGCTCTCGCTTTTGGATCAGTTGGTCGCAGGCAGTGAGAACAACACTGTTGCTTATGAGCGTGCAGTCGGCCTACTGGGTTTCACTCATGACTCCTTGCTATCCGAAATTATTGACGCCTTTGCATCCAATGATGGAGCAAAAGCCTTTGACGCCATCGACCGGGTTATTCAAACAGGGCAAGATGCCAGGAGATTTTTGGATGACCTGCTTGAACGACTTAGAGATTTAATCATCGCAATGAATCTTGGTGACCAAGCCGACCGGGTCCTTCGAGGCATGGCACCTGAGCAACTTGAAAAAATCAGTATTCAGGCAAGCAAATTTGGCGAGAGCCAACTTGCAAAAATTGCGGAAACAGTCAACCAGTCACTGCAAGAGTTCTCTGGTGCAACTTCTCCGAGGCTTCACTTGGAGCTTCTGTGTGCAAAAGTGCTAGTCAGCGCAAACACCGGCAATCAGCCAATTGGCAATACCTCAGTTGCAGCTCCTGTTCCTGAGCCAGCAAAGGCAACTGAAGTTAAGCAAGCGGAAAAGCCTCAGCCGAAAGTTGCTGAGAAATCGGTGCCCGAGAAAGCTGCAAAAAAGACGGGGGAGGTAGCAGAACAAGACCCTTCCACATATTCAGCCCAGGATTTCAAAAACAACTGGGATGAGGTGTTGGAGAGATTAGCCAAATCCTCCCGCTCCGCCTGGGCCGTGGCATTCACAACCAAGGTTGTTGATTATAAAGACGGTGTATTGACACTTCTATTTCAGTCAAATAATGATGTCGAAAACTTTAAAAAGGCCGGAAACGCTTCGGAACTCTTGCGTCAACAAATCTTTGAGCTAATGGGCGTGAGAGTGAAATATAAGGCACGCATTGCGGAGAATATTTCGGCTCCCGAGGAGGCCAAAGATTCCCCAAAGCAAGAAACTAAAGCACCTGAGGCCCCGGAGCCGGTGGCTGACGAAAATGAACCCAAGGCTCGCGAAGAAAGCCCTGAATCTGAAGCCCCGGCGCCAGCCGAAGACACTGCGCAGACAGATGAAAGCTCCGAGCAGCCAGCACAAGAACCAGAGGAAAAGCAAGGCGAGAGTGTTCTTCGAGACGTATTGGGTGCAAAACCCATGGACAAGGACTGATTAGTTGTACGACGGCGTAATCCAAGACCTAATTGACGAACTCGGAAGACTTCCAGGGGTTGGCCCCAAGTCAGCACAGCGAATCGCTTTTCACCTACTTGAAATTGAAGAGGACCAAGCGGCAAAGTTGTCGGAGGTTTTGAGAGAGGTGCGATCAAAGGTTCGCTTTTGCGAAGAGTGCGGAAACATTAGCGAAGAAGAGCGCTGCAATTTTTGTGTGAATCCCTCCCGAGACCAAAACACAATTTGCGTGGTCGAGGAAAGCAAAGACGTTCAAGCCATTGAGCGAACCAAAGAATTCCGCGGCAGGTATCACGTTCTAGGCGGAGCGATTTCGCCCATAGCCGGCATTGGCCCAGATCAGTTGAGAATCAAGTCTTTGATGACCCGGCTGGCCGACTCTTCAATCAAAGAGGTCATCATTGCAACCAATCCAAATCTGGAGGGTGAAGCGACCGCAACTTACCTGACAAGGATGTTGGCTGGGATGGATATTGCAGTATTTAAGCTTGCCAGCGGACTGCCAGTAGGCGGCGATTTGGAATATGCGGATGAAGTAACACTTGGTAGGGCCTTTGAAGGAAAGCGTCGGGTGAACTAGACTTTCCTCTTGTCCTGAACCAGGGGAGTCCATTGCCACTTATCGTCCAAAAATTTGGCGGTTCCAGTGTTTCTGATGCCGAGAAGATCAAGCACGTGGCTCGTCGGGTAATTGATTCGACAAACGAAGGCAATCAGGTTTGCGTTGTTGTTAGCGCCATGGGCGACACCACCGATGAATTGATTGATCTAGCCAATAGCGTCACTGACACTCCCCGTGGACGGGAGATGGATATTTTGCTTTCTGCGGGAGAGCGCATTTCGATGTCGCTTCTTGCTCTTGCAATCAACGACATGGGCGGCAAAGCAAAAAGCTTCACCGGTTTTCAAGCAGGCATCTCAACAGACAGCAGGCACGGCGAGGCGAGAATCAGCAGAATTGATCCGGATCGAATCAAGAAAGCTTTGGATGAGGGTGATATCGCCATCATCGCGGGATTTCAGGGTTTTGATGCTGATGTAAAAGACGTCACCACTTTAGGTCGAGGTGGATCAGACACCACAGCAGTGGCGATGGCCGCAGCGCTCGGAGCGGATTTGTGTGAGATTTACACCGATGTCGACGGTGTCTACACCGCAGATCCGAGGGTAGTTCCCAGAGCCCATCGAGTATTTGAAATCGATATTGACTCGATGCTGGAATTGGCCTCATCGGGTGCGAAGATTCTGCACACTCGAGCTGTCGAGTTTGCAAGAAGGCATCAGGTCGATTTGCAAGTTAGATCTACATTTAGCCAAGACCCCGGCACTTACGTATACGCAAAGAAAAGAGATGACATGGAAGAGCCAATTGTTTCTGGTGTGGCAACCGATGACACTCAGTCAAAAATCACAGTAATAGGTGTTCCGGACATCCCCGGCAAGGCCGGAGAGATTTTCAGCGTTGTGAGCGAGGCTGGGGCAAACATTGACATGATTGTTCAGAATGTCTCCACCACCGAGGATCACCTCAGTGATATCTCATTCACTCTCCCTCACAGCGACCGGGCCAAGGTAGTGCAGGCCTTGAAGGATCAGCAGAGCGAGTTGGGTTTCGTGCAGGTGACTTATGACGACGAGATCGGCAAACTAAGTGTGGTGGGCGCTGGAATGAAGACCCACCCGGGAGTTTCAGCCAAGCTATTCAGGGCTTTGGCAAGAGCGAATGTAAATATTGAGATGATTTCCACCTCAGAGATTCGAATCTCAGTTGTAACTCGAGCAAACCAATTGAAAGAAGCAACCAGGATCGTTCACTCGGCCTTCGAGCTTGATGCCGAGCAAACAGCCGTTGTTTATTCGGGAACTGGTAGATGAGGCCTAGCTTGGCACTGGTTGGAGCAACCGGTGCAGTTGGCACAGTGATGATTGACATCATCAACAATCGCGAGAACATCTGGGGGGAGATTCGACTTATCGCATCATCCCGATCCGCTGGAAAGCAAATAACCGTTCACGGAAAACCGCATACCGTGGTCGAGCTAACCCCAGAGGCCTTTGATGGAATCGATATTGCTATGTTCGACGTTCCTGATGAGGTCAGTGAGTTTTGGGCTCCGATTGCTGCAGAACGAGGTGCAGTAGCAATCGATAATTCGGGAGCCTTCAGAATGAATCCGGATGTTCCACTTGTGGTCCCAGAGGTAAATCCTGAGATGGCAAAGCAAAGACCACTTGGAATCATTTCGAACCCCAATTGCACAACCATGACCATGATGGCCGCTCTTGGCGCACTTCATCGCAAATGGAAGCTAAGCGAACTAGTTGTTGCAAGTTACCAGGCGGTAAGCGGTGCTGGCTCTGAGGGCATTGCCCAGTTAGAAAAAGAGACTAAAGCAGTTGCTAATGCTGATACTCCGGGTATGAAGTCCGGCGAGGTAAGGGAAGCTGTTGCCAAGGCAGGAATTGACAGTTCGCCCTGGCCCGCTCCGATTGTGCTGAATGTGATCCCGGTTGCGGGCTCACCTAAAGAAGGTGGCCACACCTCCGAGGAGTTGAAAGTCAGAAACGAATCAAGAAAGATTCTTGGAATTGATGACCTCAAGGTGAGCGCTACCTGCGTCCGCGTCCCCGTGCAGGTTTCGCACTCATTAGCGGTTCACGCAAAATTTGAAAACAAACTGACTGCTGATGAGGTGAGGGCTGAACTCGAAAAACAGCCAACCGTGGTTGTTCAAGATGATTTAGAAAATGGTGTGTTTCCAACCCCGGCTGAGGTCGCGGGCGAAGACCCAACTTACGTCGGAAGAATCAGACAGAGTTTAGATTTTGATAAGTCAATTGAGATGTTCGTTGTTGGCGACAATTTGCGAAAAGGGGCAGCATTGAACACCTATGAGATTGCTGAGCTAGTTGCGCAGGAATTCAACTAGAGGACTTCAATCAATGTTGCCTCTGGTGGGCAAAAAAGCCTAAACGGCGCAAAAACGCTGGTTCCAAGACCAGCACTTACGTGTAGCTCGACGCTTTGGCCATCAAATATCCAAGACGAGGTTCCCTTGGCGTACTCAATTGGCAAATCGCAGTTCGTTGTAAGCGCTTTGCCACCGGGCCAGCAAACCTGCCCACCATGGGTGTGACCTGCAAGCACCAGCTGGGAACCCTGAAGAGCCAATTCTTGAATCGAGCGATGGTAGGGAGCGTGTACAACTCCGATCACCAAATCAACTTGTTCCTGGCTGCTAGACTTTTGAAGCTTTCTCGGGTTGTCGTATTGCTCATGCGGGTCATCCAGGCCAAGAAGCTTTACCTTTGAGCCGCTTATCTCAACCACTTCAGAATTGTTGTTCAAATTTGCCCAACTAGAGAGCAGATCTGAAAGCTTTTCGTGGTCCAGGGCCGGAGATTGTTTTTTCCCTGAGGGTTTCGAGAGGTAAGAAAACGGATTCTTAAATACAGGCCCTTTGTAATCATTGCCACCAAAGACGTATGCCCCGGGCTTTTCCAACAGCGGCTTCAGTGCTTTTGCGGTGTTTAGTTCCTGATTCACTCCGCCAAGATTGTCGCCAGTATTAATTACGAAGTCTGGATTTAAAGAAGCCAGTCGATTGAGAAATCTTTGTTTTTTCCATTGACCTTTTCTGAAGTGCAAGTCTGAGATGTGCAGAATCGTGAATGGGCTTTTGGCTCCAAGATTTAGTGTTACTCGCCTGAGTTGGAAATTCCTTCGTCCAACCACAACTGCATGCAAAAATAGGGCTAAGGGAATTGCCAAGATGGCGAGCAGAATTTCCATTTCTAGCAATTCGGAATCAGCACGATTGCACTATTAGCTTGAACCAGTGAACCTACCTCTGGGTCTGTTCCCCAGGCCACTCCTCGGGGCAACTCGGG
>Ga0209136_1001006_pt1 | contig 19338 bp, 15 predicted proteins | sample SaaInl0LU_22_DNA_FD_184640 | JGI IMG/M metagenome (GOLD analysis project Ga0209136, IMG submission 184640) | Marine microbial communities from expanding oxygen minimum zones in the Saanich Inlet - ESP_90LU_22_DNA (SPAdes) (version 2) | ecosystem: Environmental > Aquatic > Marine > Intertidal... | reverse complement strand
AGCTCGCAATGGTCTTTATGGTTTGCGTTTATGAATGCGGTATTTAAGTACCCAGTAATACATACAAAAAGGCATATAATAAAATGAAAGTCGCAATTATTGGTGATTTATTTATAGATGATACGGGCACAGCAATGCCTAGTATTGAATCAATGCTCTGTGCGATTAGTCTTATAAAGCTTACACAATCTAAGATTGTACTAATTTCACAAATACAGACATGTCAATTTGATTTTGGTGTAACCAGCTTAAGTCAATGGGCACTCGATTTTCATTCACGTTTACAAATGAAAGAGTCCGACTATGTATTAAAAAATAATGGTAGCTTTCAAATTGGAACATTGCATGATTATTCCAATAGCCCTGTCTATCGTTCACACAACCAGCTTGGTAATTTTGTGATTGGTGAGGGCACAGTCGGTATTGATTTATATAACGTTCAGTTTCAACACCATCTTCGATATTTACATGGTAACAACACTCAAGCAGTGTCTTATGAACCCTATTCTCTTTCTTGTGCGATGGCGAAACACAATAAATTTATTTTTCCCAGTGAAGATAATAAGTCTATTCTTTCTACCCTGTCTTATAGAGCCTGTATCGATGAAGCTAGTTATCAATCCTACTTGTACACTTGTTTTAAAACGTTACTTATCGCGAATGACTGCGAACATATTATTACTACTGATATTGATATTATTGGCAAAAATGGGCAGATAATTCAATCTGACGAGCTTGTTATAGGCCCTGAAATTAAGCAAATCAAAAGCGACAATACTGTTACTGAATTAGACCTATTAGTCGATGCTAGAGATGCGAGTATGGCTCAATTGAGTAATGAAGCTGAAAATAGCAGAGCGAAAGCTGATAACCACAATTATAAGTTTTGCTACAGCTTTACAGTAAAACAACCTCCATCTGCGAGAAAAGAAGTCAGTATGCTTAAAGGAGGTATATTAGTCAGTAATAGTGCACGATTACATACTGCATTTAAATTCTATAGTCAGCAGACTTTTGCTTTATCCGATCTGAGTAATCAACTCAAAAAACAATGCGGTTTGGAAGTAGATCCTAAACAAATTAACCTCAAGTGCGTGGAATTCACAGCACCAGATTTATATTGGCAATCAAACTATATCAACTTAAATTCAGGTAAGGCGCTTTCTCTTTTTGAATATAGCAATATTGAGTTAAGTATGAGAATTATTGACCAAATATGTCTGTTATTTCCTGTTTCAAACAATATGAAAAATATTGCACTAGAAGTGAATGCAAACTTGAAACAAGCTTTTGCATGTATTGAAGATTATGAAGCAGCATATTTATTTATGATTGCTCAACTAGCAAGCAAAGGGACCGTCGCTGCAGATTCTATTTTCAAGCCATCTTCTAATTTGACTGAAAACGTCAAGCATACAATAGGATTGTTTGCAGAATCAGGACGCCTAAGGCATCGTGAGCACGATCCAATTGATGATGTTAAATGGATTTCAACATTCTTAGCACTTGGGCTTAACATCGACACATACGATCCTATGTTAGATATTCAAAAGGATGAAAACTTACCAAAGATCTTTGCAAATATAGAGGCACAAATTACTAAAACAGTAAGTCAATTACCTAGTATTAGTGACTACATTGGCTTATAGCAAGCTCTGCCACTCTAGTTTTTATTCAAGAAATGCAGTAACGGTAAACCTACCTTCGTATGGATTCATAGTGGGAATGAAATTTTGTTTGATGTTACCTGAATGTAGGCAATTGCTCGGGTAGACAATTAGTCGATTGAACTTAGCATCTACCCGATGGTACAGGCTAAATAAAGGCGTATCGGAACTTAAATATTGTGCCTCAGGAGGTGCTAACAAACATTCTTTTTCTAAGGTTGCCAAATACTTTGGTTCGCGCTCAGGATTGACAATTTCAAAGCCGCTGGTTTTATGTCGATAAAATGAGGTGCCACCATGACTTTCATCACAAAGGTAATGTACTACTGCAAGTTGACCCGATTCAGGTCTATCATAGTGAGGTATTCTTTGAGCCAAACTAAGTTCGCTAGGGTGTTTTGTTACCATAGAAAAGTAACTACTTGCCAACTGCATGGGAGTGAATTGGGCATCAAACTTAGAAACTGCTTGTTTAATTTCATGGTTAATTAGCTCAATTAAAAAGCGGTTGTACTCAGGCATGGTTTTACACCTAAAACCCGGGTACAAGCCCTCTTCAAATACCTCTTTACAACTTTCTATAGCATAATTTCTAAAAGTGTTCGCTTCGGGAACAGCGTCGTCTATTACCAATAGAGGAATAGCTTCACTACCAATAGTATAGAGGTTTGAGTGCATTATTTATTTCTTCTTTCTTTTGGGACATTTCACTCCGTATGTTAAAAGAAATTTCTTTCAACATACGCATAATAAACAACCTTTTTCCAAGCCCTATTTATCCGAAGCATTTATTTGCTCATTTATATACCTAAAATGCTCAGGCATATAATCAGCAGATCGCCGGATCACATTCTTGATACTAGCTAAACGTTTTTCCAAATCATCCTCAGGAAATACGTCTACTAACGCATGATAGCCTTGAGGACGCATTCCTTGACCATATAAGACTTCAAACCAACTCACATCGTTGAATAGTTCATTATTATGACGAAATACGCGGCCATTTTCTTTGAATTGCTCGAGTTTTTGAGACAGCGATTCAGGAATATCCATAGTACGCACATATTTCCAAAAATCACTATCATCGCGTTCACTCACGTGATAATGCGCAACTAAGAAATCTCTGATAGCCTCAAATTCAAATGTCATTTGCTTATTGTATTCTTCAATATCAGCAGGACTTGGCTCCATATGAGGGAAAAAACTAAAGAGTTTTGAAATGCCCACTTGTATCAAATGTAAGGCGGTAGACTCCATGGGTTCTATAAAGCCACCAGATAAACCAATAGCTAAACAGTTGTTTTTCCATAATTCTTTGCAATGACCGGTTCTAAACTTAATCAAGCGCGGCTCACCAATAGCAGGAGCATCGAGGTTAGATAGCAAGATCTCTTTGGCTTCGCTGTCACTCATGTAATCGCTGCAGTATACGTGCCCATTGCCAGTTCTATGTTGTAGCGGAATACGCCATTGCCAGCCTGCTTTCTGAGCAGCTGCACGGGTAAAAGGCCAAGGTTTACCATCGGTTTTTGATGCCACAGTCACAGCCCTATCACAAGGCAACCATTGTTTAAAACTAACAAATTCAGATTGTAGTGTTTCCTTAATAAGCAAACCCTTAAATCCAGAACAGTCGATGAAAAAGTCTGCACTATGCACGTCACCATTTTGCATAGTAAGGGATTTGATATTGCCGTTTTCATGTTGCTGAACGCTTTCAACTTTGCCTTCGGTTCGCGTTACACCCCACCCTTCTGCTAATTTTCTTAGGTATTTGGCATATAGGCCGGCATCGAAATGAAAAGCATACGCAATATTAGATAAGGGGGAATTGCCAGCATCAATAGAGCGCATAAAGCGATTTTCGTTACATGCTGTTGAAGACAAGGAGTAATCATCCAAATGGTCTGCTTTACCGAGGTTCCGCATTTTAAGCCAATATTGATAAAATTGAACACCCTCCATATTTTTACCCAACTCACCAAAAGCGTGAAAATATTTATTACCTATTTTATCCCAATCGGTAAATTGGATACCCAGCTTGAAACTACCTTTTGTCTCTCGAATAAATTCATTTTCGTCTAAACCAATAAGATCGTTATATACCATTAACTGAGGAATAGTCGCTTCACCTACACCTACGGTACCTATCTCTTGTGATTCAATAAGTTGAACTTCACAAAAGCTCTTCTTTAAAATTTTGCCTAAAGCCGCAGCCGTCATCCAACCTGCTGAACCACCGCCTAGGATAATAATTTTTTGAATTTTACGGGTCATATATATACCTTTTTCGAAAAAAAGGCCCTGAACCTTTCGGATAGGGCCTTATACTTCAGAGACAAATATTATTAAAAGTTACCTCTCAATACAAATGCTGCGCGACGATCTATATCAAACCAAGATCGTCCCGCTTCAAACCCGTCAGAATTTAACTGCATCAGAGTTTTTGTTTGAGAATTGGTTATGTTAGTAAACTGCACTCCCACCGTTACGGTCTCATTTAGGTTATAGAAAATAGACCCATCTAACTGACCATGATCATCATACCAAAGCGGTGCTTTTGAAATAACATCACGGGTAGTAATCAAATAACGTGAACGCCAGTTATACGCTAAACGTGCACTCACATCATACTTTTCGTACATCAATACAAAGTTAGCAGTATGACGTGATTGCCCTTGCAGAGGCACTTCGTCAAAGTTGACTCGAATACCTGTGTCTTCAAAGTCATTGCCTGCCCATGATTCATCTTCATAGTCAATCTCATTGTTAGGCACACCCGTTGCGTCAATATACGTATAAGTTGCTTGTATACCAATACCATCAAAAGGCGCGGGTAACATATCGTAAAACTGCTGATAAGCCAGTTCTAACCCATCCATTTTTCCTTTACCGCCATTGGTGGTGGTATCAAACAAAGCAGTTCTTGAAATACCATTACTTGGATTAACTAGTTCTCTGGCATTAGCACCTTGAATAAAGTAGTTTTTCAGATCTTTATGGAAGTAAGTCGCACTCAACTGACCTACATCGGCAAAATACCACTCCAATGCAATGTCAAATTGGTTTGATTCCATTGGTTCAAGGAACGGATTGCCACCGCCACCTTGCCATATAGGCACAAATGCTCGTTCAATTAAATTCTCTCCAGGTGCAGGCTCTACACTCGGATCGGCATCTTCATTTTGACGAACAGCAGTTACTGTTTGTGGACCAACTCCCGCGGAGTTTCTTACTGATGCTATATCAGGTAGGGCAATTGCCTTGGATGCAGCAAAACGTGCGATCAGCTCATCGGTTAGCTCAACTTTAATATTAAAGCTAGGTAAAAAAGCACTGTAGTCAGTAGCAGCTTCAACAAATTGGTCAGCATTATTCCCATATTGCAGATCTTCTGTGGGTAAGTAATTTACGTTGTTTGTGATCCAAGCATTGTTTGGATCCTCAAACGCAGCCTCAGTATTGGCATAATTACCTTGAGCAACTTGGTCATTAACCCAGTCTAATACAATCACATTTGACAAAGGTGCGTTAGCGAGTTCCCCTGGTGGAATAAGGTTTTGGTTACCAAATTCTGAGCGTAAATCAGGGAAATTAATATAACCATTTGCCGTTCGATCGAGCTTAACATACCGTAAACCAATATTTCCAGAATATCGGTAATCGTCGCCACCTTCAAAGTTAGCTTTGATGTAAATCGCTTGGTTTTTCTCAGTTGTCATATTAACGTCACTATTGTCGAATATGCCGTTAATTCTTGCACTTTCTTCGCGTTCAGCAAAGCGTCTCCAGTCACCCACGCCATCGATTTTTGGATTGCCTGAAGTGTTATTCATAAGATTACGAACAAACCCCTCTGTGGCATACCACGCTTGATTACCGGGAATATCTGCTACGCCACCTCCTTGGAAGTCGCTCCAGTCAACAAGCTCAAACTGACCATCAAATTCTGCAGGAAGCGTGTCTAACCAACCCGCAGGGGCTGCCCCTGAAAATTCAGGTCTCAATGAACCCCAATTATAGCCTGTACGATTGACGGTTTGTTCACGTTTAGCATAACGCACACCAGCTTCTACTGAAGTGACAAACTCAGAATCTAATCGGTACTCACCATCTATACGAAACGCGTTCGAGTCGCCTTCAGATTGCTCATAATGCTCCATAGCACTTCTTAAGAAGTAGCTGGTTGGATCTTGAAAGTAATTAGCATCACCAGCTGGATCACCGGTAAATCCCGGATATGCACCGCCAGCGAAGATATCTGGGTTAGCATCTCTGTATCCGTTATATGGTTCAATGAGGCGTAGAGTAGGTGTATCACCTCTCGTATCATATTCTTGCATTGCAAATGCACCAGTATGAACGGTCATATCGGCAACGCTGGCCTCTGCTTTGATCATTTGCGCATCAAAATGTAACGTAAGATCATCGCTCGCTAACCATCTAAAGTTAACAGATAAATCTTCCACTAAACTAGCGCTATCTTGAATTCTTGAATCAAATTGGAAAGGCTGACCAAATTGATTTCGACCTCCGGTTTCCCAAGCACGGATTAAGCGATCATTGTTGCCATCAGCTCCTCTCCAGCCATCATTATTGGTTAGAGTACCTGCTTGGAATAACCCTTGATCATCAAACGTAAACTCGGTGCCTTCCAATGCTCGAGTACGTCTGCTGTCAATGCCTCGGTAACCGCCTTGATATTTAACCGCATGCTCATGCCATGATAATTGCGCATCAGAGCGGATATACTGCATATTACCAAGCAAAGTCTCATCCTCACTTTCCCATTGTAGTGCAGCAGAAAAACCTTCACGATTTCGGTCATCTCGCTTACGTGTTAAATTTGATCCTTGTGGTAACCATACTCGACCATTATTGTCATCGCCGACAAAACGCTCAGCACCGGCGATGTCGCGGGCCCAATATTGGACATATGCGTCGGATTGAATACCTTGAGATTCACCGACCAATTCTGAATTGGCATAATTAAATAAAACCCCAACTCTGCCCACGTCATCCACTTTCCAGTTATCACTATAAAGTGCTGAAAACGTTGGTGTGCCTTCATCACTTAAAGAACCTGTTGAATAATCAGCATTGACCGCAAGCACACGCCCTTCTGAGTCAAATGGTTTACGCGTTCGCAAACTAACCGTACCACCAATCCCGCCTTCAATCATATCAGCAGTTTGATTTTTATATATATCAACGCCGCCCATTAACTCAGGAGACACATCTTGAAATGATAAGCCTCGGCTAGAGTTTGCGCTGAATGAGTCGCGCCCATTAAATTCGCTTCGAGTTTGTGTTAAACCACGAATAATAGCACCACTGCCTTCAACTGAAAAATGGTCAGGATCGTCAGGGCCTGCAAAGCGTTCTACTGATACACCAGGTAAACGCTGAATCGCCTCTAGGACACTTCGGTCTGGTAAAGAACCTATATCTTCTGCGGTAATTGAATCGACCACTGTATCAGAAAAGCGTTTTAGATTTTGAGCACTGTTTAAGTTAGCTCGAGTTCCCCTCACTTCGATTACTTCAGTTTCAGTCTCTTGCGCAGTTAAATCCTCTGCTGCAGTTTGTGCTTCTTGTGCACTAGCAGAGTGAAATACCGATAGCATTGCTGCCGTTAACAATGATTTTTTAAAAGCGATATATTTAAAACGTTTTGCGGATTGTTGAGTTGTTGTTTTCATGTGTTATCCTCAATGGTTCTTTTTTAAATCTCATTACAAACAAGTGATGAGAACTTTTATAAATTCCCTCTACAAGGGAACAACGATTAATTTATAATCTCCCTTGTGCCATCTCACGTGCGCAGTAATCAACAGCTCTCACTGTTAATGCCATAAATGTTAGTGAAGGATTTACCGTAGCTGATGAGCAATAAGACGCGCCGTCAGTTACAAATAAGTTTGGAATATCATGACTTTGGTTATATCCATTTAAAATTGAATCTTTTTTGTCGCGTCCCATTCTTGCAGTACCAACTTCATGAATAGCCGAACCTGGTGGTTTTTGGTCAATGCTGACATAGCTAGATACATTAGTTGCACCTGATTTTTTCAACATCGTTTCACATTCATTTGCACAATCTTCCATCATCAGACGTTCATTGTCTGACCATTCAACATCGAATTCTAATTGTGGCATCCCCCATTTATCGGTCTTCGAAGGATGTAAACGAACCGCATTATCAAAACGAGGTAGCATTTCGCCTTGTGCATAAAAACTAAAATTCCATTTACCTGGTTTGGTCATTTTTTGCTTAAAGTTTTTACCAATACCATCTTGTTGTCCCATTCCTTTCCAGTCAGCCCGTTGTGCGCTTCCACCTAGTGCATAACCTCGAGCATAATGCTTTTTATAACGTTTGGGCTCATATTGAAAGTTTGGTACGTATATGCCTGTCGGACGGCGACCAGAGTAGTATTCATCATCGAATCCTTCTATGTCCCCAGAAGCACCAGCATTATAATTATGGTCCATAAAATAATGTCCCAATACACCTGAGCTATTAGCAATACCATTGGGAAAACGTTTTGATTTTGAATTAAGCATTATCTGAGTCGTGCCAATGGTTGAAGCACATAAGAACACCACCTTGGCAAAATATTCTCGTGTTTCCATGGTTTCTTCATCTATCACTCTCACGCCGACAGCTCGATTTTTAGCTTCGTCATAAATAACACTATGTACTACGCTATTTACTGCAATAGTTAACTTTCCTGTTGCTGCAGCTAAAGGAAGAGTAGAGCTTTGAGTCGAGAAATAAGCCCCAAACGAACAACCTTTTTGACACTCATCCCGAGCTTGACACATTACTCGGCCATGTTGCATATGATAATCTGTAGCGACCGATAAATGTGCAGCCCGACCAATAATCAATGGACGATCGGGGAAATGTTTAGCAAATTGTTTTTGCATTTCGTGTTCAACAACATTCATTTGAAAGGGGGGTAAAGTATCGCTATCTGGTAATTGCTTTAAGCCATCTCGATTACCTGAAATACCTGCATGTTTTTCAACATAACTATACCAAGAAGCCAAATCGTTATAACGAATGGGCCAATCATTACCATAACCATCCGCTTTATTTGCGGTGAAATCATACTCACTCATTCGATAAGTTTGACGGTGCCAAGTTAATGATTTACCACCAAGTTGGTTTCCACGGATCCAATTAAATGGTTTATCTGGCTTAGTGGTGTAAGGTAGATCTCGGTCATTACCAAAAAACTGTTTTGTTGAAGCATTAAAAGCATAACAAGTGCTTTGCACTGCATACTCTTGTTCAATTAGTAAATTATTTACACGAGTCCGCTCGGGGAATGTCCAAGGACCTTTATTTTCGTTAGTATAATCTTTACGATGTTCGACATTGCGACCTCGTTCTATCATCAAGGTAGAGAATCCACGCTCAGTAAACTCTTTAGCGGCCCAACCACCAGTCATTCCAGAGCCGACAACAAGAACGTCATATTGTTTTTTAGTATCGCTGTTAAATAGATCGTTAATTTGCATACCGTACCTTAATAATAATTGAGTGAACCCCAAGATTTTGTACTTGGTGTTACTTTTACTGAACCTTTATAACCACCGGGAAATGCTTGATAAGATAATGCTTGGGTCGCTCCGGCCTCACTCGTAAAATAACCAAATACAATAAGAGATTTTAAAAATTTAAAATTCCATTTTGCATCTGCACTAAAACCTTGTTCAGATTCTACCGCTTCTAGCATTATCTGTTTTAATGTTTCAGATAAATCACTAAATGGCATTTGATGTTGTAACTCACAGACTTCATTTAACGTTGCTAAAAAGTTTTTCACTTTCATCTGCTGAGTTTTGTCGTGGCAATGGTAAAGTTGATGATCGATAAAACCATGGCAATCAACGTCTGCTGCACTGGGAGTATCAGTTCTTGGAATGACTGTTGAACACACATAAGCGAGTAACGCTAATTGCTCTCGCGACAGAACCTTAGTTGTATTCGTGCTGACTTTTCGATACATTTCTGCATGCGTTAAGGCAACAGGACTAGCGACTAAAGCAATGCCAGAAGAGCCAATTACTGCAGATAGCTGCTTGAGAAACTGACGTCGATGGCTATCGTCAACATGCGTATTTTTTGATACCCTTGAAGGTGTTAGCATAGGATCGTCCTCAAAATTTTATAGTATTTAATTTGTACTTTTTAATTGTTTAACCATAAATTAACTCGACTAGAGCGATACAGGCTGTTTATAACTGATAACAAAAATACAGTCCTACGCTCACCTTAGCCATTTGAGCTAAACAAAGTATTTCTTTAGTTAATTTATTGTACAAAAAATAACTTTATTAACATTTACTTAACTATTATGATTAATTACACTAAGCTGTGTTAATAAATTTTCGTCTTAGAATGTAACTTTTTCGGCGTTTACAAGATCAAATCAAATAATGTGGAGACGATATTGTAATCCCCCCATTTTAAACAGCAGTCATCTGTAGAAATTCATCAAGCTACCTAATCGCTTAACGTAAGTACCTTCTTGGAGTTTTAGTGTTTTCATTTGCTCAGCTGCATAATAACTAAATGGCTTTGATTCGGATGAGCTATTTCTCGGGGCAATGCCTTTTTTTATTTCCTGAAGCGTCATATCTAAAGGATTTAGTTCCCAATTTAGATACGTATACGTATAGACCACCTCCATCAGAAACTTTGAAAGCTTTATATTTTGGTTTTATATTTTTTACCCTAACAAACATGAATACCGTAAAATATACCGTAATATATCTCACTGGATGATCATGGACTATGATTAGCCCTTAACTCGCTGTTAATAGATGGTTATGGTTATGGGTGTTGATGTAGCCTGGTTCGATCCCGGGTCGAGGCACCATTTATTCTAATTTTACTGATAGTAATCAACACTTTAAACTAAATTGCTTTCGGTAATACCGTAAAAAATACCGTACCTCTTGCTCGATGCTAGTCTACGCCGTTTGGTATTCACTATTGTATTTCATTAACCTATAAATATAGCTTAAACTTTAAATCTCCGTCTAATAAATAAATTCCCGATTAATAATTAAGCAATTAGTTTAGTCTTTCAGTTTTTCTTTGCAAGATATTAACAATAACCATTGCTGACATAAAAAGATTCGAAGAGCGTATATCGTGTTCAAAATAATTCTATAAGTAAATCGGCGATATTGTCCTGTTAGTAGGGGATAATGAATACTTCACAGTTCATGATTTACATCGGACATGCAGAACACTGCTAGCTAAATAAGGCATATCGAGTCATGTAGCTGAAAGATGCCTTAATCATAAGCTAAAGGGTGTTGAGGCTATTTATAATCAGCATGATTACTTTAATGAGAGAAAAGAAGCGCTTGAAAAGTTGGTCAATAAAATACAGATTAAACAAATGTGAATGTGGCCTTCTTTGATATTTAGGTGAAGAGCCTTGAAAATCCCATTTGGTCCCGGACAACACCAGCACCAGTCAATGCTTTATTTTGCAGCCATGACAAGCATATGAGCATATCCATCACTCTGAAAAAAAATGTGTTTATAGTGGGCAAGGAGAGTCCTCTATTCTTCGAGCTTATTTAATAAACGAACTAAAGCTCGCCCCATTGCGGCAGAAAGATTAACGGGAACTACATTACCAATTTGTTTATACTTAGCAGTTAATGAACCTTTGAATTCCCAATTATCAGGAAAGGTCTGTATCCTTGCATACTCTCTGACTTGTAAAGGTCTAGTTTCAGTAGGGTGACATCTTTCCGTTTGTTTTTGAGCAGGCGAAGTTGTTAAAGTTAAACTAGGTTCATTCATTGATAACCTTCTCGCCATACCTGTTTTGCCGCCGCTTAGATAATAACTACCTTTCATATACTCTTTTTGCATTTGTTCAGATAAATGTCGCCAATAACCACCCTCTGGAACGAGTTCCATTATCAAGCGTTTATGTTCCGGATAAACTTGACCATCAGACTCTGTCGTATCAGAGTCTGGGCTTATAACGGTAGATCATAAAAACGCCTCAACGATCACCTTTCAATCTAAGTAAACACGTGGCTTAGGGATGTTTTTTTGTATTATTAAGGCATGAAAACCGACGCCATCGACCTCGACACATTACCCGACGACCCCCAAGGTACTGAAAGCCTTGATGGGCAAAATGATGCAGCCCTTAAGGGTTTGGGTATTTTTCAACTCCCCGATTATGATGTCGAACCATATTTAGCCAATGGTGCTTTAGTCAGTTTATTAGATAATCTGCGTATTCCCCATGAAGGCATCTGGGCTGTCTATCCACAAAATCGTCACCAATCACCGAAAATTAAAAGTCTTGTGGCATTCTTGGCTAAGCACCTTAAAGATAGTGATCCTATGATATGCTAAAAATAGTTCCTGCTTTGGCATATACTCCAGATTAATTTTATACGTTGTTAATTACATTATAAAAATCAGGTGGATGATCTTACGATTGAGTAAATACACTAATAGTAATTATTGCCATGTTACAAATAATTTTCCGAACTGGCTCTGTTTTTTAAATAATTATCACCTAAGTATTTTTAGTCCACATAATGGAATAAATTGTATTTATTTAAAGGAATACCAGGCCATCTCAAGTGCTTTTTACAAGTAACTGAATAATTTCTAAAAATCTATTTTGCATTTTTGTTGGATGCCAATTTTTACGCATGGTTAAGCCTATCTCTCTATCTGTATCAGGCAATGTTATGGGGCATACAACAAGCAAACCAGAGCGTACTTCCACATCTACTTGTCGGGAGGGTAACAAAGCGGCACGCTTACTGTTGAGCAAAATGCCACGTACCGCTACCAAGGAGCTACATTCAATAACATGAGAGGGCGGCTTTAAGCCGCGGCTCACGAAAATCTGGCTGAATACATAACGTGCTGGTGTGCTTTTAGCTGGTGCTACCCAATCGAGCTGCTGTAATTCGGCAGTTGTAATTGTCTGGCGAGTTGCCAGCGGATGATTGGCTTTCACTACTATACTCAATTGATCCTTAAACAATAGGTGCTGAACTGTATCAGGGTCGGGCGAACGTAACGCACCCACTATTAGCTCTAGTTGCCCATGTAACAGGCTATTAAATTGCTCGCCATAGGGGCCATCTACTATGGATATGCTCGCTTCGGGAAACTCATCATTGAGCTTTAACACGGCTAATGGCACGATCTCTGTTATGGCTAAAGGTAAACTTCCTATGCGCAATGAACCGTTTACTTGACCATTAAATTCATGCATTTCGTCAATGCCATGCTGCAATTCGGCAAAAAACAAACTGGCGTAACGGCGAAGTTGTTTGGCACGCCAAGTTGCCTCTACACCCGACGGTGACCGATATAACAACGCTTGTTCACAAAACTGTTCAAGATCTTTTATGGTTCGGTGCAAAGTAGGCTGTGATAGACCTAAGTATTGGGCGGCTGCGGTATAACTTTGTAATTCTACAATGTGGGTCAATGCTATCAGTTGCCGACTAGTGATTGCGCGTATAAATGTTTGGCGTTTCCCCTTGTCGCTGGCAAATAAAATGCTGACAAATTCATGTAAGTGTTCAAAAGCGCGCTCTATACGCAACAAAAATAACTCACCGACTTCAGTTGGTTGCATACCTGCATGTGAGCGACTAAAAAGTGTATACCCAAGTTCCGTTTCTAACCTATTAATACCTTGGGTGAGAGCAGATTGAGTCAAATGGATTTGTTTGGCAGCCTGACTCAAGGTGCCACATTCTCGTATCTTAAGGGCGCAAAGTAGATGCCGTGTATTGATATTCATAGAAAAGTATCAAATAAATTATAAGGAAATTATTATTTCATTATAGAAAAAATTAATGACTTAAGACAGCTTTTTAAAGTTATTTATGTGTAAGTTTCGGCCATACTAAGCATTGTTAAATAACTTTACCAGGTGAATTTATGGCAATTTGTGTAACTGATATTCCTCGTCCAGACAAAGCCGTCGTGGCTAAGTTTCAAGCTGCTGAAGTCGCTACTGTACACGAAGCGCAAGGGCGAAAAGGGCTGTTAGCTGAATATATGCGACCTATCTATAAACCATCTAAAATTGCCGGCCCAGCAGTCACCTGCGAAGTGGCACCTGGCGATAACTGGATGATCCATGTTGCGGTTGAACAATGTCAACCTGGTGATGTGTTAGTGGTTAAACCAACTAGCCCTAGTGTTGACGGATTTTTTGGTGATTTATTAGCGACCTCCCTTAAAGCACGGGGGGTACTGGGTTTAATCATAGAAGGTGGGGTGCGTGACACTGGCACCCTTACAGAGATGAATTTCCCTGTTTGGTCAAAAGCCATTTTTTCCCAAGGTTGTGTTAAGGAAACCATTGCCAATGTCAACGTACCTATGACTTGTGCTGGGGCTTATATCCGTCCTGGCGATATGATCATCGCCGATGAAGATGGCGTGGTTGTGGTTCAACGGGAAGCTGCAGAGAGTGTCATTTCCAAAGTAGAGCAACGTATTGCCAATGAAGAGTCGAAACGACTGCGATTTGAAAAAGGTGAATTAGGCCTAGATATTTATAATATGCGTGAACGACTCACTGCCAAAGGTTTGGTTTACGTTAAGTACGATGAGCAATAGTGATGCATGCAAACCATGACCAGCAAGTTATTCCCTGTAGTATCATGCGGGGTGGCACGTCTAAGGGATTGTATTTTCTTGCCTCAGACTTGCCTGCTAAGCCTGCATTACGTGACCCACTATTACTGAGTTTAATGGGCTCACCTGATGATCGCCAAATTGATGGTTTGGGAGGCGCCCACCCGCTTACCAGTAAAGTGGCCATTATCAGTAAATCGACGCGCGCCGATGCAGACGTAGATTTTTTGTTTCTTCAAGTAGTAGTGGATAAAGCTCTGGTGAGTGACGCGCAAAATTGCGGGAACATTCTCGCTGGAGTCGGTCCTTTTGCCATAGAGGAAGGTTTAGTTACTGCGGGTGAGAACTATACTGATGTTCGTATTCATATGCTCAATACCGGCTCCAATGCCGTGGCTCGAGTGCAAACCCCAAAAGGTAAAGTGACCTATAATGGAGAAGCTAAAATAGACGGTGTGCCCGGTTCTAGTGCGCCAATATTAATCGACTTTTTAGATATTTCGGGTTCTAGTTGTGGCAGCTTGTTTCCCACTGGGAATAGCCAAGATTTGATAAATAATATCATTGTGACTTGCATCGATAATGGCATGCCAGTAGTGTTACTTAAGGCCGCTGATTTTGATTTGTCAGGTCACGAATCACCCGCTGAATTGGATGCCAATCACAGCCTCAAAGAAAAAGTTGAAGCTATCCGTTTAAAAGCGGGGGAGTTAATGAATTTAGGTGATGTCAGTAAAAAAACCGTTCCCAAAATGACCTTGATTTCTAAACCTTTGCATGGTGGTTTACTGAATACTCGTAGCTTTATTCCGCATAGAGTTCATGACGCCATTGGGGTATTGGGATCGGTCAGTGTGGCGACTGCCTGTGTCCTTCATGGCACCGTTGCCAACGATTTATTACAACAAAATTTTGCCGATGGCAGCGTAGAAATTGTGGTTGAACATCCCACAGGTCAATTTACTGTAGAAATGGAAGTGAGCGGCAGTGCCGACATCAATCGCTTTGAAATTCATCGCGCCGCATTATTACGTACCGCCCGTTTGTTAATGCGTGGCGAAGCCATGGCTTCTATTTATTAATGTTATTACGGATAAAAAAAATCAGTCTCCAAATCAAGAGGAATATATGATGATCATCGATTGCCACGGTCACTATACAACTGCTCCAGAGCCTTTACAGTTGTTTAGAGAAGCGCAAGTTAATGCCTTTAAAGCTGGAAAGGCCTTGCCTGAAGTTCCCCACATTAGCGACGACCAAATACGTGAAAGTATCGACAAGAACCAAATTAAATTGCTAGATGAACGTGGCTTAGATATGACCATTTTTTCACCTCGCGCTTCGGCCATGGCACACCATGTGGGTAATGAGGCTGTGTCTAAACAATGGACATCGGCCTGTAATGACTTAATCGCTCGTGTTGTGGATTTATACCCAGAGCGCTTTATCGGGGTGTGTCAATTGCCACAATCAGTGGGTGTGCCCATCAAAAACTCCATTGAAGAATTGGAGCGTTGCGTCACAGAAAAAGGGTTTGTAGGGTGTAATTTAAACCCTGATCCTTCTGGTGGTCATTGGAACTCAGCACCTTTAACAGATCCAAGTTGGTATCCGTTTTATGAGAAAATGGTTGAGCTGGATGTACCTGCCATGATCCATGTTTCGGGATCGTGTAATCCTAATTTTCATGCTACTGGCGCCCACTATATGAATGCCGATACCACGGCTTTTATGCAGTTTTTAGAAGGTAACTTGTTTAAAGACTTCCCTGAGTTACGTTTTATTATTCCTCATGGCGGCGGAGCAGTGCCTTATCATTGGGGGCGCTATCGTGGTTTAGCTGATATGCTTAAACAACCGCCATTGCGGGAACATGTGATGAAGAACGTGTACTTTGATACTTGTGTATATCATCAACCGGGCATCGATTTACTATTTAAAGTGATTGATATTGAAAACATTCTGTTTGGTTCAGAAATGATAGGTGCGGTGCGCGGTATTGATCCAGAAACCGGCCATTATTTTGACGACACCAAACGTTATGTCGACAGGTTGGATTTGTCCGACGCTGACCGGACTAAAATATATTCAGGTAATGCGCGACGTGTTTATCCTGGTCTCGACAAAAAATTAACAGGAATGGGGCTATGACACACTTTACTAAGGATGCCGATTGGTTAGATTGGCACCCATCACCTTCAAAACCCATATTTAGACTACCTGCAGGTGCAGTGGATGCGCATTGCCATGTTTTTGGTCCGGGCAGCGAATTTCCTTTTGCGCCAGAGCGTAAATATACCCCTTGCGATGCGTCTAAAGCACAGTTGTGGGCATTGCGTGATTACTTAGGTTTTAGTCGCAACGTGATTGTGCAAGCTACCTGTCATGGTGCAGATAATAGAGCCTTAGTTGATGCGCTCAATGCTTCTAAAGGTCTTGCTCGCGGTGTCGCCACAGTAAATGAAACTATTACCGATGCAGAACTTGAAGCTTTGCATCAAGCTGGAGTGCGCGGTGTGCGTTTCAACTTTGTAAAACGTTTAGTGGACGCCTTACCTTTTGATTCACTAAAACGCATTGCCAGTCGCATTAAAGAGTTAGGCTGGCATATAGTTATTTATTTTGAAGGTCAGGAACTGCCCGAGCTGTATGACTTTTTTACTAGTTTACCCACCACAGTAGTAGTGGATCACATGGGGCGCCCTGATGTTAGTCAACCTCTCGATGGCCCTGAGTTTCAGTTGTTTATGCGTTTGATGAGCGAGAATGAAAATTTCTGGTCGAAGGTGAGTTGCCCTGAACGTTTGTCTATTGTCGGGCCAACAAAGCATTATGTAGATGTGGTGCCTTTTGCTCGCACTGTGGTTGAGCATTTTTCAGATCGCGTACTCTGGGGGACAGATTGGCCGCATCCTAATATGAAAAACCATATGCCTGATGATGGGCAGTTGGTGGAAATGATCCCATTGTTTGCACCCACTTCAGAGTTGCAGCGCAAGTTGCTTATCGATAACCCAATGCGTTTGTATTGGTCAAAATAAGGACACTATCATGTCAACTAATAAGCCTTATAAAAACATCCCTGGCACCACAGTATTTGATGCCGATATGGCCAGCATTGGTTTTCATTTAAATCAGTTTTGTATGTCGTTAATGAAAGCACCAAACCGCGAGCGATTTAAACAGGATCAAAAAGCCTATCTTGACGAATGGCCCATGAGTGAAGAACAGAAACAAGCCGTTATCGCCCGTGATTATAATCATATGATGAGCTTAGGTGGCAATATCTATTTTCTAGCTAAGATTTTTTCGAGTGATGGTATTAGTTTTCAAGATGCGGCCTCGACCATGACAGGCATGACCTTACCTGAATATGCACAAATGATGCTCGATGGTGGACGAACACCTCAGGGTAATATGTACCAAGGAGATAAATAATGGCAAAAATTACCTCAGGTGTTGCTACTTCCCATGTGCCAGCTATAGGCGCTGCTATTGACAATGGCAAAACCCAAGAGCCTTATTGGCAGCCTTTGTTTAAAGGTTACGATTATGTAAAAGAGTGGATTAAACAACAAAAACCCGATGTGGTTATTTTAGTTTATAACGACCATGCGTCTGCCTTTGATCTTAATTTTGTGCCGACCTTTGCTATTGGTTGTGGTGCCGAGTTTAAACCCGCCGATGAAGGCTGGGGACCGCGTCCTGTGCCTAATGTAATAGGGCATCCGCAACTTGCATCACATATTGCACAAAGTGTGATCCAAGACGATTTTGATTTAACTGTGGTTAATACCATTGATGTGGATCATGGATTAACCGTGCCCTTATCATTAATGTATGGCCAACCAGAGGCGTGGCCTTGCAAGGTGATCCCAGTCGCGGTCAATGTTGTGCTTTATCCAGCGCCTTCAGGTCGTCGTTGTTACAACTTAGGTAAGGCCATACGTAAGGCAGTTGAGAGTTTTGATGAAGATCTCAATGTACAAATTTGGGGCACGGGTGGCATGAGCCACCAATTACAAGGACCTCGTGCAGGATTAATCAATAAAGAGTTTGATAACGATTTTCTGGATCGCATTGTTGATGACGCCGAAGGTCTATCGCAAATGCCACATTTTGATTATCTCAATCAAGCAGGCTCTGAGGGTATTGAATTAGTTATGTGGTTGATTATGCGTGGTGCTTTGAATGACAAGGTTGACGTAAAACAGCGTTTTTATCATGTGCCAGCCTCAAACACGGCTGTTGGCCACCTGGTGTTAGAAAATAAATAGATTTGGAGAGTATACATGAAAGTCATAGTAGTAGGCCCAGGTGCCTTTGGTATAAAACATTTAAACGGTATAAAAAATATCGACGGTGTTGAAGTCGTCGCCCTAGTAGGTCGCACTCCAGACAAGACTCAAAAAGTTGCTGATGAGTACGGTATTGCACAAACTTTTACCAGTTTAGAAGAGGCATTAAAAATAGAAGCTGATGCAGTCATTCTATGTACGCCTACCCAACAGCACGCCGAACAATCCATTCTTTGTATGCAAGCAGGTAAACATGTACAAGTTGAAATTCCCTTGGCTGATAGTTGGGCTGACTCTAAAGCGGTAGTCAAAACCCAACAAGAAACCGGGTTAACTTGCATGGTAGGCCATACTCGCCGTTTTAATCCTTCCCATCAGTGGGTTAATCAAAAAATTACCGCTGGTGAACTGAATATCCAACAAATGGATGTGCAAACTTATTTTTTCCGTCGCAAAAACATCAATGCCAAAGGGGAAGCACGTTCTTGGACCGATCATTTGTTATGGCATCATGCCGCTCATACCGTGGATTTATTTGCATATCAGGCTGGCAGCAAAATTGTTAAAGCCAATGCAGTGCAAGGGCCAATTCATGCCGAGTTAGGCATAGCGCTGGATATGTCGATTCAGTTGCAAGCTGAAAATGGGGCGATTTGTACTTTGTCATTATCCTTTAATAATGATGGTCCGTTGGGCACCTTTT
>Ga0209136_1001000_pt1 | contig 19400 bp, 16 predicted proteins | sample SaaInl0LU_22_DNA_FD_184640 | JGI IMG/M metagenome (GOLD analysis project Ga0209136, IMG submission 184640) | Marine microbial communities from expanding oxygen minimum zones in the Saanich Inlet - ESP_90LU_22_DNA (SPAdes) (version 2) | ecosystem: Environmental > Aquatic > Marine > Intertidal... | reverse complement strand
AATCGGCATTTGTATTTGGGGTAGAAGCAGCCGGTGTTTCTGATTATGTTTTAGAAAATGCAGATGGTTTTTTAAAAATTCCTATGGTAGGTTTTACAGAAAGCTTAAATATTTCTGTCGCTGCTGCGATTATTTTACAAGACGTAACTACAAAACTTCGAAAATCTGAATTAGAATGGCAACTATCAACAGAAGAAAAAGAAGTTTTGTATTTCGATTGGGTTAAAAAGTCGATTAAAAATGCAGCTAAAATAGAAGAACGTTTTTATGTAAACTTGTAATTATAAGTAAAAAAATGATATATATATTATAAAAAAAAATAGAGATTTTACTTACTTTTTTAACTGAATTTCTTTTGGTAAAAACTAGAAAATACAAGTTTAAAGACTTTAAAAATAACTTTTAAAAAGGAACGTTCAGTAAATGAAAATAATACGTAAATTAGATTGCTGTAGCTAAAATAGATACTAATAATTTTTTTTAAAAACCTCAATGATTTTCAGTAGAGAATACTTAAATAAAAAAAATGCAGCTTGTTAATTCACCATTATTTTTTCAATGGTAGCAATAGAATCGCAACGTTTTACTAATAAATTTATATTTTCTAACTCTTTTTTTCCTGTGATATAATAATCTGCACAAGGTTTTTGTCTTGGCTTGCTTTTTCCAAAATCAACATCGCCATTTTTTAATATGGTATTCACCTTTAAAGTATCAATATCAAAGTTTCTCATCACATTTTTTGCATTTTCTGAATACGCTATTTTTCTAACTCGAATTGTTTTTAGTGTTCTTGCATCCATACCATAATCGAAAGTCGCATTTTTTTTCTGCCAAAAAAAATATACTCCAATAGAGCCGATAGATAAACCAATTAAATAGTAGAAAATTCTTTTTGTAAGCATTGTGATAATTTGAAAGGCAAAGATACTTTTTAAATATAAAATGCGCCTTATAAAATTAACAAATTAATATCTCTAAAAGGTAAATCGAACCAGTCTGCTACAGTTTTGTTGGTTAAAACACCATGATAAAAATACATGCCATTTCGTAAGCTTTTATCAAAACGCGCTGTGTTTTCAAAACCACCTTCTTCTGCAATGTTAAGTAAATATGGTGTAAAAATATTACTAATAGAAACAGAGGCAGTTCTAGAATAACGTGCAGGAATATTGGGTACACAATAATGAATAACCCCGTGTTTTACAAAAGTAGGTGTTTTATGTGTTGTTATGTTAGAGGTTTCAAAACAGCCTCCTCTATCTATAGCAACATCTACTATTACTGAACCTTCTTTCATTTTTTCTATCATTTCTTCTGTAGCGCAAATAGGACTTCTATTTTTACCTCGAACGGCTCCTATAGCAACATCGCAACGCATTAAAGCTTTTAAAATAGACTTTGGTTGTAATGTACTAGTGTAAATTGGCGCATTTAAGCAATCTTGTAACTTTCTTAATTTGCTTATAGAATTATCAAATACTTTAACTCTTGCACCTAAACCAATGGCTGTTTTTGCAGCATATTCGCCAACCGTACCTGCACCAAAAATTACAACACTTGTTGGGGGTACACCACCAATATTACCAAAAAGTAAACCATTTCCTTTATTTAAACCGCTCATTAATTCGCCAGCAATTAAAATAGAGGCAGTACCAGCAATTTCGCTTAACGATTTTACAATCGGGTAAGAATCATGGTCGTCTTTGATGTAATCAAAAGCAATGGCAGTAATTTTTTTCTTTGATAAGCTTTCAAAATATTGTTTAGATTGTGTTTTTAATTGTAAAGAAGAAATTAAAATAGTTTTCGGATTTATATATTCGATTTCTTTTTCTGTAGGAGGTGCTACCTTTAAAACAATATTGCATTTAAAGGCTTCTTCTATGTTATAAGAAATTTTTGCACCATTATCAGAATATTCTTTATCTGTAAAACTTGCACCATCTCCTGCACCAGTTTCTATAACAACTCTATGCCCATTAGAAGTTAAAGCACCTACAGCATCTGGTGTTAAACAAACACGTTTTTCGCTTAAATAGGTTTCTTTTGGCAAGCCAATAAACAATTCTCCTTTTTGTTTTTTAATTTCTAGCATTTCTTCTTGAGGTAGCAAATCTTTTTTGCTAAATGGAGAATAAGAACTCATAGGTTGTTTATTTTAGTTGAATATTACGTTGTCCATCTTCTAAAACTGATAAATGAATTTCAACAGCTTCTAAAGGTAATAAATTTTCCACATTTTCTGGCCATTCTATCAAACACCAATTATTATTGTAAAAATAATCGTCAATACCCATATCTAAAGCTTCTTCTTCCTCTTCAATTCTATAAAAATCAAAATGAAAAATGCTTTCATTATTTTTTGTTTGATATTCATTTACCAATGAAAAAGTAGGAGAGGAGATGTTATCTAAAACACCTAGCTGTTTGCAGATTTCTTTGATTAAAGTGGTTTTACCTACACCCATTTCTCCATAAAACAATAGCGTTTTATTTTTTACAGAGGTAATTACTGCAGTTGCAATTTCTGATAGGTTTTCTAATGAATAGCTTTTGTACATTTGGCAAAAATACTTAAAATCTAATTGACTTTTTAAATAGTAATAGATGTTTTGATGTTACTAAAAACTGCAAATTATTTTCCATCACACCTATAATTCCCTATAATTTTAAAATCGAACAAACAATCTTCTAAAACTTGACCAGATCTAATAATATATAATTAAATACTGTTTTGGTCTTTAGGTTTTTTATTTCGGACTATAAACAGCACAAGGAATAATTACTTCTTCTAAAGAAACACCACCATGTTGATACGTGTTTTTGTAATATTTTACAAAGTGATTAAAATTATTAGGATATGCAAAAAACAAGTCTTCTTTAGCAAAAATAAAAGGTGCATTCATAGCTATGGTTGGTAAAAAAATATCTTTTGGATTTCTAACAGCATACACATCTTTTTCTTCGTAAGACAAACTTCTACCTGTTTTATAACGCAGGTTAGAGCTAATGTTTTTATCGCCAATTACTTTTGTTGGGCTTTTACAATTAATAGTACCATGATCTGTAGTGATTATTAATTTTTGCCCTAGACTTTGTGCTTTCTGAATAATTTCAAACAAAGGCGAGTTTTTAAACCAACTTAACGTTAAACTTCTGTACGCTTTATCATCACCAGCCAATTCTTTAATCACTTCCATTTCTGTTTTAGAGTGCGATAAAATATCAACAAAGTTATACACCACAGCAGTTAAATCGTTTTGTTTGGTGCCATTATAATTATCTGCTAATTCTTTTCCGTTTTTAAGTGATGATATTTTATAATATTCGTGTTTAATATCTAAACCTAAACGTTTTATTTGTGCCGATAAAAACTCATTTTCATACAAGTTCATACCACCTTCATCGGTATCGTTTTTCCAATATTGTGGGTATTTTTTTTCCATCTCAGATGGCATCAATCCAGAAAAAATAGCATTTCTAGCATATTGTGTAGCTGTTGGTAAAATAGAAAAATAAGTATTTTCTACTTCTTTTTTATAATGATTGTTAATCAAAGGTTCTAAAATACGGTATTGGTCATAACGTAAATTATCTATTACAACCCATAAAACACCTTGATCTTTGCTTAATTCTGGCACTACATAATCTTTAAATAATGTGTGTGAAAATGTTGGTTTGTTATGTGCCGTTAAATAATCTTCATAATTTTTTTTCATGAATTTAAAAAACTGAGAATTGGCTTCTTGTTTTTGGCTTTCTAAAATCCCCAACATCCCTGCGTCACTAATATTTTCTAATTCCAGTTCCCAGTGAATTAGTTTTCTATACAATTCAATCCAATCTTCGTAAGAATTTACCATGGCCAAATCCATAGAAATTTTTCTAAATTCTTGTTGATAATTAGAGGTTGTTTTTTCAGAAACCAGCCTAGAATTGTCTAGATTCTTTTTTAAACTTAATAAAATCTGATTCGGGTTTACGGGTTTTATTAAATAATCTGCAATTTTTGAGCCAATTGCTTCCTCCATAATATATTCTTCTTCACTTTTGGTAATCATTACCACTGGTAAATTGGCTTGTTTTTGTTTTATTTCAGATAAAGTTTCTAAACCTGTTAAACCAGGCATGTTTTCATCTAAAAAAACAATGTCAAAATTTTCTTCTGCTACTAAATTTATAGCATCTGCACCATTTGTAGAGGTAGTTACCTTGTAGTTTTTTAATTCTAAAAATAAAATATGTGGCTTTAACAACTCAATTTCATCATCTACCCATAATATCTGTATGCTCATTTGTATTTTGTATTTATTTTTTAACGTTAAAATTATAGTTTTGTTACTTTTTTAAGGTTTTTAAAATGATAAAATATTGCCAATTTTATAAATACCTAGAAATCACTTATATTTTAAATTAAATTAGCGAATGCTTATATTAAAAAATTAGAAACCATATTAATAAAATAAATAGTTGCAAATTCTTTGTTTTATAATGTATTTTGCAATAAGATTGATAAATTTTTTAAATTTTGAAGAAAAAACAAGCCAATAAACTTAAAATATTAAACGACCCCATTTACGGTTTTATTCAAATTCCGAATTCATTAATTTTTGATATTATAGAACACCCATATTTTCAACGTTTAAGGAGAATTACGCAGATGGGTTTTTCAAATTTAGTGTATCCAGGAGCAAACCATACCAGATTTCATCATGCAATTGGTTGTATGCATTTAATGCAAAAAGTAATTACCGTTTTGCGTTTTAAACAAGTAGCCATTTCTAAAGAAGAAGAAAATGCCTTGTATGTTGCTATTTTGTTGCACGATATTGGTCATGGTGCTTTTTCTCATGCCTTAGAACACAGCATTGTAAATGGTATTTCTCACGAAGAGATTTCTTTAAGATTTATGAAAGAATTAAATAAAGAATTTGGAGGGAAATTAACCTTAGCGATAGAAATTTTTGAAGGTAAAAATCCACGTAAATTTTTATGCCAATTAATTTCTAGTCAGTTAGATATAGACCGATTAGATTATTTAAAAAGAGACAGTTTTTATACAGGTGTTACAGAAGGTAATATTTCATCAGACAGATTAATAGCTATGATGAATTTAAAAAACGACGAATTAGTTTTAGAGAAAAAAGGAATTTATTCTGTAGAAAAATTTTTAATTGCCAGAAGGTTAATGTATTGGCAAGTATATTTACATAAAACAGGTTTGGTAGCAGAAAATATTTTGGTAAATGTTTTAAAAAGAGCAAAAGAATTGGCAGAAAAAGGAGAGGAGTTATATGCAAGTTCTTCTTTAAAATACTTTTTACAAAACCCAATAACTGCCAATAATTTTACTGAAAAAACTTTAGAAATGTTCTCTAAATTAGACGATTTTGATGTGCTTTCGGCTATCAAAGAGTGGGTGCATCATAAAGATAAAGTACTATCTTTATTGTCAAAAATGATTGTAGATAGAAAATTATTACGTATCGAAATTCAAAAGAATAATTTCGAAGCAAGTTATATTCAAAAAAAACAAGATTATGCAGTGAAGAAACTTCAAATTTTAAAAGAAGATGCTCATTATTTTGTTTTTCATCAACAAATAAGTAATCAAGCATATAATTTAAAGAGTCCAATTTTAATTTTAAATAAAAAAGGAAAGTTAAAAGATATTGCAAAAGCATCAGATCAATTAAACATAGAGGCTTTAACAATCCCAGTAGTTAAACATTTTATTTGCTATCCAAAATAGCAGGATATTAGCCAAAACCGTATTATTTTTATATTTTTGCAATTGATGAAATTTAAAGCACAACAAATAGCGGATATTTTAGAAGGTGATGTCGTTGGAAATCCTGAAGAAGAAGTATCTAAACTTTCTAAAATAGAAGAAGGAGAAAAAGGTTCGTTAACCTTTTTATCAAATCCAAAGTACAACGCATATTTGTATACAACAAATGCCTCAATTGCAATTGTAAATAAAAGTTTTGTACCAGAAAAGGAAATACAAACTACTTTAATAAAAGTAGATAATGCCTATCAATCTTTTTCTAAACTATTAGAGTTTTATAACGATGTAAAAAACAATAAAATAGGTAGAGAACAACCAAGTTTTATAGCAGATTCTGCTGTAATTGGTATTAAAGAATATATAGGTGCATTTGCTTATGTTGGTGAAAACGTTAAATTAGGAGACAATGTAAAAATATATCCTAATTCTTATATTGGAGATAATACAGTAATTGGTAATAATACTGTAATTTTTTCTGGTGTAAAAATATATTCAGAAACAGTTATTGGCGCTAATTGCAAAATACATTCAGGCGCAATTATTGGTGCAGATGGTTTTGGTTTTGCACCCGATGAAAATGGAGCATACAAAGCAATACCACAAATTGGTAATGTAATAATAGAAGATAATGTAGATATTGGCTCAGCATCTACCATAGATAGAGCAACATTAGGATCTACAATTATTAGAAAAGGGGTAAAGTTAGACAATCAAATACAGATTGCCCACAATGTAGAAGTTGGAGAAAACACAGTAATAGCCTCACAAACAGGTATTGCAGGTTCTACTAAAATAGGTAAAAACTGTATGATTGCTGGTCAAGTAGGTGTTTCAGGCCATTTAAAAATTGGCGACAATGTTAAAGTTTTAGCACAAGCTGGAATTTCTAAAAACATAAAAGACAATCAAATTGTAAATGGTACACCAGCTTTTAAAGTACAAGACTACAATAAAAGCTATGTATACTTCAAAAATTTACCAAAATTAGTTACTAAAATAAATCAACTAGAAAAAGATATTAATACTCAAAAAAATAATAATGAGTAAGAAACAAAAAACCATAAAACAACAAGTAAGTTTATCTGGGGTTGGCTTACATACAGGTAATACAGTTACAATGACATTTAAACCTGCTCCAGCAAACCACGGTTTTGCATTTAGTAGAGTAGATTTAGAAGGCATACCTACCATAGAAGCTAGAGCAGAATATGTAGTAAACACCCAAAGAGGAACTAACTTAGAAAAAAACGGTGTTCAAATACAAACTTCAGAGCACGTGTTAGCAGCAGCTGTAGGTTTAGATATAGACAATTTATTAATAGAAATAAATGCTTCTGAACCTCCAATTATGGACGGATCTTCTAAATATTTTATAGAAGCTTTAGAAAAAGCAGGTATAGAAGAGCAAGAGGTTGAAATAGAAGAATACGTAGTTAAAGAAATTATTTCTTACAAAGACGATGTTTCTGGTAGCGAAATTATCCTAATGCCATCAAACGAATATCAAATTACAACAATGGTAGATTTTGGTACTAAAATATTAGGTACGCAAAATGCTACTTTAGAAACTATGGTAGATTTTAAAGATGAAATTGCAGATGCTAGAACTTTTAGTTTTTTACATGAAATAGAAATGCTTTTAGAAAACGATTTGATAAAAGGTGGAGATTTAAATAATGCTATAGTGTATGTAGATAAAGAATTATCAGAAAATACTATGCAAAAATTAAAGAAAGCCTTTAATAAAGATGATATAGCAGTTAAATCTAATGGTATATTAGACAATTTAACTTTACATTGGGCAAATGAAGCTGCTAGACATAAATTATTAGATGTTATTGGTGATTTAGCTTTAGTGGGTACAAGAATAAGAGGTAAAGTAATTGCCAACAAACCAGGCCATTTAGTAAATACTTTATTTGCTAAAAAACTAGCAAAAATTATCAAACAAGAAAAAAGAAATAACGTACCAAAATACGATTTAGATCTTCCTCCATTATTAGACATTCACCAAATAATGGATATTCTACCTCACAGACCCCCATTTTTATTGGTAGACAGAATTATAGAACTTTCTGATAAGCATGTTGTGGGTATGAAAAATGTAACAATGAATGAGGATTTCTTTGTAGGGCATTTTCCAGGAGCTCCAGTAATGCCAGGTGTGTTACAAGTAGAAGCCATGGCACAATGTGGTGGGATTTTAGTACTAAGTACAGTGCCAGATCCAGAAAATTACTTAACTTATTTTATGAAAATGGATAATGTTAAGTTCAAACAAAAAGTGTTGCCTGGAGATACTTTAATATTTAAAGCAGAGTTAATCACACCTATAAGAAGAGGAATTTGCCACATGCAAGCTTATGCTTATGCTAATGGTAAATTAGTTGCAGAAGCAGAATTAATGGCACAAATTGCTAAAAAGAAATAATTATGAATCAACCATTAGCATACGTTCATCCGCAAGCAAAAATTGCTAGAAATGTTGTAATAGAACCATTTACAACTATACACAATAATGTAGAAATTGGTTCTGGTACTTGGATAGGATCTAACGTAACCATTATGGAAGGTGCTAGAATTGGTAAAAATTGTAGAATTTTTCCAGGTGCTGTTATTTCTGGTATACCACAAGATTTAAAGTTTGATGACGAAGAAACAACTGTAGTTATTGGTGATAATGTTACCATTAGAGAATGTGTAACTATTAACAGAGGTACGTCAGACAGAATGAAAACAGTTATCGGAAATAATTGTTTAATCATGGCATATTGCCATATTGCACACGATTGTTACGTAGGCGATAATTGTATTTTCTCAAACAATTCAACATTAGCAGGCCATGTTACTATTGGAGATAATGTGGTTTTAGCAGGTATGGTTGCTGTACATCAATTTGCTTCTGTAGGTAAACATGCTTTTGTTACAGGGGGTTCTTTAGTTAGAAAAGATGTGCCACCTTATGTAAAAGCCGCAAGAGAACCTTTATCATATGTAGGTATTAATTCTGTTGGTTTAAGAAGACGTGGTTATACCACAGATAAAATTAGAGAAATACAAAATATATATAGAATATTATTTCAAAAAAATTACAATTACTCGCAAGCAATTCAGATTATAGAAGCAGAAATGGAGGCAACTTCAGAAAGAGACGAAATTGTACAGTTTATAAAAGACTCTCACAGAGGAATAATGAAAGGATATTTTAATTCAAACTAAAATTACATTTAAAATAACAATATATAAATGGCAACAACATCAGACATTAGAAACGGATTATGTATTAGATACAATAATGATATTTATAAAATAGTAGAATTTTTACACGTAAAACCAGGAAAAGGACCTGCTTTTGTAAGAACAAAATTAAAAAGTGTAACCAATGGTAAAGTTATAGACAATACATTTCCTGCAGGTAGAAAAATTGATGAAGTTAGAGTAGAAACACACAAGTTTCAATTTTTATACCATGATGGTGAATTTTATCATTTTATGAATGAGGCTGATTACACGCAAATTCGTTTGTTAGAAGCTGCTTTAGATACTCCAGAATTAATGAAAGAAGGTGAAATTGTAACAATTATTATAAATTCTGAAGATAATATGCCACTTTCTGTTGAAATGCCAGCAAGTGTTATTTTAGAAGTTACACATACAGAGCCAGGTGTTAAAGGAAACACAGCAACCAATGCAACAAAACCTGCAACAGTAGAAACTGGTGCAACCGTAAATGTACCTTTATTTATAAATGAAGGTGATAAAATTAAGGTTGAAACCACCAAAGGTTCTTATCAAGAAAGAATTAAAGAGTAATTGTATTTGGTAGTAGCATTTATAATTCGGCTAATAACAGATAACAAACAGCTAATAGCTATTTAATGAAATTCAAAAAACCACAAACATTACAACAAATTGCAGCTTTGTTAAAAGTTGATTTTGTTGGTGATGCTAATTTTGAAATTTTAGGGATTAACGAAATTCATGTTGTAGAGGAAGGAGATATTGTTTTTGTAGATCATCCAAAATATTACTACAAAGCATTAAATTCTAATGCAACTACCATCCTAATTAATAAACCTGTAGCCTGTCCAGAAGGAAAATCATTATTAATATCTGAAGACCCTTTTAGAGATTTTAATAAAATAACCAATCATTTTAATCCATTTATTGCCTCAAAAGCAAGTATTTCAGATTCTGCAAAAATAGGAGAGAATACTATAATTCAGCCAAATGTTTTTATAGGAAATAATGTAAATATTGGTAAAAACTGTATAATACATTCTAATGTAAGTATTTATGATAATGTTGTAATAGGTAATAATGTAACCATACACGCAAATACTGTTTTGGGTGCAGATGCATTCTATTATAAAAATAGGCCAAAAGGTTTTGATAAACTATTATCTGGTGGAAGAGTGGTTTTAGAAGATCATGTAGATTTAGGAGCTTCTTGTACTATAGACAAGGGGGTAACAGGAGACACTACTATAAAAGCAGGTACAAAAATAGACAACCAAGTGCATGTTGGCCATGATACTGTAATAGGTGAAAAATGCTTAATAGCATCGCAAACAGGTATTGCAGGTTGTGTAATTATAGAAGATGAAGTAACTATTTGGGGACAAGTTGGAACAAATAGTGGCATAACTATAGGTAAAGGCGCTGTTATTTTAGGTCAAACTGGTGTTACAAAATCGGTTCCAGGAAATAAAACTTATTTTGGTACGCCAATTTCTGAATCCAGAAAAAAATTAAAAGAAATGGCAGAAATTAAACGTTTCTTAAAAGATAGAAATCATTAAAATTATAATTTAACTTCTTATAAAGAATTTTACAATAAGAAATACTATATTTTCTTTTTTAAAAACAATCAATAAGTTATTTTTGCATAGAATAAAATTAATCGAACTCCATTTATTTCTTTTTTTAGAAATTCAATATAAAATGGGCTTAAAAACAAACCAATGAGTGTTTTAGTAAATAAAAATTCAAAAATAATAGTACAAGGTTTTACAGGTAGCGAAGGTACTTTTCATGCAGGTCAAATGATAGATTATGGTACCAATGTTGTTGGTGGAGTTACTCCAGGTAAAGGAGGCCAAGAACACTTAGGGAAACCTGTTTTTAACACAGTTGTAGATGCTGTAGAAAAAGTACAAGCAGATACTTCTATTATTTTTGTACCACCTGCTTTTGCTGCAGATGCAATAATGGAGTCTGCAGATGCAGGTATTAAAGTAATTATTTGTATTACAGAAGGTATACCAACTGCAGATATGGTAAAGGTTAAAGCTTACATTGCAGATAAAGACTGTAGATTAGTTGGTCCAAATTGCCCAGGTGTAATCACACCAGATGAAGCTAAAGTTGGTATTATGCCTGGTTTTATCTTTAAAAAAGGTAAAGTAGGTATTGTGTCTAAATCTGGTACATTGACTTATGAGGCTGCAGACCAAGTTGTAAAACAAGGTTATGGTATTACTACCGCAATTGGTATTGGCGGTGATCCAATTATTGGAACTACAACAAAAGAAGCTGTAGAAATGTTAATGAATGATGACGAAACTGAAGCAATTGTAATGATTGGTGAAATTGGTGGAAACTTAGAAGCAGAAGCTGCACAATGGATAAAAGCAGACGGAAATAGAAAGCCAGTTGTTGGTTTTATTGCAGGACAAACTGCTCCAGCAGGAAGAACAATGGGACATGCTGGTGCAATAGTTGGAGGTGCAGATGATACAGCACAAGCAAAAATGAAAATTTTAGCAGCAAATGGCGTACACGTTGTAAGTTCTCCAGCAAAAATTGGCGAAATGGTTGCAAGTGTTTTAAAATAACTAATATTAGATTATAACAAACCAAATAAATTCCCGTGAAAACGGGAATTTCTTTTTTATATTTGAAAATCAACTAAATAGTACATTATGAAATTATTAGAAAATAAATCTGCAATTGTTACAGGAGCAACTAGAGGAATTGGTAGAAGTATTGCAGTAGAATTTGCTAAACAAGGTGCAAATGTTGCATTTACATATAGTGCTTCTGTAGATGCTGCAAAAGCTTTAGAAGAAGAACTTATCTCTTATGGTGTAACTGCAAAAGGATATCAATCTAATGCTGCAGATTTTAATGCTGCACAAGAATTAGCTAAAGAAGTACAAAAACAATTTGGAAGCATAGATATTTTAGTAAATAATGCTGGTATTACAAAAGATAACTTGTTAATGCGTATTTCTGAAGAAGATTTTGATAAAGTAATAGAAGTAAACTTAAAATCTGTTTTTAACTTAACAAAAGCAGTCATAAGACCAATGATGAAACAAAGAGCAGGTTCTATTATTAATATGAGTTCTGTAGTTGGTTTAAAAGGAAATGCAGGACAAGCAAATTATGCAGCATCAAAAGCTGGTATTGTTGGTTTTTCTAAGTCTGTAGCTCTAGAGCTAGGCTCTAGAAACGTAAGAAGCAACGTAATTGCACCAGGTTTTATAGAAACAGAAATGACAGCAAAATTAGATGAAGCTACTGTGCAATCTTGGAGAGATGGAATCCCTTTGAAAAGGGGAGGACAACCTATAGATATAGCAAACGCATGTGTGTTTTTAGCTTCTGATATGAGTGCTTACATTACCGGGCAAACTATATCTGTAGATGGTGGTATGTTAACGTAAAAACATATTTATAAATATAACTAAAGTTATAAACCTGCAATAAAATTAACGTTGTAGGTTTTCTTTTTTAGGATAGTTATTTATATCTTTCACACAAATAAAAAACATTGCAGTCTTTAACTTTATTGTATATCGTAATTGCTTTATTAATAAGTCTTTTTGTGGCTTATTTTCAGTATTTTTATAAAGCTAAAAATACGGCAAAAGTCACTATTTTACTTTTTTTTTTAAAAGCTTTATCACTTTTTTTGTTGCTTTTATTGCTTATAAATCCAATAATAAAAACAACTACTTATCAAAATACAAAGCCTACACTTTCTGTTTTAGTAGATCATTCTAAATCTATTGAATTTTTTAACGAAGCAGTATCTGTAAAAGATATTGTAAATCAACTAAAAACAAACAATAGTTTAAACGATAAATTTGCGTTAGAAAACTTTGGTTTTGGCGATAATTTACAAGTTACAGATAGTGTTTTTTTTAATGCTAATGAAACCAATATTTATAAGGCCATAAACGGCTTAGATAATTTAAATAAAAGAAAAAATGCACCTATTATTTTAATAACAGATGGTAACCAAACTATTGGTAATGATTATGAGTTTATAAGTTCTAACAAAAAAATATATCCCATTGTTGTTGGAGATACCACTATATACAAAGACCTTAAAATAACTCAAGTAAATGTAAATAAGTATAGTTATATTAAAAATAAATTTCCTGTAGAAGTTATTTTAAATTATCAGGGCAAAGAAAGTATAACTACTAAATTTTCTATTTTTAATGGAGCTAAAATTGTTTTTACTAAGAATATTACTTTTTCTAAAGAGGTAAATTCTAAAATTATAACCACAAATTTAACCTCAACTAAAGAAGGTTTAAATTATTATACTGCTTCTTTACAAAAAATAGAAAACGAAAAAAACACTCAAAATAACACCAAAAACTTTTCTGTAGAAGTTATAGACGAGCAAACAAAGGTATTAATTGTAACAGCTGTTTTACATCCAGATATTGGCGCAATAAAAAAGGCAATAGAAAGTAATAAACAACGTACAGTAGATGTTTTTTTAATTGATAAATTTAAAAAACAAATAAATGATTATCAATTAGTTGTTCTATGTGGTACAAACAATAAGTTTAATGATTTGCTGAATCAGATAAAACAAAATAATAGCAACTTTATTTTGGTTACTGGAACCAATACAGATTGGAATTTCCTAAATAAACAACAACTTGGTTTTTCAAAAAAGCACATCAATCAAACAGAAAATTATGGCGCTAATTACAACAGTAGTTTTTTAACTTTTCTACAAAAGGATATTGGTTTTGATCAATTTGCTCCTTTAGAAGATAAATTTGGCGAAGTAATATTTTCGAAAGATCATCAAAATTTATTAACACAAAAAATAAATGGTATTCAAACAGAACAACCCTTGTTATCTCTTTTAGATGTAAATAATCAAAAAATTAGTATTCTTTTTGGTGAAGGGATTTGGAAATGGAGAGCCAGTAGTTTTTTAAATACCAACTCCTTTCAAGAGTTTGACCAATTTATTGGAAATCTAGTGCAATTTACGGCATCTAATAAAAAAAGAAGTCGTTTAGAGGTAAATACAGATAATTTATATCCAGCCAACTCTAACATTAATATTTCTGCATTTTACACTGATAATAATTATAAGTTTGATGCCAGAGCATCTATAGAAATTACCATAACAAATACCGCTACAAAAGAAGTTAAGAAGTTGCCTTTATCACTTATAAACAACTCTTATCAAGTTTCTGTAGATAATTTAACTTCTGGTAATTATATCTTTAGCGTAGAGGTCTTAGGGCAAAATATTAAAAAATATGGTAAATTTAAGATATCAGATTACCAAATAGAAGAACAGTTTACGAGTGCTAACAAAAATAAATTACAAAATTTAGCCTATAAAACAGGAGGAAAGCTGTATTATAAAAACCAAATAGAAAGCTTAATTCAACATCTAATAGAAGATAAAACTTACTTTACAACTCAGAAATCTATAGAAAAAGAAAATAATTTAATTGATTGGAAATGGATTTTATTTTTAGTGGTAGTTCTCTTTACTTCAGAGTGGTTTATCAGAAAATATTTTGGTAAAATCTAATCAACTACTTTAAAAATCCATTTTTTAAAGTGATAAAAGATAGTCTGTAAAATTATAATCATCACCATCATCATTCTGCTACTGACAATATGAGTATTGTTGTTTTTTATTTTTTTTTAATAATCGAATTGATTGGTGGCTTTTACAGAAAAAAGTTTCGGTTATAATTTGTGATTTTATTTACCATTTAAGCGATTTTTTAAACTTTAGAATGCTAGAAAAGAATCTGAAACAATCAAAAAAGATATAAAAGTTGTTATGCATTGTATATTTATTTTAAATCATAGTACATTATAGTTTCATGATTTAGAAGATTGTGTTTATATAGATTGTGTTTCATCAAGTTAATTCGTAAATTTGATAAACTTTAAAATAAAAAAAATGTCAAGAAATCAAGCAGAACTTAATTTTCCAAAAGGTGGTGTCCTTTTTATTATAGCAGCCGTAGTTTTAATTATATTATTTTCTAGATCCACAGTAACTATTGGTCCTGGTGAAGGCGGTGTAGTTTTCGAAAGATTTGGAGATGGTATCAATATAGAAAAAACATATGGAGAAGGTTTTCAAATAGTAGCTCCTTGGAATGAAATGATTGTGCGTAAAGTGCGTCAGCAATCTATTTCAGATGAAATGAATGTTTTATCTGTAAACGGATTAGAAGTGAAGGTGAGTGGTACAGTTTGGTATGAACCAGAATTTTCTAAACTTGGACTTTTAATTAAAACAAAAGGAGAAGATTATGAGCGTGAATTATTAGATCCAGCAATTAATGCAGCTGCAAGAAGTGTTGTAGGGCGCTATACTCCAGAACAATTATATTCTAGTAAAAGAGATGTAATTGAACAAGAAATTTTAGATGAAGTAACAAAACTTTTAGCAGACCAATATTTAATTGTAAAAAGAGTTTTGGTAGAAGATGTAAAATTACCACCAACAATTAGAACCGCAATAGAAACTAAATTAAAGCAAGAACAAGAGTCTTTAGAATATGAGTTTAGATTAGCAAAAGCTAAAAAAGAAGCAGAAAGACAAAAAATTGATGCAGAAGGTAAAGCTGTGGCAAACAAAATTTTAAGTGCTTCTTTAACGGATAAAATTTTACAAGAAAAAGGCATTGAAGCTACTTTAGAGCTTTCTAAATCTCCAAATAGTAAAGTTGTTTTAATTGGTTCAGGTAAATCTGGTATGCCAATTATATTGGGTAACCAATAAAATAAAAAACATATTTTAAAAAAAAAATCTAGCTTTTGCTAGATTTTTTTTGTTTCATACTTGTTTAAATGTAATATCTAAAGTTCTGTACAACAAAAAATATAGTGTAACTAATTTCTAGGTTCAACGTCTTATTTATGGACACTTTCCTAAAAACTGTGTAAGTTTAAAAATTCAGGGTTAAATGGACACTATCCTAAAAAGCTTCTATTGGTGTGGTTAATAAAAATGTTTTCCAATATAACAAAACTAAATTCTATTGCATTTAGTTTATTATTTGCTCTTATCTCCTTTATTGCTTTAACAATCTACCTTCTGAAGTTTTTATTTGTTTTTTCTGTCATTATTTATTTCTTCATACTTTTTTTTTTAAATTAATTTTTATTTCTTAAACTTAAATACATTTAATTTTATTAACTATTTTATTGTAATCTTTTTTATTGTTTACAAAGTCTAATTCAGATACATCTACAATTAATAAATTTAAATCTTTTTGGCTGGTAATAAAGTTTTTATAACCCTCTTGTATTTTTTTAAGATAAGTAGATTCAATATTTTGCTCATAATTTCTCCCTCTTTTTTTAATATTTTCTAGTAACCTATCTGTGTTTTGATATAAGTAAACGTACAAGTCTGGTTTTGTTATTTCTTTATAAATAAGAGTAAACATTTTTCTGTATAAGAGATATTCATCTTCAGATAAAGTTACTTGTGCAAATATTAATGATTTAAATATATAATAATCTGAAACTAAAAAGTTTTTAAATAAGTCAAATTGTGCCAAATCATCGCTCAATTGTTGATATCGATCGGCTAAAAAACTCATTTCCAAAGGAAATGCATAACGTTCTTTGTCTTTGTAAAATTTAGGTAAAAAGGGATTATCTGCAAATCGTTCTAAAACTAGTTTAGAATTAAAATCTTCAGAAATCATTTTTGCTAAGCTGGTTTTTCCGGCACCAATATTACCTTCTATAGCAATATAATTGTATTTTTCTATAATAGGTAAAGGTCTTTTTAACTGTTTTTCTATAGCAGTTATTTCAGAAGTATCTGTACAGTTTAAGAGACAGTTTTTTATACTTTCTTTTTGTATCGGATGATTTATTTGACCAGCTATTTCTGCTAATGGAACAAGTACAAATTTACGTTCCAGCATTTTAGGGTGTGGTACAATTAATGATTTTAATAAAATAATTTCATCATTAAAAAGTAATATGTCTATATCTATATTTCTATTCTGGTATTCTTTTGTTGTTTTTGTTTGTCTTCCTAAACTCTTCTCAATTTTTAGTAGTGAAGTAATTAATTTTAAAGAGCTTTGATTTGTGGATACTTGTATACAAATATTATAAAAATTATTACCATTAAAACCCCAAGCCGGTGTTTTGTAGATTGATGATATTTTTTGAATATCACCAACTTCACTATCTATAGTATTAATTGCATTTTGTAGATTTTCAAGTTTGTTTCCTTGATTTGTTCCTAAAGATAAATATGTGGTGTGTTGAATTTTCATAAACAGTTTACAAAGAAAATAAAAGCATTTTATAAATCGGCTATAAAATAACAAAATCGCTAAAATTAATTAGCGATTTTGTTATTAAGAAAAATAGATTATCAACTATGTGTAAATAAATAATATTTTTAGCCTATTAAAATTCATTTTATATGATATGTTCACAAGTTATAGCACTTATTTATTACGTAAAATAGTTTTAGAAGGAATTTTAGTCTTGTTCATGTATCCACTCTTTTTGTCAGTAATATTTTTTAATTCTAAATACACAAACAGATATTCTTTTAAATTCTTTTTAGAAGGATATCAAATTATTGACCAGTATATTAAATCGTACAATTATAAAAGACTTCATTCTTCTTTAGGTTATAAATCACCTGTAGAAATGGAATTAATAATGAAAAATAATAAAATAAAAAAAAACTCAGGATTTAATCAATCCTGAGTTTTTGAAACTTACACACTTTATTAGATACTGCCTTTTCTTCTTATTTCAATTCTTTTTTGATTAAAAACTAAACTCTAATCCACCATAAATTCCAAATGGATGACCTGGTCTTAAACCTGCAGGCACTCTAGAGGCTGCATAGGTGTTGTCTAATAAATTAATTATATTTAAGGTGGTACTTAAACGTTTTGTGATAAAATATTTACCAGATAAATCTACTATAAAATTAGCATCCACTCTCTCGTTTTCAGGAATATTTCCTGTTCCTGCCAACGTTCTAAATTCTCCATTAAATCGTCCATTTACATTGATTTCAAAATCTTTATGTTCTATTGAAAAAGTGGTATTAAACTGGTGTTTTGGTATGTAAGGCAATTCATCTCCAATAGCAACTGTACCCCATAAATCGTTAGCACTTCCAAAACTATTTTGAAACGCTGTGTTTGTAAATGTATATCCAACAGAAATAGGAAAAGAGAATTTTGCATCTGAATTTGAAAAATTATAGTTCAATAATAATTCAATTCCGTTTACATTTACCTCACCAGCATTAAATTGATCTAAAGAACCTGTTCCTCCAGTTGCTGCTAAATCATTTCCTAAAAGATTTGAATAATCGTTAAAAAATCCGACAAATTCTCCTTGTAATTTTCCAAGATTAAAACGAGTTCCTAATTCGTAATTGATACTTTCTTCTGGGGCTTGACCATCTTGATTTCCAGGAGGCGAAAATCCTTTGTGAATACCACCAAATAAAGAAAAATCGTTATTAAATTTATAATTTGCACCCATTCCTGGTATAAAAACGCCCACTGAATTTTCTCTAGTTGCTAAATTTACACCAGTTCTATTGACATCATTTTTACCAAAATCTTCTCTTTGTAAAGTGATGTTTTCATAACGCACACCAGGTGTAAACGTCCAATTATTATATTTTAATTTGTAAGTAATGTAAGATGCAAATGCGTTTGCGCTACTAATTCTATTGGCATCTGTGCCTTCAATCGCATCAGTTGTTAAAGACATAACACCTGTACTAGAAATACTATATTTATCTACCCATTGAAACCTATCTTCTTCATCATAATGATAACGCAAGCCAATTTCTACATCATGAAAAGCATTTCCTTTATACCAATGGTAATCTAGTTTTGTTTGAATTCCTGTTGAGTAGTATTTTCTATTATTTGCTTTTATGCCAATAGCATCAGCAGCAGAATTTACAGAACCATTTACAATGCTAAAATGGTTAGCATAAGTTGACGGATCTTCTAAGATGTCTGCAATTCCTTTTTTTGTTCCATTAAAAGTAACATCATCTAGTTTATACCAGTTTCTAGCAAAATTGTTTTGATAAGCAGTGGTAGTAATTCTAACATTTTTAGAAAAATCTAAACGATGTGTAATCATATATTGAGTATGGTCTGTAACCATTCTATCTTCATTTGAAGAAGCGTATCTAGAAAAAGGGTTGGTATTAAAATCTTGTTCAGATAATCCTAAATAGGTTTCGTTTCCATCTTCATCTGAATATTGAAATTTAAACTCTAATGTCTGTTGTACACTTGCTATTGGAAATAAATTTATACCAATTTTAGCGACAACATCGTTTTTGTTAAAA
>Ga0209136_1000999_pt1 | contig 19405 bp, 15 predicted proteins | sample SaaInl0LU_22_DNA_FD_184640 | JGI IMG/M metagenome (GOLD analysis project Ga0209136, IMG submission 184640) | Marine microbial communities from expanding oxygen minimum zones in the Saanich Inlet - ESP_90LU_22_DNA (SPAdes) (version 2) | ecosystem: Environmental > Aquatic > Marine > Intertidal... | reverse complement strand
ATCAAGTTTTAGAGATTATAGCATTAAATAAAAATAATGAAAAATCTCCCTCATTAGAAGACTATGAATCTGATGTAGTTTCTCCTAAAAAAATAGATTTTGAAGACGCTGCTGGCCAAGATAGTTTAACCCGCTTTGACACTCCTAAGAAAAGCAAACGAAAAAGAAATAACAGAAACAAACGAAAAAGTAAAGTCGAAAATAATTTACAGAACAAACCACAACAAAAAGAACAGCAAAACAGGTCTAAAAAACCTCAACCACAACAAAAAAACAATCCAAATAAGGCTGTAGCTAATAAGCCTAAGAATACAACCAAAAAAAAAATTAACAATAGAAACAAAAAGAATAATAATTCACAAAAGAACAATGATACTTCAAAAAAATAGTACGCTCCTATTTCTTATTTTGTCAAGTATATTACTTCTTTCCTGTTCGAACACTCCTGTTTTTAGCAAATACGAATCCTTAAAAAACGCCACTTGGTACGCTAATGAAAAAAAGGTATTTACGTTTGAAATAACAGATACAATTTCTCCGAAAAACATGTTCATTAACATCAGGAATAATAACCAATATGAGTTTAGCAACTTATATGTAATTACGTCATTAGAATTTCCAGATAAAACTAAAAGAATAGATACTTTACACTACGAAATGGCTGATGTAACAGGCGAATTTTTAGGACAAGGTTTTACAGAAATTAAAACTAACAAACTATTCTACAAAGAGAAAAAAGTTTTTCCACAACCTGGAAAATACACCTTTTCCATTTACCAGGCGATGCGTAAAACTAGAGAAACACATCCTTTAGAAGCTTTAAAAGGTATTCAGGATATTGGTTTAAGTATTGAACATTATTAACATGAAAAAAGTAAAAAATAACAAAAATTTTAAAAAATACATCATTTGGTTTTGGGGAACTATTTTGAGTAGTTTTTCTGTACTTATCTTACTATTTTTTATTGCTTCTATTGGTGGATTTGGTGCTTTACCTACTTTTGAAGAACTAGAAAACCCTCAAACAAATATTGCTACAGAAGTAATTTCTACAGATGGTAAAACTATTGGTAAATATGCTACAGAAAATAGAACACCAATACATTTTAAAGAGTTACCTCAAAACATTGTACATGCTTTGGTAGCAACTGAAGACGAACGTTTTTATGAACATTCTGGTATTGATTTTAAGGGAACTGCTAGAGCTATTTTAAAACCAGGAAGTGGTGGAGCTAGCACAATTACACAGCAATTGGCTAAAATGTTGTTTACAGGAAAAGCCTCAAGAAATATCTTTAAAAGGATTGTTCAAAAGATGAAAGAATGGGTAGTTGCTGTAAAATTAGAAAGACAATACACCAAGCAAGAAATTATTGCGATGTATTTGAATAAATATGATTTTTTAAACCAAGCTGTTGGCATTCGTTCTGCAGCTAGAATCTATTTTAACAAAGAACCTAAAGCCCTAGCTACACAAGAATCGGCGATGCTTGTTGGTATGCTAAAAAATTCATCTTACTATAATCCTTTACGAAGAGCTGCTATTGTAAAACAACGAAGAAATGTAGTGTTATTACAAATGAACAAAAAGAATTTTATTAGTGAAGGTCAAAAAAAAGAATTACAGCAATTACCACTAAATTTACAATATACTCCAGAAAGTCATGATGAAGGGTATGCAACCTACTTTAGAACACATTTGCAAAAAAAATTAAAAAGATGGGTTAAAAAAAATCCTAAACCTAATGGAGAATATTATGACATATACAGAGATGGTTTAAAAATATTCACTACCGTAGACTCTAAAATACAACAATATGCAGAAGAAGCGATGCAAGAGCATATGAGTAATCTACAATCTTTCTTTTTCAAAGAACAAAAAAGGAATAAAACAGCCCCTTTTTACGACATTGAAAAAAAACAAATACATAGCATTGTAGAACGTGCAAAAAAGAACTCAGACCGTTATAAGCGCTTAAAAACTGCAGGAAAAGACAAAAAATACATTAATAACGTTTTTAATACAAAAACTAAAATGCGTGTATTTTCATGGAAAGGAGCTATTGATACTATAATGTCTCCAAAAGACTCTATCATTTATTATAAGCACTTTTTACGCTCTGGATTGGTTTCTATAGAACCACAATCTGGTCATATTAAAGCTTGGGTAGGAGGTATCAACAATAAATTTTTCAAATTTGATGCTGTTGCCCAACAAAAAAGACAAGTAGGCTCTACATTTAAACCATTTGTTTATGCGACCGCAATAAACCAATTGCGCATGTCTCCATGCGATGAACTGCCAAATATTCCATATACGATTCCTAAAGGAAAATATGGTTTAGCAGAAGATTGGACTCCGAAGAATTCTAGCGAAAAGTACGGAAACATGCTAACCTTAAAAGATGCCTTAGCTGGTTCTATTAATGTAATTACAGCAAATTTAATTGATAAAGTTACTCCACAAAATGTAGTAAATCTTGCCAAGTCTGCTGGTATTGAGAGTAGATTAAGACCTTACCCATCAATTGCCTTGGGAACTTTAGATTTATCGTTATTAGAAATGACAAGTGCTTATGCAACTTTTGCTAACAAAGGGCTACGTGTAAGTCCTATGATTATCACGAGAATAGAAGATAAAAACGGAACCGTATTAGAGGAATTTACACCAAGTACAAAAGAAGTATTAAGCGAAGAATCTGCTTACGTTATCATGGACCTATTAAAGGGTGTTACCCAATCTGGTTCTGGTGCTAGATTACGCACAAAATGGACTGCGCTTCCTAAAATTGTTACCGGTTTTCCTTATGAATTTGATAATGAAATTGCAGGAAAAACAGGAACTACACAAAACCAATCTGATGGTTGGTTTATGGGTATTGTACCCAACTTAGCTACAGGAGTTTGGACTGGTGGAGAAGATAGATCAACACATTTTTCAGGCATTACAAAAGGACAAGGTGCAACCATGTCTTTACCAACATGGGCATTGTTTATGAGAAAATGTTATGCAGATGAAAATCTACATATTAGTAAAGACAAGTTTGAAAAACCAGAAGTATTGACTATTAACATAAACTGCAAAGCTGAAGAATTTGTAAAAGAAGAAGATGGTAAACTTATAAAAGTTGAACCAATCGTAGAAGACGTAAATTTTTAAGAAAGTTAATTGATTAGTGTTCAGTTATTTCAATATTTAAGATCTTAAAGAGCCTTTTTAAATTCAATTTTTTAATAACGACAAATCCATGTCTTGGAAACCTACTCCAGAAAAAATTAAAACTTCTAATATTGGAAAAATTATGCAAAAACATGGTTTTTCTAATTATGAGGATTTTTGGAAGTGGAGTGTAACCAATAAGGAGGCGTTCTGGTCTTCTACTATTGAAGAATTAGATATTATTCAACATAAAAAATACGAGCAAATTGTTAATACTGAAGATGGTGTAGAAAATGCAACATGGCTTTATAATGCTTCTTTAAATATTGTAGATTCTTGTTTTAAAAACGACGGAGATGCTATTGCAATTAGCTACCAAAAAACAAATAAACCTCTACAAAAAATTACTCAAAAAGAGCTCTTACTTTTGGTGAATAAAATTGCCAATAGCTTTACAAATTTTAATTTAAAAATTGGAGATTGTATTGCTATTAACCTACCCATGACTTTAGAATCTGTTGCTATTTACATAGCAGCTGTAAAAGCAGGTATGCAAGTGGCTACAGTTGCAGATAGTTTTTCTACCAAAGAAATAAAAACACGTTTTGAGATTACAAAACCCAAATTGGCTTTTACACAAAATGTAGTTGTGAGAGCCAATAAAGTTTTGCCATTGTATGAAAAAGTTGCCGCTACATCAGTAAAAAATATTGTAGTTATTCCTGAAGAAAAATATGTTATTAACCTTAGAAAACAAGACGTTTTATGGGGTAATTTCCTCTCTGAAGACCCAGTTTTTGAATCTATCAAAAGCGGACCACAAGAAACTACCACTATTTTATTTTCTTCAGGAACAACAGCAACACCCAAAGCAATTCCTTGGAATCATACAACACCTATTAAAGCAGCTGCAGATGCTTTTTATTACCAAAACATACAAAAAAATGATGTAGTTTGCTGGCCTACAAATTTAGGTTGGATGATGGGTCCATGGTTGGTTTTTGCGGCTTTAATAAATAAAGCTTCAATCGCATTGTATTACGATGCTCCTACAAGTAAGTCTTTTGGGAAATTTATTGAAGAAGCCAAAGTTACCATGCTTGGTGTAATACCCAGTATTGTAAAACAATGGAAAAAATCAAATTGTATGGAACAATTTGACTGGACTCACATCAAATGTTTTAGTTCTACTGGCGAAGTTTCTAACCCAAAAGAAATGAAATACTTAATAGAATTAGCTGGCAACAAACCCATTATTGAATATTGTGGCGGTACAGAAATTGGTGGTGGTTATATGACAAGCGCTATAGTTCAAGAAAATAGTCCGAGTACATTTTCTACCAAAACTTTAGGCGGTGATTTTATTATTTTAGACGAAAATCATAATGAATCTAAAAAAGGAGAGGTTTTTTTAATTCCACCTATATTAGGCTTATCAACGAGATTGATCAATAAAAATCATCACGATATTTACTATAAAAATACGCCAAAAGCTAATGTACTTTTAAGAAGACATGGAGATGAAATACAAGAATTAGAAAATGGCTATTTTAAAATTTTAGGACGCATAGATGATGCCATGAATTTAGGAGGAATTAAAGTTAGTGCAACTCAAATTGAAGAAGTACTTAACCAACTGAACTTTATAAGTGAATGTGCTGCTGTTGCAATTGCTCAAAAAAATGTTGGTCCAAGTAAATTAATACTATTCTATTCAGAAAAAAATAAAGAATTGAATGACAATGATCGTTTAAAAGCTGCACAAGCTATTATTAAAAAAGAAATAAATCCATTATTTAAAGTTACTGACCTAGTAAAAATAGATAAACTACCAAGAACAGCATCCCATAAAATAATGAGAAGAACTTTAAAAGATAATTACAACAAATGAAAATACTATCCTACAATGTAAACGGAATTAGAGCTGCTTTAAAAAAAGGGTTTATTGACTGGTTAAAGGCTGCAAATCCAGATGTAATTTGCATACAAGAAACAAAAGCACATAAAGAACAACTAGATGTTAACATATTTAAAGATGCAGGATATCCTTACCAATATTGGTTCTCAGCTCAAAAAAAAGGCTATTCGTCAGTAGCTATTTTCTGCAAAGAAGAACCTAACCATGTTGCGTATGGTACAGGAATAGAAACAATGGATTTTGAAGGCAGAAACTTACGTGTCGATTTTGATAAGGTATCAGTCATGAGTATGTATTTGCCTTCGGGTACTAACTCAGCTAGATTAGATTATAAATTCAATTATATGGATGAAATTCTAGCTTATCTATCAGAATTACGAAAAACAATTCCAAATTTAGTAGTATGTGGCGATTACAATATTTGTCACGAAGCTATTGATATTCACAACCCAAAAATGAAAGGCATTTCTGGTTTTTTACCTGAAGAAAGACAATGGATTGGCAAATTTATAGATAGTGGTTTTATAGACAGTTTCCGTCATTTAAATCCTGAGAGCCAACAATATTCTTGGTGGAGTTACAGAGCCAATGCAAGAGCCAATAACAAAGGTTGGCGTTTAGATTATGCTATGGTTTCAGAACCTTTAAAAGACACTATTTCTAGAGCTTATATTTTACCAGAAGCCAACCATTCTGATCATTGCCCAATTGGTTTAGAATTGTCATTTTAACGATCATTTATAAGTAAATAAAAGTCCTTCAATCATCAACAAAAAATTAATGAAAGAACTATTCGTTTTTATATTTTTAACAGCCAATATACTCTCACAAAATATACCTTCAAAAAAAGGAGAAAAATTTGAAGATAATCTTTTTTTAGACTACGATATTGTTTTAATAGACAGTTTGTTATTGCAATCAGAACAGCAATCTCCTTTGTATGATAACTCTAGTTACTATCTAGTAAATACCCCTAACAAGAGTCCTATAAATATTCCTTTAAATTCCAAAGTTCTAAAAGAAAGATTAAAGGAAATTCATGCAAGAACTCCTTTTAATCTTAGTTATAATCCTCTTTTAGAGCAAACCATAAAATCGTACTTAAAATACAGAAAAAAATCATATCCAGCTTTAATGGCCAAAGCTTTGTATTATTTTCCCATGTTCGAACAATATTTAGATCGCTACAATATTCCGTTAGAAATGAAATATTTGGCGATAGTAGAATCTACCTTAAACCCAACTGCAAAATCTTATGTTGGTGCTACTGGTTTATGGCAGTTTATGTATACCACAGGTTTACAATACAATTTAAAAGTAAGCTCTTATGTAGACGAACGTCAAAATCCAGTTAAAGCAACTGAAGCTGCATGTAAATATTTATCAGATTTGTATAAGATTTTTCAAGATTGGGATTTGGTTTTAGCCGCTTACAATTCTGGTCCAGGCAATGTATTAAAGGCTATAAAACGTTCTGGGGGATATAAAAATTACTGGAATATTCGCCGTTATTTACCAACAGAAACTGCAAATTACGTTCCTGCTTTTTATGCAACCATGTATTTATTTGAATACCAAAAGCAACATAATTTAATCTCAGAAAAACCATTAATTCGCCATTTTGAAACAGATACCATTCGAGTAAAACAACTGGTGAATTTTGAGCAGATTGCAGAAAAAACCAAAATAAACTTCGAACTCATTAAATTTTTAAATCCTTCCTACAAACTAGAAATGATTCCTTTTATAAAGGGAAAAAATTATGCCTTACGACTTCCCAAAAAAAATATGCTTCGCTTTTTAAACAATGAAAAAGCTATTTATGAATTGGCGAATAAAGAGGCCGCTTCTAGAGAAAAACCGCTACCAAAATACTTTGAATTAGGAAAACGTATTCGTTATAAAGTAAGAAGTGGCGATTATTTAGGAAAAATAGCCAATAGATTTGGCGTAAGAATTAGCGACTTAAAAAAATGGAATCGTTTAAAATCTTCTAAATTAAAAATTGGACAACGTTTAACAGTTTACCCTAAACGTTAGTAATTGAAAAACACTTACATTTGATTACACTATTTTAAGTAATTTGGAATACTTTATTGAATAATAAACCCAAAACAACTATTTATGAGGCAGCTTAGCGCTATTATACTATTTGCATTGCAATTTGCGGCATGTAAAGGAGATGATAAGTTAGTAATGCGTAATTCTATTGGTACAGTTAACAAAGTAATGGTAGTTACCAAATCTAGCGATTGGAATGGAGATTTAGGAAAAACCATTCGAAATGCTTTTGGTCAATTGGTCGTTGGGTTACCCCAACCAGAACCTACTCTAAATGTCTCACAAATTGCGCCTAATGGTTTTGGCAGTATGATTAAGGTGGTTCGAAATATTTTAATTATTGGTGAAGGAGAAAAAGAGGAGTTTTTTGTTCGAAAAAACGTATATGCTCAACCACAGACTATAATCTATGTATATGGTAAAGATGATATTAGTACACAACGTGTTTTTAAAAAACACCAAAAAGAAATCATAAATATTTTTAATCAATCCGATATAAAGGTTACACAAAATATTTTTAAAAAAAATAGAATTGATGTGTCTAAATACAAAACTTTAAAGAATCTAGGTGTTTCTTTAATAATACCTAGTAAATTTAGAACTGTTGATGATACTGGAGCATTTTTATGGTTAAGAAACCATTTAACTAGTGGTATTGCTAAGTCTGGAAGCAATAATATTTTAATGTATAGTGTTCCTTTAAAAGCAGCAAATAGAGTTCCCGAAAATATAACTGTTATTAGAGATAGTATTGGTAGAAGATACATTCCTGGCTCTGATCCAGAAACAATGTATATGATAACCGAAAAAGCCTACACTCCACATCTTTTTGAAACAAAAATTGATGGGAAAATTACTTATGAACTACGTGGAAAATGGGAAGTTAAAAACGATTTTATGGCAGGTCCTTTTGTAAACTACTCTATACTAGACAAAGCTAACAATAGAATTATTGTTTTTGAGGGTTTTACTTATGCCCCAGCAGTAAACAAACGTGCTTTTTTATTCGAATTGGAAGCAATTGGACGGTCTTTGAAAATACAATAACTTCTTTTTGTTAATAGCCTACTTTATTTCGAACTCGTTTTAAAACATTGTTAGCAACACTTGTTGCTTTCTCTGCTCCAACTTGTAATGCTTCATCAATTTCATGTTTATTTTTCATGTAATGATGATAACGCTCTCTTACTATTGCAAATTTTGTAAGAATCAATTCATACAAAGCTTGTTTTGCATGTCCATAACCGTAATTACCTCCTTCGTAATTTGCTCGCATCTCAGCAATTTCTGTTTCAGAAGCTAACAACTTAAAAAGTGCAAATACATTATCAGTATCTGGATTTTTAGGCTCTTCTAAACCTTTACTATCCGTTTTAATTTTCATTATTTGCTTACGCAGTTTCTTATCTGGTAAAAAGATATTGATAATATTATCTCTCGACTTACTCATTTTCTCTCCATCGACCCCAGGAACCAATTTGGTATGTTCTTGTATTTTTGCTTGAGGTGGAACTAGTGTTTCACCTACAAGGTTATTTAATCGATTGGCAACATCTCTTGTCATTTCTAAATGCTGTAACTGATCTTTACCAACAGGAACTACTTCTGCATCGTACAGCAAAATATCTGCAGCCATTAACATTGGATAGGTAAATAATCCAGAATTTACATCTGCTAAACGATCTGCTTTATCTTTAAAACTGTGTGCTAAGGTTAAACGTTGGTATGGAAAAAAACAACTCAAATACCATGACAATTCTGTTACCTGTGGAATATCACTCTGTCTATAAAAAACAGTTTTAGTAACATCTAAACCGCAAGCCAACCAAGTTGCTGCCGTACTATATGTATTCTCTCTTAGTTGAGCTCCATCTTTAATCTGCGTTAACGAGTGCATATCTGCAATAAACAAAAATGATTCATTTTCTGGATTATTTGCCATTTCTATGGCAGGTAAAATAGCTCCTAATAAATTACCTAAATGTGGAGTTCCTGTACTTTGTACACCAGTTAAAATTCTAGCCATTGCGCTGCTTTATTTACAAATTTTACGTCTATGCAAGACAACTATTTTTCTTGCAACAACAAAAATACGGTTTTGATTTTCAAAAACTAGTAAACAAAATAATATTAGTAATTTTGACTGGCTTATGAACTACTTTCTTTTTCCTTTTCGATTGTTGTGGCGCATTTGGTTTTACGTTACAATACTTGTGCTTATTTTACTATTTTTTCCACTATTATTTATCCTAACATTAAAGGAAGAATATTATCCAAATCTTTGGATATTGATTAGATTTTTATCTCGAATTTTAATCTGCGCAATGGGTTTTCGTTTAAAAGTAAGTAAAGATGAAACCATAAAAGCAAATAAAAGCTATATGTTTTGTGCAAATCACGGTTCTTTTTTGGACCCATTTGTACTGGCTGCATTAAGTAAAAATCCAATTGTTTTTGTTGGAAAAAAAGAATTAGTGAAATTTCCAATATTTGGTTTTTTTTATAAAAGAGTCGTAATTATGGTAGATCGAAGTAATCCTAAAAGCAGAAAAAGAGTATTTGAAATGGCAAAAAAAAGATTACGAAATGGGCTAAGTATGGCTATTTTCCCAGAAGGTTTAGTCCCAAAAGAAGATGTTGTTTTAGCTCCATTTAAAAAAGGAGCTTTTTCTTTAGCTATAGAGTTTCAAATCCCAATTGTTCCGCAAGTTTATTATGATTGTAAACGGTTTTTTTCTTGGAATATATTTAAAGGTAGCCCTGGTGTTTTACGAATTCACCAACATAAATTTTTGGAAACTAAACGTTTAAAAGCTACTGACGTAGAGATGTTAAAAAAGCAAACGTTTACAATAGTACACAATAGTCTTATACAGGATAAGAAATATATGAAAGATACTAATCGATACAAGTGAATACAAAACGATGTATTCTAAAAAAGAGGCGTTTTTAAATATTGTATCTCATGCATTTGCTTTTTTTGTAGCTTTTATAATTTTTTATTCTAGGTTTTTATATCCAGTTTTTAAAAGGATTTTTACTTAGGTAAGAATTGTAATATTTTACGTTTCCTGTTACCTCCTTTCCTAACCAAGTAGTTCTTTTAAATTTATCATTTTCAGAATTCAACTCAATTTCTGCCAACAATAAACCTTTATTATCTCCTAAAAACTCATCTACCTCAAAAGTAAAATCTTCATTTTGTACCAAATACCTATTTTTTTCAATAATTCTTGTTTCACTAAGTAATAAAAGAGATGCCGCTTCAATAGTTGAAATTTCTTTTTCCCATTCAAACCGAGAAAGACCCTTTTTACTAGAAGCTCCTTTTATAGTAATAAAGCCTTGGTCATTAGCAATTCGTACACGAACGGTTCTGTCTTTGTCTGTGTTTAAATATCCTTGTTTTATGTATATTTTCTTAAAACTCTCGTTTTTAAAACTCTCGTTTTTGACTAAAAACTTTCTTTCTATTTCTATATTCATTTTAAAAATAATGGTATTGTACTAATGTAAGTACTTTTGTCGTTTTTTTTAGAATAAATAAATATATTTGGTTATATTTTTGTAGATGAAAAAAGTTATCTTTTGTTATATTTTTCTAGTGCTTCAATCTATTTATAGTCAATCAGATTTTAGTAATTCTTGGGAAGATTTTTATTCATATAATTCTGTAAAGCAAATTGAAAAAGTTGGTGAAATCATATACGCACTCACAGATAATGCTGTTTTTACTTACAATGTAAATACAAAGAATATCCAGAAAATATCTTCTGTAAATGGACTCTCTGGAAAAACTACATCTTCATTTCATTACAGTAAAACTTTTAAAAAGTTAATTATTGGTTATCAAGATGGACTCATAGAAATAGTAAATGATAATGGAAGTGTAACTATTTCGTCAGATTTGGCAAATTTCACTCAGGTTGGAGATAAAAGTATCAACCATATTACTGAAATTGATGACAGAATTTTACTCTCAACTTCTTTTGCAGTAATTGAATACAACATAGATAAGGAAGAATTTGGAGATACTTTTTTTATTGGAAACAATTCCTCTGAAGTTGTAATTAATGAGATTATTAATTTTAACAATTCAATATATGCTGCTTCAGAAAATGGTCTTTTCGTTGCTGATTCAACAAATAACTTATTGGTAGATTTTAACAACTGGAATCAACTTTTTGAAGGAAGAAAAATTACTGCTATTTCAAGTTTTAATAATGAGATTTATTTGGCAGAGGGAAGAAACTTATTTAAACTGTCAAAGAATACCTTGGAATTTGTAAGGAGTTTTAATCAACAAATTCAAGATGTACATGCATTTGAAAATAATATTGCCATTACACTACGATCTTCTGTAATTGTCTTAGATAACTTTTTAAATAGTATTGCAGAATTTTCTACAAATGAAAATTTTGATTTTACGTTAACTACCACTCTTTTTGAAAATAATACGGCATATTTAGCTACGAATGAATATGGTATTTTAACTGCTACAACTAGTAATCGTAATTATCAAGAAATTCATCCAGATGGCCCACTTTCTAACGATTTGTTTTCTATTACCTCATCAAATAAAAACCTTTGGGTAGTTTATGGAGGATATAATATTGCATTCGTACCTTTAAATAGAAAAGGTATTTACAGTAGTTTTAATGGAGAATCTTGGCACAATCTGTTGTATGATGATACAATGCCTTTTAGAGATTTTGTTGATATTACTGTAGATCCCGAAAATGAAAATAGAATTTTTGTAAGTTCTTTTGCTCAAACAGGAAATAGCAATCTTTTCTCTGGAGGTGGTTTATTGGAATTTAAAAATAATGAAATTGCTTCCTTCTACAATTCAGTTAATAGTCCTTTAAGTAACTTTTATCTATCTCAATCCCCAATTACAACTAGAGTAAGTGGAACAATTTTTGACAATCAGGGTAATCTATGGGTAACAGATGCATTGGGCGCAAATAAACTAAAAAAATTAGATTCAAAGGGAAATTGGACTACTATCGATTTAAGCTCACTTCAAACTCAGTCGTCTCAAGAAACAGGTATGATAACAAGAGACAATAACAATACTATCTGGATAGCAACTCGTTTGAATGGGGTATACGTATATAACGAAAACGGAAATCGAAAAAGAGCTTTTAAAAATGAACAAAATAATGGAAACTTACCGAGTTTAGGAGTCAAAGCTATTGCTATTGATAATAACAATCGTGTTTGGATTGGTACTAAAGAGGGTTTAGTTGTCTACAACAATGCGTTCAATGTTTTTAATGATAATTTTTTAAATGCCAAACCAGTGGTTATAGAAGTTAATGGAATTGGTGAACGCTTGTTAGGTGAACAAGTTATCAATACGATTGCAGTAGATGGTGCAGATAACAAGTGGTTTGGAGTAGATAATGGAGGTGTTTTATATACTAACCCAAATGGAAGAACTACGTTAGCAACGTTTACTTCAGAAAATTCTCCCTTGCCATCTAATAGAATTTTAAAAATTGCAGTAAATAAGCAAACAGGTAAGGTTTTCTTTTTAACTGATAAAGGGCTATTAGCTTACGATAGTGGTGTTGCTCCATTTGGAGAAACCTTAAAAGAGGTGTATGCATACCCAAACCCAGCAATGAAGTATCATGAAACTATTACTATAACAGGAAAGAATAACACAAACTTACCAGAAGGTACAAACGTAAAAATTATAGATATTTCAGGTAATTTGGTCTATGAAACTAATGTTGTAGAAGGTCAAGAACTTCAGGGGGGTAAAATAGTTTGGAATAAAAGAAACTTAGCTGGGAAAAAAGTAGCTTCTGGGATATATTTAGCATTATTATCAAATGAAGATGCCTCAGAAAATTCAATCGCCAAAATTGCAATCATCAACTAACTGTGTCAATAATAGCCACTAAAGCAATTGTATTAAATTCTCTAAAATACGGAGAATCTAGCCTAATTGTAAAATGTTTTACTCAAAAGGATGGTTTAAAAACCTACTTACTTAGAGGTATTTTAAAACCGAAAAAAAAAGGTATTAAAACAGCTTATTTTCAGCCTTTAACTCAATTAAATCTTGTTGCCAACCATAACGATAAAGGTGCATTAAACTCTATAAAAGAAGTTCATATTCTTAATCCTTACAAAACCATTTATACAAATATTGTAAAACAAACTATTGTTTTATTTTTAGCTGAAATATTAGCAAGTACTGTAAAAGAAGAAGAAAAAAACGATGGATTATATCATTTCATAGAAACTGCCTTTATTTGGTTAGATGTTCATGATAAAATTGCCAACTTTCATATTCTATTCTTAATAAATTTAACAAAATTCCTAGGTTTCTATCCAGATACAACCTACTTTGATAAAATAGGTTTTCATTTACAAGAAGGTACTTTTACCGATAATACCTTCGAAAAAAATGTAATCTCTGGAAACGAAAATTACCGATTTAAAAAGTGTTTAGGCATAACTTTTGAAAATATGGAAACAGTTTCTTTTAGTAAAAAAGAGAGGCAATTGGTTTTACAAACATTAATTCGCTATTTCGAATTACATTTAGATGGTTTTAGAAAACCTAAATCATTGGCCATATTAGAAGCAATTTTTAGTTAATTAAATAATCTTTTTGAAGAACACTATACATAATTTCCTACAGGACTTGCTACTCATGGAAGAAATCTATCTATTTCTTTTACTACTATCTTTTAGTTTTTATAGAACTTTTAAGACTTTTTCTTCTTTCCATCATCTGTAAAATTATCTTTTAAAGCATTTTCTGTCTTTACAATACTTACCATAATTGTAAGGATTACAAATAACATAGGTTGCCATGTCAATTCTTTTTGAGTCGCAAAATATAACCCAAAAGTAGCTGCTAAAGAAATGGCTGCATAAACCATAAAATTTTTGTTAAAAATAGCATTTGCAAATTGCCAAATCTCTTGATTTTGGGAAGCTTTATGTGTTCTATAACCATAAAGTGTATTTACTTTTTTAGGTGGAAAAAAATAAAAAATTATACTTAATAGAAGTAACAATCCATTGGTTGTTAAAATATAAATTACGGTGTTATTCATGCTAAAAATATTTATACAAATTACGTAATTAGAAAAGTAACTAAAAAACACTAAGATAATTTATTTAGAGCTTTTTTAAAGGGTTTTTTTTGTTGAAAAGAGGTTGGTCCTATACTCCTTAAAAACAATTTCAATAATGTATTTGGTAGAGCTTTTTTATGACGCATATACATTATTAATTCTTGAGGAACTGCGCCAATAGAACTTTTTATTTCACTTGCTGTTCGTCCAAAATTAATAGCCTTTACCTGTTGATTTATACCTATGTTCACATAATCATATAACAGTCTTTGATAGATGGCATGACTCTTATTGTAGCTATAATCTATACCAACAAAATGAGTATCTAGAATTTCTTTTTGAACAAATCCAGATATAAAACCAACCATTTTATCAGCCAACCAATAGGTTTGTAAAATATAATTTTTACCAAAATTAACTAGAAAATCTTTATACGTTTCTATATTGAAATCGGTCAGATTAAAAGAAGCATTTTTAGCTACAGATTGATATAAATGTTCGATTCCCTCTTTGTGTTCTGCAAAATTAACTGTTGTGATCTTGACAACTTTTAAAGGCTCGCTTAACGTTAAAGCTCTTTTTGCCTTTACACGGAATTTTGTTTTAAGATCTGCCAAATAGTCTTGAAAAGTGATCCAATGCGGTCTAGTTTTTAAGACCATATTAGGTTCTACAGAAAAAGGATGATAATTGTATTTTTTTATCGTATTTGTACTAGAAAAAGATTGTTTTTGAAAGTCCTTCAACAGAAAAACATCAACAGTTTTTTTCAACTCTTTTTTAGTATCTACGAGTTCTTTAATTGCCTTAATAGTTCTATTTATAATTTGCTCTTTGGCTTTATTCTGCTTTAAACTAATGCCATATTCACCGCTGATATATGGGTTACCACAAACCAATATTCTAAGCTTTTTATCATCTCTTAATAATTGTAATTTTTTACCAAACTTTTTAATACGACTGGCTATATTCTGATAATTACTTTTAAGTGTAGCTATGTAAAAATCTATAACATGAACCATAGCTATAGCAACCGCTTTTTCTTTGTTTTTTATAATAATATAATACTGTCTGTTCTCTAAATGATTCTTCTGTAGAGAACGTAAATAAGGGGGTTTTAAGTAGTTATTTTCTAGAGATAATTCTTCCCAAATCTCGTTAGAAATTTTTTCTATATCATCAAAAAATAAAGCATTACTTGTTTCTGTACAAAACATAAATTAAATATGAAACTTTTTTAACCTTTATTATAGGAATAGTCATTCTGGCTATTATCGATCGTTTGCTATTTACTAGAGCTATTTTTTTAACTTTTGAAATTCAAAGAAATGCTATAAAATATTTCCCATTATTTTTCTGTGCATTCGAATAGCATAACTATCGGACATTCTTGCCACATAGCTACATATGTTTATTAACCTGTTGTACAAATTTTCTGTTTTGGTTTGATATTCTTTTGGTAACACATGTAGAATTAATTGATCAAAATTAGATACGGTTCCAGTAATGCTATTATTAAGTGCATTGATAAATACATCTAATAAATCTCCAATAATTTTATATCCTGCTATTTCTTTTTCAATTACTTCTTTACTATGATAAATCTTATCTACACTAATTTTAATAATGTCATTTATTTGTGCTTCAAACTTACATTTTTCGAGTAATGACCTATCAAAGCTCCCATTTAAAATGGCTTCTTCATTGTCTAAGAAAATGGTAACAGTTTCGTTTATCAATACACCAATTGCCAGAGCGCGCAAATAACTTACCCTATCTTTTTTATGTTGGAGCGAATGGTATTTTTTAATGTCAATGGTATCTTTCACTAATTTAATCATATATTCTAAAGCAAACTCTTCTTCGATTAATCCAAGATTAATTCCGTCTTCAAAATCAATGATGGTATAACAAATATCATCTGCTGCTTCTACCAAGTAAGCTAAAGGATGTCTATAAAACGAATTGTTCTTAGCATCTTTTACTTTCATACCTAAATCGGTAACAACGTCTAAAAATGCTGTTTTATCAGATTGAAAAAAACCATACTTTTTATCTAAAATATGAGGGGTTGGTTTTTTAGGTAAACTTTCTTTCGGATATTTTATAAAAGCTCCTAAAGTTGCGTAACTCAATCGTAAACCTCCAGAAATTCCTTCTCTTGATTCAGTTAAAATTTTAAACCCGTTGGCATTGCCTTCAAAATCGATTAAATCTTGGTATTCTTTTGCAGTAAGTTGTTCTTTAAATTGTTTACCATTCCCCGACTTAAAATATTCTCCAATAGATTTCTCTCCAGAATGGCCAAAAGGAGGATTGCCAATATCGTGCATTAATGATGCTGCAGCTACAATTGCACCAAAATCATTGAACGTGTATCCTAACTCTTTTAAATTTGTGTGTTTTTCTAATAAAGCTTTTCCTACTTTTCTTCCTAATGTTCTACCAACAACAGAAACTTCTAGGCTATGCGTTAACCTAGTGTGTACAAAATCGGTTTCAGAAAGAGGAATTACCTGTGTTTTGTCTTGTAAACTTCTGAATGCAGAAGAAAAGATAATACGGTCAAAATCTACCTCAAAACCTAAACGTGTTTCGTCTTGTGTGTTTCTATATCTTTTTTGTGTGTCTCCATATCTTTTTAAAGAAAGTAGTTGTTCCCAGTTCATTGTATGCTGAATTTATTTCAGTAGTTATTTTTTTCCTCCTGCTTTTAGTGAATCAAGTACTGTACTTGTAGAGGAATAACAGTACAAACGAAAATACAAAAAAAGAGAAGCATTGCTGCTTCTCTTTTAGAATTACTTTTAATTTAGCTTAGAATGATAAAATATTTACCCTTCACAACTTGCACATTCTTTTTTCTGCTTGAATTTTTGAGCAGCATTCATACTATGTTGGTAATACATTGATTTTACACCTAACTGCCAAGCATTTACATATACCTTATTCAATTCTTTAATTGGCATATCTGGATGCACCATAATATTTATAGATTGTCCTTGATCAATGTGATTTTGACGATTTGCAGCTTGATAAACAATTACATTTTGATCAATTTCTGAATACGTTTTAAACACATCTTTTTCTTCTTCAGTTAAGACATCTAAATGTTGTACAGAGCCATCATTATCTCGAATACTTCTCCAAACATCAGTAGTATTACTCCCTTTTTCCTCTAATAAACTTTCTAATATTGGATTTTTTATAGTGGTTTTAATTTTTGCGATGTCTTTTACATAAATATTAGACCAAATTGGTTCAATTCCTTGAGAAACCTGACCTAAAATAAAAGCAGAAGATGTAGTTGGCGCAATTGCATTTAAGGTTGTATTTCTTCTACCATAACCTTTTAAAATTTCTGGCTCTCCATATTCTTTTGCCATTGCTTCAGAAGCTGCATAGGACCTCTCTTTGATAAACTTAAAAATTTCATTATTTAAATTGTATGCTTCTTGGCTATCAAACGCTAACATTTTAGATTGTAGTAAAGAATGCCATCCTAAAGCTCCTAAACCTAATGCTCTATTTGCTTTTGCAAAGTTATATGCTTTCTCCATAAAACGGAAGGTAAATTGATCGTCTTTACTATCGGAATCTCTATACACTTCTAGTTTTGTAATAAACTCTTGCATTACTGCATCTAAGAAGTACGTTAGTGTTTCTACAGCATCAGTATCTTTCCACTTATCATAATGCAACAAGTTTATAGAAGATAAACAACATACAAAAGACCACTCATCATTAGATGGCAACATAATTTCTGTACATAAATTACTTGCATAGATCTCTAGGTTTTTATCTTTGTAGACATCTACAGTGTTATCATTGGCATTATCTCTAAATAAAATATAAGGATATCCTATTTCACCACGAGATTGTAACACTTTAGCCCAAATGCTTCTTTTCTCTACATCACCATCAATCATTTCTTGCATCCATTGGCTACCAACAGTTACACCATGTGTTAATTCTTGAATTGGATTCCCTTCTGTTCCAATTTCTAGAAACTCCTTAATATCTGGATGATCTATTGGTAAGTATGGAGAAAAACGACCTCTTCTTACAGAACCTTGACTAACCACATCAACCATCTTTTCAAACAACTGCATTATATGCACAGACCCCGATGAAGACCCATTATTTTTTACTTCTGCTCCTCTTGGGCGTAATTTACCAAAATAACCAGAAGTACCACCTCCTAATTTAGACATCATACCAACCTCTGATTGAGAGAATAAGATATCTCCCATATCATCTGCCACGTGAGAACCAAAACAACTAATTGGCAAGCCTCTTTTTTTACCAAAGTTAGACCAAACTGGTGAAGCTAAAGAATAATACCCTTCTGCCATATATTTTACGAACTTATCAGCAAAACCCTCTTTTTGTAAAATACGTTGAGCGTTTTCACCTATTTCTCTAATTCTTTCCTCTGGAGTTATTCCTTCTGTTAAATAACCAGACTCTAAAAACTTACGACTATTCTCTGTAAGCCAAGTGTAGTTTGGTGTATTCATTTTATCAAGAATTTCTTTTCTAGAAGAATTTCTTGCTTGAATTAGTTTTTCGTGGTCGGTGGTTGTTGTGTTGGTTGTTGTTTTTGTTGGTTGGTCCATGGTCTAAAATAAATCGTCGCTAGTTATACTTTGTGTTCTTTTACTATAGTTAATTGATCTCTTTACGAAGAAATCTCCGTGTTTTGTGCCAATAATTTCATCGTCAAACCATTCTGTCTGAGAAAGTAATGCTTCATCAATATCAAAAACGGCTGGTACGTCTATACTTTGTAAAGATTTGTTAAATCTATTTTTAACGAATTCATTGATTACATCTTTAGGTAAAAAGTCTAATTCTCCCTTTTCAAAAATCCAATCTATAATTTTACTTTCTGCAGAGAAAGCTTCTTTACACATTTCTTGAATCATGAGTGTATGGTCCTCATCAAACCATTCTGGGTTTTCGTTTTTAATGATTTTAATTAGATCAATACCAAAATCTCCATGAATTTGTTCTTCTTTAGAAGTAGCCTCTACAACGTTAGATATACCTTTTAAGGCATTTTTAAATTTGTTAAATGCCATAATAATTAAAAACTGAGAGAATAATGAAACATGTTCTATAAATAAAGAAAATAACAACACAGATTCTGCATAGTCTTTA
>Ga0209136_1000972_pt1 | contig 19737 bp, 27 predicted proteins | sample SaaInl0LU_22_DNA_FD_184640 | JGI IMG/M metagenome (GOLD analysis project Ga0209136, IMG submission 184640) | Marine microbial communities from expanding oxygen minimum zones in the Saanich Inlet - ESP_90LU_22_DNA (SPAdes) (version 2) | ecosystem: Environmental > Aquatic > Marine > Intertidal... | reverse complement strand
AGTTTAATCGTTTGTGACATTTTGTCTCCCTAAGGGCTTATATAAGCAGGGTTTTACTTAGAACGTGCCGCCGTCTACAGCACCGGTATACGCGTGGTCCCAGTTATTTGAATGAAGTATTGTGAAATCAACCGGACCACCTTCGCTAATAACCCATTTTTTACCGGTATCATTTGCTTCTCTCCAAAGGAAATAAGCGTCATAGGATTGGTTTCCACGGTTAATTTCTAGACCTGAAACGAGGTTTGTAGGTGGTAAAACATCGCCTATTTCTTGTGCTAGGCGTACAACACGGTCTCCAATTGAAACTGTATTAGAGTCAATGATAGTCGTTGTACCTGTGACAGTTAAGTCACCCGCAATTGTCACTTTACCTGTGTTGTCGCCATACCCGGCCGGATCAATAATAAAATCAGCGGGGCCTTTTAGAGCGCCTTCGAGCGTAATATCGTTAACACCCTTTACGTTTATATTGGCACCTGATGTTTCTACTATCTGGTTGTTGCCTACATAGAAACCGGCAGAGCCTGACTTAACGTACTTAGAAGAACCTGATACAATATTACCGCCTGACGTACTGATATTACCAGACGCTGTTACGGTACCGTTGGATGTGCTAATGTTACCACTAGTCGTTGTTATATTACCAGAAACACCTATATCACCATCAGTTTCTAAAAGCAATGCCTTACGAACACCTAGAGGTGTCGCGCCTACAACAGGATCTGTAGTAACAGTAGTAAAGGCTGTACTTTCTATAGTATTAAAATTACCCGCTGATACAGGTGATTTTACAATTGTTGCGTGCGAATATGCAGTATCCCGTTTAATCCATAACTTATGTTTATTTCCCGCTAAGTCACGCTCAATGTAAAATTCTAAGTCTGTATTAATTACATTGTGGCCTACAATCTCAATGTCGATAACGTTTGCTGTTAACGGGATACCTATAGAGTTTTTACAGTTTAAATAAACGCTATAGTGAGCAAAACCCCCTGCTTGGTCAGGTTTTTCATGAGCATAAACATCAAATAGGTAGAAATCATACCCTTCGGTACTATCATAACCTGTAAACTCAAAGCTAGTCCAAGCGTCATTAGTTGATGTATTTACAGGAGACTTATAGACTGCTAACGTAGTGTCTACTATAGGTGCAAAAGTACTGTACGCCTCACTAGTAGACAAGGCAACAGTAGGTTGAAATACAGTAGTAGTTGTTGGCTCTGTAGATGTAAACGCAAAGGAAGATGCCGCTACCCGAGTTAGCTTACCGATATATGTAGGATAGTGCAGTATCTGTATACCAGAGTATCCTTCATCAATACCTATCCATAGTTTATGCGTATTATCGGGACTTAGGTTTCTTTCTAGCTTAAATGTCAAATTAGCATCAACAGATTGATTGTGAGCAACTACATCAGCCGTTATTGTGTTATCAGCTAAAGTTCCACCAAAAATACCTGTACAGTTTAAATAGACAGTGTAATGGACAAAACTTTCAGCGTCTGTAAAATCCTTATACCCTATCACATCAAAAATGTAAAAGTCTCTACCAATAGTATTCACATAGCCCGTAAACTCAAAAGATACGTAACCTGCGCTTGCTGTGTTCATTTCCTTTTGATATATAGTATTAACAACTGTGCTAGTTAAAGGATAACGATTGTCGCCGGCTGTTTGTGTAAGGTACCCTTCAGCACCGTGGTCACCCCATCCATAAGCCGCTTCCGCACGATCAGTAAAATACTTACCGCCGATTGGATCCATAAGCGCAACACCGCCTTGAGGAGTACTTCCTGGACGCCCTATTAAAAGTTTTCCTGCGGTATCTTCTACGCCGTCGGCAATCTGCTGTGCGGTGAGTGGTACGTGGGTATAAGCTAATTCACCTTCGGCAAGGCTAGTTGGTGCTACAGAAGTACTACTGCGTTTTATTTTGATTGTTTGTGCCATTTAGAATGCCCCTGCGTCTATATTGTCACTATCGTTAGAAAGGTCGTTGATTATTAAACTAGACCATTGTAGCATACCATCAACTAAACGGTAAACTAAAAAGTCATGTGTTGCTGTGTTGTACCAAATATCACCGGCGTTCACATCTGAATTAGTCGGCGTTATTGGTTGTTGGAAAAAGTTTTTAGTGACTGAGTCCGCAAGTTCTTGGACCTGTAGTCGTATAGCTTCGGAAGCTTCTGCACTTAAAGCGGCTTCGATAGCTTTTGCTGTCGCTGTTTGAGCATCTTGTGATATTTGATTAGCGTAGGTGTTAGAAGTTGCTTCTATAGAACCACCGCTGCCGCGGAATAATGCCATTGTATCCTCCTTAGAAATACTTATGAAAGGGACTCGTTAGAATCCCTTTGAAAGTATCACTACTTACGCAGGAAGTGCAATAACAACACCTGCTTCTGGACGATATACGTCTAAGCCGTATAAAGTATCAGCAGTATAAAGAGTCGCTAAGTACTCTTGCTTATACTGAGTTTGTGAACGAACACCTAGTTGCTCACAGAACACAAACGCGTCTTTGTGCATTAATAGACCGGCTTTAACACCAGTTTCCATGACAGGAGCGTTAGAAGATACATATACGTCAATACCGTATAAAGTACCAATCTTACCAGTAGCTACGCCACGGCCGTCTACGAAGTCAGATGAGTTATAACGGTCAATACCGCGAATCTCATTAACAGCAGATGGTGGGATAACTAAACAACGGCTGTCCATAGGAACATTTGCGTCGTCTAATACTTGGATAAGACCACGGAAGCCTTTATCGTTGAAAGCACCAATATCCGCTTCACCGTCTGCGTCATACGCTTCGATAGCACCAGTAGTTGTGTTGAACTGATAAGAGTTTGAGTGAACCCAAGAAGCACCAGTACCGTCACCTAGTTTTTTACCTAGAGCAAACAAGTCATTATCAACTTGTAAACCTAAAGAATAACCGGCGTCATCTGTATAGAAGCGACGTAAAGAATCAAATGCTTGAACATCAGTAATATCTTCGATAAGACGTGAGTATTCGAAATGATTGTTGATTGTGATGATTAACTCATCGTTAGTGTTTTGCTGAATAGTTACAGTGTCAGCCGCTGATTTAGCATTAGCCGCGCCACGAGTAGGTTTAGGGATGTGCATAGTGTCACCCTTTTTACCAGTCATAGGCATTTTTTGTACTAAGTTAGCAAGTACTAGAGAGTTTTTGTAAGCCGCAATGACTTCGTCTGACCATAATTCAGGGATGAAGTGTGATGCGTTTGCTTTAGTAACAGTGTTACCAGTAGATGGAGTAAAGTTAGCCATTTTAAGTTTCCTAAATAAATATTAAAAGTTATCGAACCCTGCCGTCAGCATAAGCTTGGCGAATTTCCGCAGCGAGTGCTTGATAGCGTTCTGGATTCTTTGTCATTAGTTCTACAATGTCTGCACGTCTGTAGACTTTCTTTCTGTTAGGTTCGTTAGAGCCTGAGACATTACCTGTAGCGCCGCTTTTGACTGATTGCTTCCGAGCCTGAGTTTCTGTTTTCACAGTATCGTTTACTAATGCTTGGCGTTCCTTCCAAGTAGTGAACAACTCGTCCGCACTGTCAAAGTCGTAAGCGTCTGCTTTACGTAATAGTTCTGTACGTACCTTAGATTTTCCGACCCACTCAATAAAACCATTGTCAGAGACAATCTGTGTATAGTCAGGATGATTTGCCTTTAGTTGTGCAACTGTTTGTTGTTGCGCTAATTGGATAGCCATCTGTTGACTTTGTTTTACCGAGGGGTGATTCTCTAGCATCTGTGAGATAGCTTGTTTTGGATTCTCAAAGAAATCTAAATCATCAATATCCGCAGTTTGTGCAGGGGCTTGTTCTTGTTGTGTAACAGTTTGTGTCCGAATAAAGTCATCAACTACTTTACGTAATTCACCCACTTCAGAAGACTGCTTGCCTAAAAGCTTTTCAGCGTTTTGGTGCATAGCGATAATATCTTTGACGTCCTTACCTTTATACTTACTAGGTAATTCGTCTTCGTCTTCTACGTGCTCCTCGATAACCTCTTGAGGTTCTTCGTTCTGTACGTAATCGTTGTATCCTTTTTTCTGAGGTTGCTCCTGTGGAGTCTCGTCAAAAGTTACAAAAGTTTCTTCGTTGCTGTCTTCAGGACGACTGTTGTCGTTTGCCATATTGTATTCTCCGTACTTTAATAGTATTGTGGAAAGTTAGAATGTTTAAGTCTCTAGCCCGACGAGATTAATTAAACGTTATTTTTGCATTATCATAGCCAAGGGTAATAAACTCCTCTAGGCCAAGAATCATGCGAATAATGGAAAGTTCACCTTGCACTGTGTGTAGGTCTTTCTCATTTTTAAGATGACCTATATCGTAAGCTTCTGCGCGAGCATTAAGTTCTTCTAGAACCTGTTGCCACCCTTCACTACTAAATAGGTCAAAGTAATTATTGTAGTATTTTTCTTCTTCCTGAGTCATGTTATCCTCCTAGGCACGACTGGTTTCAATGCACTTATTATACCATATTTTTAAGGAAAAGTCAAGAGTTTTCTTGACTTTCCTCTGGCATTATGCTAGGCATCTCACGTTGTTCTTTCCTGCCTTCTAAATCAGCATCTTGACGTTGCTTCTTAAGAGTTAGTTCGGCAAGCTTCATACGCTTTTCAAATTCCTTATCGTCCGCAGAACCTTGGTCCAAGTTAGTAGATACTGCTTTAATCCGTTGCGTCTCTGCATTGTATTGTTCAACCTGAGCTTCCACTTGGTACTTAGCGGCACGAGCGTTTGCTTCAGCGGCTTGAGCATTAAGAGCGGCGGCAGTAGCTTGTTCCTTAGCTAGTTCTAGTTGAATACGTTGTTGTTCAATCTGTTGTTGCATTTGTTGCATCTGTTGTTGCTCAGGAGTAACCTGTTGAGCTTGTCGTATTTTCGCAATCATTTCTTCACGATTCGCCAAGTTCATATTCTCAATGATGTTCTCAACAAGCATAGAGTAAGCAGGGTTGTCCGCAGGCATTGTCTGGAGTAACTGTACTAACTGTGTTACTTCATACTCACGAGCAATAATACCTAAGCTTGACGTTGGTACAAACTTAAAGTCTTGCGCCGGGTATAGCTCCGGGTTATACTGCATGTAACGCCAAGCTGTCTTCTGAACCATAGGAATCAGGAACATCTCTTGGAAGTTAATCAACGTACGTTTATGACGCTTAATGATAGCGCCTAGTGACATACTAATACCGGCGGCTGTGGCTTCACCATTAATACCACCACCAACACCTGATGAGTCTACAGCACCTGTTGCTTGTTGTACCATCTGCTCTAATTGACCTGCTTGAGCAAATGTTACTTGACCCACTTGACCAAAGTTAAAAGGTTGTAGCACTTCTGCCGGATTACCGTTGGTTAAGAATATCTTACCCGGTTTAACCTCAGGCTTCATGCCTCTAGGAAGCCGTGAGGCGTCTATAGCCATCATAGGATGGATAGTTAAGGCTAACGCATCAATACGTGCTCTAAGTTCTGTATCAAGCGCTTTCTGGCTGTTGTAGCCCTTCTCACAAACACCACGACCCCAGAAACGATTAGGGACAACATCCCAAGGGAATGCCACGATAGGGCGGTCCTGCATCATGTAAGGGTTTTCTTCTATCTTAACTAAGACGCCGTTAGCAAGAATGACAATAGCTTCAACGTACTCACTTTCAGAAACGTTCTCAGTAAGGGAAACAACTTCTTCGTCTTCTTCCTGTAAAGCTTTATTAAATAGTTCACGTGGTACTAAACCGTAGTACTTAGTTAAACGTACTTTGTCTTCCGCTTGATGTGACAACTCACGGTCAGCTTCTAAGCCTGAGTCAGTGTAAGCAATACCTACGTCTTCATCACGGTATACACCTTGTTCTTGCATTATTTTAACTTGGTGCGTAGAGACGAACTGGTCTACAGCAACACCTAGTGCATCTTCTACTGATGACGCAACAGGGTCAATAAGGAAGTTCTGCGGTAACACAGGATTAAGCTTGACAACAAAACGGTCAGATATTTGAACACCTACGGCATTCATTGCGCCATCCATAATTTCTTGAGTAGCTGGGCGCATCTCCTTGACTTCTTCGATGACTAACTCACCGATACCTGTACCATAGATAGCACCGTTAAGGATACACTCGGCAACTGTCTTACGTGTTTTAGTAAAACCAAAGTCTTCCTGTAACTGCTTACGTAGCTGTTGAATGTCTAGTGGGTTTTGGTCTGCAATATCATCTCTGATGTCAAACCATTTACCGCGGCCAAAGGTTGCTTCTTCTACCTCAGCGACGCTAGACTCAACAGCCTGTTGTAACGCAGGCGCGATTAGACGCGAGCGCTCAGAGTCTCGTAGAGAGTCATTGTTGTCCCAGATACCGCGCCAGAGGCGGAAGTATTCTTCATGCTTTGCTTCGTAATTAGATTCATAATGGTCGCGCCATTCTTCGCATTTATCCAAGACCCATGATTCAAGCGTCTGTTCAATGTTAAAGTCTTCGTATTCGTATGCCATTTTTAATATCCTGCTATTAAGTCTAGAGGTTCAAATTCTACTTCAAGGTCTATAAAATCACTATGATAAGCAACCTTGGCTAATTGGTCAATGTACGCTAATGAGTCAATTAAATCATCATGTACTAAGTGGTTAGGGAACTGAAAGAGTTCGTCTAAAAAGCGATGGTTCCATTCCCCTTTATTTAAAGTTATAAGGCCATTCTCAAATCTACCTTGAAGTGCCCAGACAACACGGTCTATCTTACGTTGGTTACCGTGGGTTAATTCTTCAATGCGGAAGTATCTGCTATACCTTTTCATCATGTCGGTTAGAGGAGACATAACTGCTTGTTTAGCTATACCGCGTTCTATGCCCACAGCCATAGGTCTGTACTTTTCAACTGCTTTAAATATTGTACTAGCAGTCTCCTCAAGAGTCCAACGTCCGTAGATAATCTCTTTTATCCACCAACCTTCCTCGTTGACTTTAACCACGCTAATAGCTGTATTATCCAGTCGTTTGTTCTTTTTACTTGTAGACGTTGGGTCCGTGAACCCGGCCAAATCTATTGCGATATAGTAGTCACCTATAGCAGGTTCTTCCTTATCAATAATAATCCAGTCTTCTTTAAATATCTCAGATCCCAATGCTTCAAAGGAAGCCATGAATTCCTGACGGAATGCAAAGGATGACATACTCTTTTTAGCTAAGTCTATTTCTTCAGGGTCTAGGGTTTCGTTGTTGTATGACGTAAAGTGCCATGAGCCGTAACTATCATCATCACCTTTGTCCGCATAAACGTACAGGTCATAGAAGTGGTTACGCCCTTTAGGCGTCCCTATGAACAAACAACTACCCTTTTGGTCAGCTAGTGCCGGTCGGAGGATTTCCTCAAATACCGACGGTTTCATATCGGCATACTCATCGAGTACCAAGAACTTAAGGCTGACACCACGCATCGTATCGGGCCTATCGGCACCTTTAAGGCTGATGGTCGCCCCGTTCACTAGGGTAATCTGCATGTTATTAATATGGGATGTTTTGATGACTGGATGGGCCAACTCTATGAGTAAGGACCACATGATGTCTCGGGCCTGGCCTTGTGTAGGCGCTACGTAAAAGACATGGCCTCGGTCAGCCTGTAGGGCGTTGACAATAAGCATCCAAGCCGCTAGGCGTGACTTACCGCACCGACGACCTGCGGCCACCACTTTGAAACGAGAGGTGTCCTTCCAGACTTCCTTTTGCCATTCTAGTAGTTTAATATCTAGTTGCATTAGTCCGCGGCTCCTTGCATTAACGTATAGAGCTCAGGGCCTCTACGGCCAACCTGTCTATACCACCGGCTATCCTTCATCTCATTAGCCGCTTTAATATAATCTTTATCGACTACTGCTTGCTTCATATTGACAAACTTATTTAGACGTGGGTAGCCTAGGTTGAACGACATGTTCACTAGGACTCGTATGACGTCCTCGGGGTAATCATTGAGAGGACCAAAGATTCTTTCGGCGTCACTGACCGCAATTCTGAGGTCTAGCAGGAGGTACTTATCGGAAGTCTCTTGTGTTATAGGGTCGCCTACCTTGAGTAAATACTCAGGTTCTGACTGTCTTATTAGATGACCTACGCCCATTGTTTTGTAGCCTAGGTGGTCAAGATACACAGCGAGGACAATACCTTCATGTCTCGTTATATCTTCTTTAATCTTTTGTAGGGTCGTTGATTTCAACTGCTTCAAACTCGGCCTCCAATGGTTCATCATTAGGTGTACTATGGGTACTGATGTCAGCACCTACACCTGATATATTTATCTGAATAGCGTTACGTGCATTCCCTGAACTCACCTCTTTTTCAAAGGCAGACACAGGTAACATACGGTCCATCACAAGTTTCCAAGCGGCCGCCTGATTCTTATGGTCATCATTCAAGGCCGCATCCAATATTGTGTTTAGGACCTTAACTGACTTAGGTGACGCAAGCATTCTAGCTTTATATTCATTGATGATAGCTGCATCACCTTTAGGCCGACCACGAGCAACACGGCTCCCGGCCTTCTTAGCAATGACAGCAGCTTTCGGAGGACGTCCCCTTTTCTTCTTAGGGGCTTCTTGAGACTCAACGGCCTCATTATTAGTTGACATATAAATATTCCTTTGTGATTATCTAAGTATTCTTAGGTCTTCTTAGGTATTCCTAGGACTTCTTTAGAGTTAATCTTTAAAGTTAATCATTAAAGACTAGTCTCAGTGCCTAGGTTGTCTTAAGGACTATATTATAACATATTTCAGTCTAAAAGTCAAGATATTTCTACAGAATTCACTAGAATTCTTAATGTGCAAGTCAACCTTTTAATAACTTTTAGTTATACCCTAGTAACTTTTGTAAGCTTTTGATAACACAGGGGTTCTACAGGCTACTTTTGACTTCTTTTTTATTCCAATTTCACTCTTTTTTGTGTTCGAGAGGCTACCTCGGGATACACACATGAATTCCCCTCCCCCCGGGTCTTTTCTGGGGTTTTATCCACAGGCTTATCCACAGGTTATCCACAGGGCTGTCCACAGGTTGTCCACACACTTATCCACAGTGCCCAGGGTGGAGCGTGTGTATGTCTATAGGACCCTATAGAACACCTGGAGGCACACAGGACCACACAGGACAACACAGGCGTCCATCACTATATAGATAGACACAGGCAGACACAGGGCCGCAGAGGTGCCTTAAAAATAAATTGAAATAAAGTGTTGACATCATGCGCAAGCCTCTATAATATGCACTCATCGACCGAACGGAAGGCATACGGCCTGACTGGTCAACCACTAGGAAATAACCATGAACTCTATTCATATACATAATGTAGCTAAGATCGAAACTATAATGACTGACTTCGAGGACTTCACCACTAAAGACCTAATCATAACGAATGACAAGGGTGAACAATTCACCGTGGCCTTATTCAGTAAGATACCAGGCGCCCTTGAGACAGCACCAGAGGAAGCCGAGAAGGCCCCAGAGGAAGCCCAGAAGGCCCCGGAAGAACCGTCGATATTTTTGGACATACTAGAGAGTCTTAAAACGTGGGGCCTAAGCTCGCACCCTGACCTTCATAAGCTAGCATTTAAGCTCGCAGTAGAAGCCGATCAAGGTTTAGACATAGGATTAAAATCTCCTAACCTGGGCGGCGCGTTCTTGTGGTCCCGTACCACAGATGGGCATGCTTACTGGGATGCTATAGACGTATTCGCACAGAATAATCGCTACTAAACTATTGACATCGCCACGGGGCCCTGTAGAATGGGCCCCAGTTAACCAACGGAGTAAAGTATTATGTCATCTATCAAACTATCTAAAGCGTCGAAAATGCCATGCCGCTCGTGGTCCCTGGAAGCCCTAAGAACATGCCCGGCAGCTAAGAAGCCGGACGGCTCGCTAGTTGACGCATGCCGTGGCTGCTACGCTACCCAGGGAAATTATAACTTCCCTAGTGTACGTGGAAGCCGTGAACATAACCGGGTAGACTGGAAGCGTGATGATTGGGCCAGTGACATGATCGAAGCCCTGGACAATGATAGATATTTTAGATGGTTTGACAGTGGTGATATGTACGACATAAAGTTAGCCGGTAAGATCCTGGAAGTAATGAAAGCGACGCCCTGGTGTAATCACTGGCTTCCTACACGCATGCACAAGATAGGAAAGTTTAAAGCGGTCCTGTCTGAAATGGAGGCCTTGCCTAATGTAGTCATACGCCTATCTAGTGACTCCGTACGCGGTGAAGTGGTGCCTGGTAATACTACCAGTACTATAATAGGCGATGACCAGTTAGAAGGCTTCACAGGGACTATATGTAAATCATACGAAAACCAGGGTAAATGTGGTACATGCCGAGCTTGTTGGTCTAAGGATGTTCCACTAGTGGCATACGTTCAACACGGCGCTAAGATGAAAAAAGTAAACCGTGAAGCATTAATACAAATAGTGGAGGTAGTATAATGGGTATATTAGAATTTTTAGGGGCCGTGGTGTTAACTGTGGCGGTATTCGGATCAATAGTAGCCTGGCACTTATGGGAGTCCCTGACACCACGGGAGAAGTGGAGCGTTAAGGACAATGCCAGGCAGTACCTAGGGAGGCTTAAGTAATGTTTAAGGGTATTAAAAAAGTTGTCATAGTGGTTTTATTCCCTATAATATTCCCTATAACCATGCTATACTTAGCCATCACGGGTGTTTTTGATAGTGATTTTATAAATAACGATACAAGTGGAGATGATGATAATGAGATGTAAAGCGTGTAATGATATACTAAGCGACTACGAGATGCGCCGTAAGGACTCACAGGGCGTATTTATAGACTTATGCGGGGGTTGCTATAGGGTGAGTGCCCGGGCCCTCTCAGAGACGTCCAGGGACGCCGTAGAGGTGGACTCTATAGTAAGCCACGGCCACGACGATACACAAGAACAAATTCAAGCGTTAATCAATAGAGGGTAAGATCATGACATCAAAAGAAATCAAATTTGCACTGAAGGAAGCACGCACGGCACTAGACGAAGCAGGCCTGCCGCATACTAAAAGTAATATTCTTAAGATCCTAGTGGACTACTATGGGTTTGATCCGCGGGCTATAGAGGACTTAAAATTGTGAGCATAGTAAGGTACGTAAGAAATAAAGAGACCGGCCACACCTTACCTGATTACGCACTGTATCACCACGGGGTAGGTCATATGTTTAATAAGGTGCCGGAGGGTTACTATTTATTACACAGGGGTTTACCGGGCTTTAATCAAGCCGCACAGAAGCAACGGGAGAGACTACTAGAGGAGTCTAGAAGGGCCTCTGATTATTACAGTAAGACAACAGCAAGGCTTGAGTAATTATGACATCATTAGACTTTATATTATGTTTGTTCTTTATTTACTTGTCACTTATATTAATTAACAAATATTTTGATTAGGGGGTTGCAATACGTTTATAAATATGGTACAATACTTAGTATACTTAGGAACATTTAAGATAATATCAATAAGGATTATTACTTAAGAGTTCCTAGGTCTTTAATCTGACTAACCTACAGGAGATAATTATGTCAGTAGCAATCGGTACAGTAGCATTTGAGTCATTACGTAAAACAGACGTTTATAATGGCATGGACACAGGTAAGTATAACCTTACGATAGTCCTTGACCAGGATTCAGCGGACCAGTTAGTAGAGGAAGGCGTAAAGCTCCGGGAATACGAAGGTCAAGTGCAACGTAAGTTTGCATCGAAGTTTATGGTCGATGTATTAGACAGTGAAGGTGGGATTTTTGAAGGTCAAGTAACACGCGGTTCTAAGGTTAAGGTGCTATACAGCACAGGAAAGCCCCATCCGGTACATGGTGTAGCGCCTTACTTAGTAAAAGTAAAAGTACTTGAGCTTGCAGAAGGCACAACGGCCGACAGCGGAGACTTTTAGGGATGAACAAGGACAATCAAAGTAAATTCACGAGGCACGAAGAATGCCCTAGTTGCGGCTCAAGTAATAACTTAGCGCGATACAGTGACGGCCACGCGGTTTGCTTTGGTATGTCCTGTAACTACTATGAGAAAGGTACAGGAGAGGTCACGGATGACTTCTCACCTACTAAACCAACACGGAGATTAGAAGTGACCGGAGTACACGCAGACATAACGGACCGACGGATAAGCCAACGAACCTGTAAAAAGTATAACGTTACAGTGGAGTACGGCCCCAACGGTACAATTAGTAAGCACCATTATCCGTATTATGATAAAGACGGCCAGGATCAAATAGGTTCTAAGGTCCGCACAGTAGAAGGAAAACAGTTTTATGCTACAGGTACTATGCAAGGCGCATCGTTATTCGGCCAACAAGCGTGGTCAGAAGGCGGTAAGTACATTACTATTACAGAAGGTGAAGCAGACGCTTTGGCAGTCGCGGAAATGTTTGACTGCAAGTTCCCAGTGGTCAGCCTTAAAACAGGTGCGTCAGGTGCAGTCAAGGATATTAAAGAGAACCTAGACTGGCTAGAAACATTTGATAACATTGTAATATGCTTTGATAATGACGAACCAGGGCAGAAGGCCTCGAAGGAAGTGCTTGATTTATTCACGCCTAACAAGGCTAAAAACGTAGTGCTTTCTATGAAAGACGCCGGCGACATGCTTAAATCAGGTAAAATTAGAGAATTTACACAGGAATGGTGGAATGCTAAATCTTATCGGCCTGACGGTATTGTTACTAGTAGCGATACGTGGGACTTACTTATTGCTCAAGACAACATTACAAGTATTGAATATCCGTGGAAAGGACTAAACGACTTCACGAAAGGTTTTAGACGTCGTGAGCTAGTGACCATAACGTCAGGTTCAGGCATGGGTAAGTCACAGATGACCAGGGAGTTGACCCATTACCTATTACGCAACACTGAGGACCGTATAGGCATTCTAGCGTTAGAGGAAGATATACCTAAGACCACGCTAGGCATTATGTCAGTAGAAGCTAATAAACCTTTACACCTGGACCCTAATATCACGCATGCGGAGCAACGTAAGTATTGGGAAGCGACAATGGGTGACGACAGGTTCGTTATGTTGGACCACTGGGGAAGTACACAGGAAGATAACTTGTTAGGTCGGATACGTTACATGGCTAAGGGCCTGGACTGTAAATGGATTATCCTGGACCACTTAAGTATCGTAGTGTCTGACCAGGAGAACCCGGACGAACGTAAAGCAATCGACAGTATCATGACTAAGCTAAGGTCATTGGTCCAGGAGACAGGCGTAGGTTTGTTCCTAGTGAGTCACTTAAAGCGTCCCCAGGGAACAAAGGGGCATGAGGAAGGACAACAGGTATCATTAGCTGACTTACGTGGCTCAGCATCCATAGCACAGCTTAGTGACATGGTGATAGGCCTTGAACGTAACCAACAGCACGAAGACCCGGAGATACGTAACACCACAACGGTACGTGTACTGAAGAATAGATTTGTAGGTTTGACCGGTGCTTGCTGTTACTTACATTACGACGGTACTACCGGACGTATGAAGGAGACTTCGAGGCCTGAGATAACAAACGAACACTTGGAGTTTTAAATGAGACAGCTTGCTTTTGACATAGAGACTGACGGTATTGTTGCCACTAAGGTACATTGTATCGTAGCGATAGACGTTACCACTAGAGAACAGTTTATATACAGAAGCGACAAAGGGGATTTAGATGGGTTTAGGGATCTTATTAGTGAGCCTTGCGAGCTTATCGGCCATAATATTTTGGGTTATGATATACCTACACTTGAAAGACTTATGGGGATGGAATTCGGACGGCACTTACTTACAGATAGTCTTGTCTTGTCTCGCCTTAGCAACCCTAGTCGCCTTGGCGGACATAGTCTTAAGAATTTAAGTAGAAATACAACAGAGGAGAAAACACATCATGAGGATTGGAGCGTTATTTCTGATGATATGGTGGAGTATTGTGTACAGGATGTTGTTGCAACTATCGGTGTGTACTTACGGCTTATCCAAGAGCTTGCAGGGTTCTCGGAGGAAAGCATTAGACTTGAGCATCAAGTACAGACTATTGTACAAAGACAAGTAAAACGGGGGTGGCGGCTCGATACTTATAAATGCTATGACTTACTTGCTGAGCTCAAGGAACGGAAGTTTCAACTGGAGGATGAAGTTCATAAGAGGTTTAAACCTAAGTATAAATACATTAAGCAGGTTGTACCTAAAGTTAAGAAGGACGGCACGACGTCAACCGTAGGTCTAAAGTTTCTTGGGGACCAGTGGACCACAGTGCATGGCGCATTCAGCAGAGTGGACCTTACGCCTTTTAACCTAGGTTCCCGTATGCAAATAGGTGAATACTTAAAAGACTTCGGATGGAAGCCGAGTAAGTTCACAGACAAGGGACAAGCAATTGTTGACGAAAGTGTACTCAAGGAAGTCAAAGGTATACCGGAAGCTACTCTTATTGCTAATTACCTGTTAGTTCAGAAGCGTATCGCACAGATTAGTTCGTGGGTAGAAGCGATGGACGAAACAACAGAACGTGTACATGGATACGTAAACACTAATGGTGCTGTTACCGGACGTATGACACACAGTTCACCTAACATGGCGCAGGTACCTAGTGTAGGCGCTGAGTACGGAGAAGACTGTAGGGCATGTTGGATTGTCAAGGATGGCTATAAGTTAGTAGGTTGTGACGCTAGTGGCTTAGAGTTACGTATGTTAGCTCACTACATGAACGACGATAAGTATACACACGAGGTTGTCGATGGTGACGTACACACAGCTAACCAACACGCGGCAGGTCTACAGACTAGACCACAGGCCAAGACCTTTATCTACGCATTCCTATACGGCGCAGGTGACGCTAAGATAGGTTCGATAGTAGAGGGCACAGCTAAGGACGGTAAGCGACTTAAGGATAAGTTTCTAGCTAACACGCCTAAGCTACAAGTGCTCAAGGACAATGTGTCTGACGCTTCAGCTAGGGGTTACTTAAAAGGACTAGACGGACGTAAGGTTTACGTACGTTCAGAGCACGCCGCCCTCAACACTTTGTTACAGTCGGCAGGTGCAATTGTTATGAAAAAAGCCTTGATTATTCTTGATGAATATGCTAAACTATGGGGTATAGATTACGAGTTCGTTGGTAACATCCACGACGAATTTCAGGTAGAGGTTCGGGAGAGCCAATCACATGAGTTCGGTCGCTTAGCGGTGGCGTCCATTCAGGCGGCAGGTATACAGTTAGGCTTGCGTTGTCCGCTCGACGGTGAATACAAAGTAGGTAACAACTGGGCAGACACCCACTAAGGATAAACAATGAAAACAATAGATACACTAATAACTGATATATATAAACTTATGTCAACTAAGGACGTCCCCGACGGGGTAGACTCAGAGAAGGCTATCGAAGACTTCGGTGAGAATGTCAAGAGTTTAATGCGTAAAGAGTTCACACAGAAACGTGTAGACTCCCGGACACTCCGGTTATCAAACATAGGACGGGACGATAGGTACTTATGGCATGTTGTCAATGGTACCAACAAGGAAGAAATACAGCCTCATACGTACGTTAAGTTTATGTATGGGCATTTGATTGAGGAGATGTTATTATGTTTAACTAAGTTATCAGGACACACGGTAACAGCGGAACAGAAGTCTTGCCAGGTCAACGGTATTCGAGGTTCAATGGACTGTAAGATAGACGGTATTGTAACTGACGTTAAGTCAACGAGTACCTTTGGGTTTAAGAAGTTTAAGGACCGGACGTTAGCTAAGGATGACCCCTTTGGTTATATCGCTCAGATTAAAGCCTACGCTCACTCTGAAGGAGAAACAAAGTACGGTTGGTTAGCTATGGATAAAGCGAACGGACATTTAACTTACTTGATGTATGACGAGAACGACAAAACGGAGCCTATGTTAGAGTACATTAATTACTCAATACAGGATAGAGTGGAACACTTAAAAAAGATTGTGGAGTTGCCCGAGCCCCAAGCATTCTGCGCGGACCCAGTGCCCGACGGAAAATCAGGCAACTTGAAACTCTCTACTACATGCTCCTATTGCCAGTACAAAGATCATTGCCATCCAAAGTTACGGACCTTTTTATACAGTACGGGTCCAAAATTCTTAACAAAGGTCGTAAATTTACCTAGAGTAGCGGAGATGAATGATGACTTCTAAACCTAAATATAGGAGTGGCCTTGAAGAAAACTTTGCCAACAAGGCGCCTATGTTTGACTTCGAGCCATACAAGGTGCCCTACACAGTGGAACGGAAGTACATCCCGGACTTTGTGTATAAGACAGAGGCAGGACATGACGTCCTAATAGAGTGTAAAGGTTACTTCCGGGTAGGCGATACTCAGAAGTATAAAGCAATTAAAAGGTGTCTAGTGTTCGATGAGTTAGTCTTCCTACTCTCAGACCCTAAGAAAAGACTGAGGAAAGGAGCTAAGATGAATATGGGCCAGTGGTGTGATAAAGAAGGTATCCCGTGGTACACGCTTGACACAGTAGATAAACTACTCGAATACGTGGGGGCCGACGCATGAGCTTCACATACAACGAACTCGTACACAGAATGCTTTACGCATTGGACGCTTACGAAATACTGGAAATTCTTGAATTGTCTGCGGAGGAACTTGTAGACAGGTTTGAGGATAAAATCATTAAAGACTATGAAAAGATAGAGGAATACTTAGACAATGGATAATCATGAAAACGATAGCAGTTACATACAATATGTGCGGTCATACAAAGTTGTCAACGGACATATCATTCAATTAAAATGTGTAGGTATATCTACTGAGTATACTTTTGTAGTACCCAAAGGCGGGGACCTAGGCCTAGAAATAACAAACGCAATCACTAAAACACTTAAGGAAAAACAATGAGCAATCAAACACAAAACCACGCAAGCAACGCAGTTAACGCAATCAGCGAGTATTATAACCAAGTAGGCCTTGCCAATTACTATCACTCATTAGCAACAGATGTTAAACTGGATGATAACGAGGAACTCATGCGCTTAGCGGAGAAACACCTTAAGTTAGCACAGATGGCTTACGACTATATCCTCCTCAACTTCAAAGCTGACATCGAACAAGCGTCACGGACAGTTAAGGAACACATGGAGAAGGCTGAGGAAGTAACAAATGACTAAGGACTACGCAAAAATATGGGAACAAGCACAGGCACGCGCCGAGTTAAAAGACGCATTAGAAGAACGCATGGATGTTATTGGTCGCAACGGGAACGATGGTTTGCATTACAACGCAGAAGCGAAACAAAAGAAGCCGCCTGAGCATTATAACTTTGACATTCAGCCGTGGGACTACATGGAGTCCTTATTCTCCGATGAAGCCTTCTGCGGCTTCCTCGAGGGTAATGTCATTAAGTACATCAGCCGGTGGCGGGACAAGGATGGGAAGAAGGACTTAGAGAAAGCCCAAACTTATTTAACTAAACTAATTGACTTTGTAGCATACGAGGGTAACTAATGAAAGAAGCGTACGGTATTAAGATAGACTTAACAAGGGATTCAATTTTTTCTAACCAGGCCAGTACGCTTCTTAAGGACTACTACCTACTAGACGACGAGAGTAGTCCACAGGAGGCCTATGCTCGGGCCGCCGTGGCCTACTCTGCCGGAGACTTTGAGTTAGCCCAACGGATATACGATTATGTCAGCCAAGGATGGTTCATGTTCTCCAGTCCAATCCTAAGCAACGCTCCTAAGCTCGGAGAGAAACATAAGGCATTGCCTATCAGTTGTTTCTTAAGCTACGTAGGGGACAGCCTAGAGGGCCTCATCGGGCATCATGCAGAGACAGCATGGTTATCCGTTAAGGGAGGAGGCGTTGGCGGTCACTGGTCTGACGTAAGGGGAGTCACTGAGAAGTCTATAGGCGTCATGCCTATGCTCAAGGTTAGTGACGGCCAGATGACAGCTTATAAGCAAGGTAAGACACGCAAAGGAAGCTACGCGGCTTACTTAGATGTTAGTCATCCAGACATCATTGAGTTTATTAATATGAAGCTACCTACAGGTGGTGACATAAACCGTAAGTGTTTTAACTTGTTTAATGCTGTTAACATCCCTGATAAGTTTATGCAGGCAGTAAGAGAAAACCAAGAGTGGCCTCTGATATGCCCGTCCACAGGGAACCAGTTAGACAGCGTCAATGCACGTAAGATATGGCAGAAGTTACTAGAGGTACGCTTTAAGACAGGAAGTCCTTACTTAAACTTTATTGACACAGCACGCAGAGGCTTGCCTGAGTATCAACGTAAGCTAGGCCTAGAGATACATGGTTCTAACTTATGTAATGAGATACACTTAGCTACTGATGATGAACGAACAGCAGTCTGTTGCTTATCTTCGGTTAACTTAGAGAAGTACGACGAGTGGAAAGACAGTCAGATGGTTGCTGACTTAGTCACCTTCTTAGATAACGTACTACAAGGATTTATTGACAATGCACCATTTGAAACATTATCTAAGGCTGTGTACTCAGCATACCGCGAGCGCTCTATTGGTATTGGCGCTATGGGCTTTCATGGCTACCTTCAGTCTAAAAACATTGCGTGGGAGAGTTGGGAAGCAACTTCAGCGAATTACGCTATGTTTAAGAACATTAAAGCTAAAGCTAAAAAACAAACTGAGAAACTAGCTGATGAACGAGGCGCTTGCCCGGACGCAACGGGTTATGGTGTACGGAATGCCCACTTGTTAGCTATAGCTCCTAACGCTAATAGCTCAATCATTTGTGGCAGTAGTGCTTCTATCGAGCCTATAAAGTCTAACATGTACGTCCATCGCACACGAGCAGGTGCCCATGTTGTCAAAAACAAGTATCTTGAACACGTACTTAATGAATATGAGCAGGATACAGAGGAAGTTTGGGATAGCATATTAGCTAACGACGGTAGCGTACAGCACTTAGAGTTCCTGACGGAACACGATAAGGATGTATTTAAGACAGCTTTTGAATTAGACCAACTATGGGTAGTAGAACATGCGGCTAAACGACAAGAATTCATTTGTCAAGGCCAAAGCGTCAATGTGTTCTTCCCTTCAGGTGCCGATAAGTCTTACGTTAATCAGGTTCACTTGAAAGCATTCGTTACTGGTCTTAAAGGTCTATACTATTTAAGAACAGCCGCAGGCAAGACTGGTGACAACGTAGGTACTAAGGTTGTACGTGACGCGCTTAAGGACTTTCAGGACCCTGACGAGTGCATTAGCTGTCAAGGTTAGACTACAGGGTCTACATAGATGTTTACTTTATGTAGGCCCCATCAATATATAAGTTTACTGGGAATAAAATGAAATTAGAAAAACTAATAACAAAGACAATATCATGGCATGTAGATAGGAACCTTATTGAAGGCTCCACAGACAAAGCACAGTTCATGAAGTTACATGAGGAAGTAGGGGAGCTGTGTGAGAGCATAGGCAACGGTACGGACATACGCGACGATATAGGAGACATTATGGTGGTGCTCATAAACATGGCCACACGTAACGGAATAACGCTCGCTGAGTGCCTCGAGGTGGCCTACAATGACATCAAGGACCGGAAGGGTCGGATGATTGATGGAGTATTCGTTAAGAATGTCGCTTAATACTTACGTCATCCAGTTCCACAAAGGGGCGCCCAGTGCGTCCCAAACTGTC
>Ga0209136_1000968_pt1 | contig 19757 bp, 11 predicted proteins | sample SaaInl0LU_22_DNA_FD_184640 | JGI IMG/M metagenome (GOLD analysis project Ga0209136, IMG submission 184640) | Marine microbial communities from expanding oxygen minimum zones in the Saanich Inlet - ESP_90LU_22_DNA (SPAdes) (version 2) | ecosystem: Environmental > Aquatic > Marine > Intertidal... | reverse complement strand
CGATAACGCGTCTTTTTCTTTGCCAAATGTGCCAATTTTGCTTGCTAAGCCAACAATTGAAGAAAATATTCTTAATTTTAATGTTAATCGACTGAATGGTGCTTTTGATCAACTACACATTACATCCAATTCCAACTATTCAAATAATATAAATAAACAATACCTTAATTTTAAAGATAATCTACCTAATCCTATGGCATCTATTGACGTACCTGATTCTCGTTTTATTAATGATCATTTACGTCCAAAATTGCATGCAATGCCTCCTGCCAATTGGACTAATGAGCCTCATGGAATGGTCAAAAAAGATGATACTTGGCATCTATTTTATCAACGTACACCCAATGGTCCCTTTAAGACTCAAATGCATTGGGGGCATATGATTAGCCAAGATCTTGTAAATTGGACAAATATACAAGATGCGTTGCGTCCCGAATTACAATCTGAAAATTTTGGGTTCGATATGAAAGGAATTTGGTCGGGAGATGTTTTTCTTGAGGGGGACGTTGCTTATGCTTTTTATACCAGCGTTAACCATTTCGATCGTTTAACTTCTTATAACCCAGGTATTGCTCTAGCAACAAGTACCGATCCCTTATTACAAGATTGGATAAAGCATGGACCAATTATAAATACGAAGCATGTTAAAGATTTTCGAGATCCTTATATTTGGAAAGATGAAACACTACATATGATTATTGGCGCTGCTTATGAGAAGCATGGCGGCTTAGACTATTATAAATTTAACATTGAAAAAAACGTATGGGAGAATCAAAAACGTTTTAGTAATCTATCATATAGACGAATGGACGTAGGTTCAATTATATGGGAAATGCCAGTATTTGAGAAACTAACCGATAACACACATATTTTAGTTGTTAATCCTATTGGCGGAGCTGTAGAGAAGTACGGCGAACCTGCGACAAGGGGGATTTATTGGACTGGAGAGTGGAAAGACGGTCTATTTCATCCACATTACAAAGATGGTAAAAATCTAGATATTTTGCCTGGGCATCTTTCACCAACGGTAGAAAGAGGAAACGATGGATTTATTAGAGCTATAGGTATCGTGGATGAGCGCAGAACTTCTCAAGCACAAGAAGATGCAGGGTGGGCACATACATTTAGTTTTCCTCGGAAATGGTTTTTAATGTCCGATATGCGCACTTTAGGTCAAGCCCCTGCACCCGAGTTAACACTATTACGCAAACAACAAATGGTCGATAAAGAGAGTGTAGTATTAGGGCAACAATCTTTGTTATTAGCAGAAACTGAACATGCCTATGAATTATTGTTAGAAGGTATCACAGCGAGAGAGACTTTAACGCTTACTATGCTGGCAAATGCAGATAGTACTGAATCCACGAAGTTGATTTTCGATTTAAAAAGAAACAAAATTACACTTGATAAAACAAAATCGAATTTACTCAAAACAGATGAAGGACCTCAAGTTTTGCAGGGAGATTACGATTCAGATGCTTTTGGCAAAATAAACACTATTCGTGTTTTCTCAGACGCTTCAATCATAGAAGTATTTGTAAATGATTCAGCTGCTTTTTCGTTTAGGGCATACCCAAGTAAAGCGAGTAGTAATCAACTCAATATTTCAGCTTCTAACACCTTGAGTATTGAAAATATATCACTTTGGCAACTTGGTAATAAATAAATGTCCATCGTTGACATTGTGAAATTATTGTTATAATGTAGTTCATATGAGAGCAATCTCTATTTTTTTAAATTCATAAAGTCTATCGATAGACACTGGTAAGATTGGGAAACGAAATGACTCTAAAACGAAAACATTTGCTGTTAACGATGACATCTTTAGCACTTGCCGTGAATTCGGCATTTGCACAACAAGTAGATGATGAAGTAAAAGAAGAAAAAGTAGAAAATATTATTGTTACAGGCGTAGTAAACAAAATTGTTAAGCAAGACGCTACTTTTTCTATCAATGTGCTAAACAGAGAAGATATTGAAAGACTTGCTCCTATTAGTACTGCTGACTTGTTGCAAAATGTTCCTGGTATATTTTCGGAAGGAAGTACTGCTGGTGAAGCCAGTAACAACATAACTGTTAGGGGATTACCTGTAACTGGTGGATATCGATATGCACCTCAGTTAATTGATGGTTTACCTTGGTTCGAAGAACCTGAAGTGCAGTTTATGAATAATGACTCAGCTGCTCGTGGAGACTTAATGACTCAGGCGGTAGAAGTCGTAAAAGGTGGTACGGGTGGTATTTTATATTCTAATGGTTTAGGGGCAACTGTAAATCATATTACTCGCAAAGGTAGCCAAGAGTTTGAGGGGGCTTATAAAATAGAAATTGCTGATTATAATTTTTTACGTCACGACTTTTATACATCAGGTCCAATTTCAAAAAGTTTGACCTATGCGGTAGGCGGTTACTACAGAACATCTGATGGTCTAAGAGACACTGGTTATACAGCTGATCATGGAGGTCAAATTAGAGGAAATCTAGTTTGGAATTCAGACGATGATCGTACTGAAATTCAAATTCATGGACTAAAGATTGATGACCACACAGCATTTTATCAAAACTTACCATTTCAAGTTCGTGCTTTTAGTGAGCGTGGTACTCCCGAAAACCCAACTAAAATAGACCAAGATCAAGTATGGCCTTTAGGAATAAATTTTGCTAATGGTACTATTTCTTCGCCTAGTAATAGATATTTTACACAATTAGGTGAATATGGTTCGCGTGAAATAGACTTCGGCGACGGTCTACATGCAGACTTTGATATTTATACAGTAAAAGTCAAACACGATTTAAATGACGATTGGCGATTATCATTTGGTCTTAGACATACAGACGGCACCAATGATTACAACGCACTCTTTAGTGGAAACGATTCTACATCAGCTAGTAATTTTTTAAACGCTAGATGGCAAAATGATGTAATTAGTCCAGCATTAGGACAAGCGGTAAGTGGCAACTATTCTGGTGCAAAACTTAACGGTTTCTTTAATATTCCAAATGATCCTAGCACTGCATTTGCCGGAATAAGCCGCGAAGATTTTGTTACGAATTATGCTAAAGGTGTTGGAGTAGGTGCATTCTATACAAAAAATGGATTGCGTGTAGAAGACAATGCTATTCTAAATTTTTTACTTCCATTTATTGCTAATACAGCAGCTAAAAGTACTACGCTAGATTTAAAATTACAAACAAGCTTTGATTTAGCTGGAACACATGACCTGACATTTGGTGTATATGGTTCTAAGTATTCTACAGATCAAAGCTTCCAAGGCTCTATTGTTGCTTCTACTATGGAACAAGAGTCGAGCTTAACTGATCTGTATGTCATTGATTCCAATGGAGATAAGGTCGGCCCTTCATTGACGTTAAATGGTGCTATCTTACCTGGTTTCTTTGGTTATACCTCAGAAATTGATTCTGACACTATGGCATATTATGTTCATGACCATTGGGAGTTACTAGATGGCGATCTTAAGATTGATATGGGGTATCGTAAGCAAGAATTAAATGCAACTGTAGATAGACTAGATCGTAACATTACAGCTGATTCTAATTTCACTCCTTCAGGTGTTGTGCCTGGATCCGTAGATGATCTCACCACTGCCGATGATGAGGTTCAATTACCTAGTAATCTCCGTACTTTGAATGGCAGTTTTACGGGTAGTGGATGGTCATTAGGGGCTAACTACTCTGTACAAGACAACTTGGCAGTATATGGATTGGTATCAAATTCTTTTAGATTACCTAGTTTTGAGGATTTAAACGAGTTTAGGGTTAGTCCAAATGCAGACACAGAACAAGTTGAACAAATTTGGCAATACGAGACTGGTGTTAGGTATTTTGCGGGCACATGGGATACCCAAATTGCTGTATTTTTCAATGATTTTAGTCCACGTGAAAGTAGCATAAGGTACCGGGACTTTACGTCTCCAGAATGTACTATTCAAGGAGATGGCATACCAGATATCAATACCTGCCCAGAAGTGACCGAGTTGTATAAAAGAGGCGTTGAGAATAAAGGTATAGAAATAGAAGCTGCATGGAGACCTGATTTTGAGTGGACACAGGGCTTAGAGCTTAGATTGAATACTGTTATGCAAGACCCTGAAATAGTGGGAGCAAATTTTAGAATTGTTAATACGGTTGTTGAAAATGATGTACTAGTTGGTTACGAGTTTAGACAAATTGGAGAGAACGGTCGTTCACCTCGTCGTTTGGCAGATACAATGTTTAACTTTCAAGCTGTTTGGGATATGAAATCTTTACTTGGAGTACCGTTTAAACCGTATTTGAAATATACCTGGTTTGATGAGCGATATTCAGAATCAAGCGATTTTGATGTGACTTTATACCCCGATTATTTTCATATTGATGGTGGATTTATTTGGGACTTTAGCGAGAAACTTTCATTACAGCTGCATGTAGCAAACTTAACTAATGAATTGTCTTTTACTGAAGGTGATCCATTGGTTGTTCCGTTGAAAGGCCCTAATGGTGCAACAAATAGAGGTGTTGCACGTCCTCTGTTTGGACGTACTGCTCGCGCAATGTTGACATATAGATTTTAAGTAGGACTCGATAAATGAAAATTTCAAACAAGATTAATAAATTCTCTTTGTTGCCGTTAGTGGCAGTACTATCAGCATGTGGTGGACCTGATCCCGGTCCACTTCCAGAAAATACACCTCCACAGATATCTAACCCAGGAAACTTGGAAGTAGAAGAGAATATAGCCACAGTAACTTCCTTAGTTATCAATGATACAGAAGGGAACCCCATTATCACGACCTTATCAGGTGCAGATGCTGGCGCATTTGTTGTAGATGGAGAGGGTAATATAACGTTTAACGATACTGCTTTCACTGACTCTGTACCTGATTTCGAAAATCCAGAAGATGCAAATGGTGACAATGTTTATGAGTTAACAATAACAGCAACAGATGGGTTTACAGCACCCACCACATTGTCTTTTAGTGTTTCTATTTTAGATCAGGCTAATGAAGTGATAGAGGTATATGAACCGATTATACCTTCAAGTGTGAATGGAGAACTAACCACCGATGCAGGTTCGTTTTTAGCTGATAACTTAATAGAAAGCTTCGAACGTCCTAGTGACTTTTTAAGTAAACCCAAAAAATTCACATTAACAGGCGTGTTTGCTGACTCAGATAATGCAAATAGAGGTTGGAGTAATTTTAATGGTCTTGATAGTGCTGCATATGTAGGAAATTCTGCAGTTTCTACATGTGAAATCGATGGTGTCGGTGGAAATTGTGATGGTCCGATGGGTTCCATTAAAATTAAGAAAATACTTATTACACAACCTTACATACAATTTTTGATGTCAGGTGGTAATGGTGGTAATGATGTTGGAATTCAAGTATTACATCGAAGTGCTGCTACAAGTGGAGAGGAAGTAGTATTAGGTCAATACACTCCTAATTCATGTAGTGATGCTTGGATAAAAGGCGACCAAAACTGGGTTTACTTTGATGTTTCTGATTCCATTGGTAAAGAAATTAGCTTACTAATTTATGATAATGAGTCGACAGGTTGTGGCTTTGTTGCCTTTGATCATCTATATCAAACTGAAACACCTTTTACTGATTTAGCTACTTTTGCGGGTCGTGTAATTGTTCCGGCGTTGCCTGGGCAGGATTCTGACAATGATGGTATTGAAGATAATTTAGATGCGTTTCCCAATGATCCGAATGAGTCTGCTGATACAGATTCTGATGGTGTAGGTGATAATGCTGATATCTTTCCAAATGATCCAACCGAAACTTCAGATTCAGACAACGACGGTGTGGGTGATAACAAAGATGTACGTCCGAATGATTCTGCTGTAACACTGACTGCAGTGAATGTTACGCTTAACGATGAAGCAATTGATGACGCTAATATTATAGCAACCTTTGATGACACTGTTGCAATATACAATGATAATACAAAGTATACACTTACTGGTGTGTTTGATGATGCTGATGCTGCGCAAGTCGGTTGGAATAATTTCTCTCAAGCCGCTTATGTAGGAACTGCATCTGTTGCCACCTGTGAATTTAACAACAATGCGCAAGGATGTGACGCTCCAACAGGTTCAGTTACAATAAATAATGTCACGCTGAATAAAGATTTTCTGACTTTACTATTAGCTGGCAGTAACGGAACCGCTCCGGTAGGTGTAAAAATTAGCTTGTCTTCAAGTGGTCAAGAGCTAATCAATTACATTCCATCTACTTGTGGTGTAAGCGCTCCTTACATTACCAGTGATAGTAACTGGGTACATTTTGATGTATCTGCTCTTGACGGATTAACGGTAGATATTGAAATATACGATGATGAAGCGGGTGGTTGTGGTTTCTTAGCTTTTGATCACTTGTATCAGGGGGATATTGCAGTTGGTACTTTAGCTGCTATTTTGGGAGCACCGGGAGTCGATACTGATAGTGATGGTGTAAATGATGCTGAAGATGCATTCCCTAACGATCCTAATGAAACAAAAGATTCCGACAATGATGGACTAGGTGATAATGCCGATGTGTTTCCTAATGACCCAACAGAGACTGTAGATACAGATAACGACGGGGTGGGTGATAACTCAGATTCAGATCCGAACGATCCTAATGTGACGTTAGCTTTAGTTTTAGTAACGCTAAGTGCTGAAGGTGCATTGACTGAAAATGTAATTGCATCGTTTGACAATATTGATGAAATAAAATCAGATACGAGTAAGTATACATTAACAGGAGCATTTCAAGATGCTGCTAATTGGAATGATTTACAAACTCGAGATGATTCAGCCCGTGTTGGAGCTGCTTCAGTTTCTACTTGTGAAATTGGTGAAGGTAATTGCGATGCTCCTACCGGAACAATTACTATAAACGATGTACTCGTTACCGGTAATTATATTAATTTCTTAATGTCTGGTGGTAATGGCGGCAACAATGTAGGGGTGAAAATATTATTATCTTCAGATGGTTCTGAACTTGCTAACTACACACCTAATTATTGTGGAAACCCAGTTGTAAATGGTGACGATAAGTGGACCAATTTTGACGTATCTGCATTGATTGGTTTGATGGTAGATATCTATATCTATGATAATGAAGAAGGTGGTTGTGGATTCTTAGCCTTTGATCATTTTTATCAAGGAAATTCTTTCCAAGGCTCTACGGTTTCGAGTATAAGTGCACCACTTCTTCCCACCAATGTGTCTTTAGATGCTGATAATAGTATTTCCGGTTTAATCGCAGGCGGCAGTTTTGAAGAACCTATAGATATGTTAGAAAATGGTTGGACTGCGACTGGAAGCTTTTTAAACCCAAGTGATAATACAGCATGGACGGGAACAACTCGTTCAGATATTACTGAAGCTGCACGAATTGGTAATAGAGCAGTATCAACCTGTGAATTAAACTCCAATTCAGAAGGTTGCGATGCGCCTGTAGGTACAATCACCACACCTGCTTTCAAAATCAGCCAAGACTACTTACAGCTTTTATTAGCTGGTGGTAACGGGAATGCAGAGGTTGGTCTAAGAATACAAGATACCTTTGGTAACAATTTGTTAGAAGTTAAACCTAATAGTTGTGGTCCTTCTTACATTGACGGAGACAATGATTGGACATATGTAGATACGAGTGTTATTAAAAATGCTTTTATTCAAGTGCAATTTTTTGACGAAGAAGCCGGTGGCTGTGGGTTTGTTAGCTTCGATCATTTATACCAAACAAGCACAATTCATATGCCTGATATCGCTATTAATGGTGGCCAAGCATTAAGTAATGAGAGCCTTGGTTATAATGTTACTCTAACGGCCGATGCCTTCACACAAGTTATTGGTAACTTTGACGACGCAGTAGCGATGATTAATGAAGGTTGGATTGCGACAGGATCTTTTTCTAATCCAACTGATGCCAATGCTTGGTCGGGAACAGCACGTAGTTCTATATTAAGTGCTGCACGAATAGGAGATGGAGCTGTATCTACTTGTGAACTAAACAATAACGCTGAAGGATGTGATGCACCAACAGGAACTTTGACATCGCCAAGTTTTACGGTTGTATCAGAGCGTCCTTTCCTTACTTTATTGATGGCCGGTGGTAATGGTACTGCACCTGTAGGTGTAAGAGTATTAGATGCTTCTGATGATTCAGAAATAGTCAGTTTTTCACCAAACAGCTGTGGCCCCTCACAAATAGATGGTGATGAAGATTGGGTATCTTTGGATTTAAGTTCTGTGGTGGGTACTTCAGTCAAAGTCGAATTATTTGATAATGAACCCGGCGGGTGTGGATTTGTGAGTTTTGACCACTTACATATGAGTGAAGCATCAAGAAACTGATAAAGCTATCTAATATCAAAGGGCGACAATTGTTGCCCTTTTTTTAATTCAAATGTTTTATTTATATTTTTTGAATATAAACATTACCCTAGTATAAGGTGCACCATAAATATGTTACGTATTATTTATTTCTTTATCCTTCCAATATTTTTAATAGCATGTAGTGGTGATGGAACTGATACGAGTAATGTCAACGTTTCAATATCGCCTCAACCAAATCCAATTAATACTCAATCACCTACGCTTTTATTTTCCTTAGATTTTGATGAACCAACATCTACACCATGGCTTCTAGATTCGGTGTCTAAGCAAACTTTCCCTATAGTAACTCAAGGCTATTTAAGAGAATCAGTACCTGGAGTTGATGAGTTAGCATGGCGGGTAAATGGTCATACAAATTGGTTTACGGTTGATAAACATTTTGAAGACACACAAACACTAACAATTAAATTTTGGATAGCCTTGGAAAGTTATCCTGCTGACATAGAAACACCTTATGAAAATCTCCAGCCAAGTGCTTTTATATCTCAAATTGACGACACTTCTGGTTTTTCAATTGATATCAATACGTATGGTCAATGGCAAGTTAATGCATTTATTGACAATCAAAAAATTAGCGTAAAAGTTCCTACTCTGTTTCCTTTGTACAAATGGGTTCAAATTGCAGTTGTTTTTGATGGTGTAAAAGGAGAGTTAGGAGTTGTTTTAAATGATCAAATTGTAGCTAAAAAAAGTGTTAAAGTCGGTAGTAAACTGAATTTCAGCGACACGCCGCTTAGTATTGCTAAAGGTAATAATGATCGACAAGTGGGTCCACTTCTTATCAATGCGATAAACGGTGTTTATGATAAGTTAAGTATTCAAAATGAAGTTCTTTCATATAGCAATATTAGTGATTCATATTATAGATTAATTAGCATCGCGTCGACCGCAGAAGAAGCGATAGCAGTTCCTAAAGACAGATTCTCTCAAGATTTACACCGCCCTCGTCTTCACGCGATGCCGCCGGCAAATTGGACCAACGAACCTCATGGGTTAGTTCAAATTGATGGTATTTACCATATGTTTTATCAGCGAACATCTAATCTCCCTTATAAAAGTCAAATGCAATGGGGACACATGCTGAGTGAAGATCTTGTTAGTTGGAAAAATACTCAAAATGCATTGGTGCCTAGCGTAAGTGAAAATAATTTTGGCTATGACATGAAAGGAATTTGGTCGGGAGATGTTTGGCATGATGGGAGTCAAACTTTCGCTTTTTATACTTCGGTGAATCATGGCAATAACTTTAATCCAGGTATTTCGATGGCGCTTAACAATGAACATGATTTACTCCAATGGGAAAAACTAGGCCCAATTTTAGATTCACAAGGCACACTCGATTTTCGTGATCCATATGTTTTTGAAGACATGCAGGGCTATCATATGATCATTGGTGCTGCTTACTCAGATGGTGGAGGTTTAATTCATTATACTTCAAAGAATTTAAGAGATTGGGAAATCAGTGGAGATTTTACTACTATCCCCTATGCACAAATGGATATAGGATCTTCTATTTGGGAAATGCCTGTTTTTGTTAAGTTATCAAATACAAAATATTTGTTATCCGTTACTCCGATTGGATCTAAAGTTGTTGGTGACTCAACAATAAATCCTGTTCGTTCAGTGTATTGGATAGGTTCTTGGGATGGAAATCAATTTACCCCCGATTTTAGCCAGCCGAAAAATCTGGATCTGGTACATGGCATGTTATCACCAACGGTTACAAAAACTGACGACGGTCGTATAGCCGCAATTGGCATTGTCGATGAAAAACGTAACAGCCATGAACAATTTGCCGCTGGTTGGACTCAAACATTTAGCCTAGCTAGAGAATGGTATTTAATGCCCTCTGGTACAAGTATAGGTCAATCTCCGGTGCAAGAATTGACTTCTCTGCGAGGTAGTTTAGTGGATTCAAATACCAATGTGTTGGTAAATAATGAAATTTTCGTAGCCGCTGGAAGACAACTTGAAATTGAACTTGAAATTGATCCTAGTAATTTACCGAAATACTTTGGGTTTATACTAGGTACTAACGATGAGAAAAATGAAGAGACATTACTCACATATGATAATGTTAATAATGAATTCCATGTTGATACTCGTCGTAGTTCATTAAATACTAATGTTTTTAAACAAAAGCGAACAGGAACAATCGATTTACCCACTTATGGTAAACCATATAATTTTCGTTTATTTATAGATCACTCAAATGTAGACGTTTTTATAAATAATTCATTAGCGTTTTCGTTTCGAATGTATCCTAGTTTAATAGATAGCGATCAAACAAGATTTTTTGTTTCTGATCCAACTATGGTTATAGCTTTGTCGGTTTGGGAGTTAATGAGCACGGAACAAACGCCAACTAAATATTCAGAACCTGTTTCTATTAATCAAATAGCTCAAGGTGTAAAGCTGCCATTAGGAAGCTTTGATCAAGTGATTGGTGATTTTGACGATGCTTTGTCTATGTTGCAAGAAGGGTGGTTCACTACTGGAGATTTTAGACAACCCACAAATAGTAATAGTTGGGCTGGTACAAGCGCGGTTACTAAAATTGGAATCAATGCAGTAAGCACCTGCGAAATCAACAATAATGAAAAAGGATGTGATAGTCCAACGGGAATGTTTGTTTCGCCATTATTTAAAGTCAACGAGAAAAATCCATTTCTAAGTTTATTAATGAGTGGTGGTGATGGCACTGACGATATTAGATTAGAGCTGGTCGATAATGTTAGTAATAAAATACTGTTAAAATACTCTCCAAACAACTGTACTCCTTCATTTATAGATGGTAACGATGACTGGGTAAATTTTGATCTTAGTGAGTATATTGGAAGACAATTACAAATTAGAATTATTGACCAACATACTAAAGGTTGTGGTTTTGTAAGCTTTGATCATATTCATTTGAGAGAAACCCCTATTTAATTAAATAAAGTCAAAACATTGAAATAACGGTTAGTGAAAATAATTATTATTGATTTATAACATATTTAAATGATGATGCGTTTATTTTTGCTAATCATGTTATTTCGTCTGCGATAAAAGTAATTTTCTTGAAACGTAAACATCTATTCTTTAAGTTGAAGGAGTATTTAGTTCTGCTGGTGGGGGTTTAAGTAAAAAATATGAGATAACTACAAATACACTAACTATTATACCCATAAATATATATGATTGTGAAAAACCCATGTGGTCATACATTTTACCAGCTACTACAGACAAACCAGATGCTGCTACTTGAGTCATGAATTGGAACCCAACTAAGTAAACGGTTGCAGATAATCGCGGATCAAACGAATAGGCAATGTACTTAAATATCGAAATTAACATGATGGGTAATTCTATAGCATGTAATAGTTTAAGTGCAGAAATACTGATTGGATCTTCAACAATACCAGATCCTAAAACGCGTATAGCCATAATGATCCCACTTAAAATCAAGCCGTTTTTAGCTCCAACTTTGTTGACTAATAATGGGGCTAAAAACATACCTCCCGCCTCTAAGAAAACTTGAAATGAATTTAAATAACCAAACATTTCGTTACCTTTAGCTAAAGATTCAAATAATGAAGAAAAATAGATCGGAAATTGTTGGTCAAACACTGCGTAGATACAAGTTACCCCAATAACAAATACAGAAAGAGACCAAAATTCTTTTAATTTAAGTAATCCAAATGCATCTTTAATTGTAACAGCTTGAGTTAATAACTTTTCTTGATCATGTTGAGATTGCAGTTCTGTTATTTTGACAAAAGCAAGTGCTACTAAGAAAATAAGTGCGCATGCACTTGCTAAAATGAAATTTAAATTAGGGTCTATATTAAACAATTTACCTGCAAAAAATGTAGCTAGAGCCCAGCCTAACGATCCCCACATGCGAGCTTTTCCAAATTCAAAGTTAGAAAGCCTTGCAATACGATCTATATAAGATTCCAACAAACCTATAGCGCAACCAAAAGTTATTGCAGAAAACAATCCACCTAAAATTGCTCCTACTATGAATGCATTTTTTAACAAAGGTCCATAGATATATATCATAAATGGACCACTTGACAATAATAACAAACTAACAATAAATAATAGCCACTTTTTCACTCCTAATTTATCTTGGAAATAGCCATAGGCGGGTCCAATAAAAAGTGCTGCGATTGCATTTATCGAAAATATTAAACCCGTTTGTTGACCACTTAAATTAATAGATTGATTTAACCAAATGGGAAAGATAGAAAAACAAAATGACCAAGTTAAAAAGAAGCTAAATAAACAAATACTTAATAACCAATAATTTCGAGTTGATACTGAAGTTGACATTATATAGAGCCTTTGATTACTTGACTGAGTGTGATTGACGTTTAATTAATGAGCCACTAACTTGATAAACTTCTTCATGTACAGATTCGTTAATCGCAAGTTCTGCTGCTTTTTTTCCCATTTCATAATAGGGTAATGAGACGGTGGTTAAATTAGGTAATAAATTAGTAGCAATCATTTTATAATCATCGTACCCGACGATACTAATATCCTCCGGGATTGAGTATCCCATTCGTCGAACCAACATAAATACCCGCATCGCCATTTTATCATTACCACACATTATTGCTGTCGGGGGAGATGGCATGTTAAATAAGTTTTCCAGAATGTTAGGTAATTGGTCGAACTCATCTTCAGGGTGATGACAAACCCCTTCTATAATCAGTTGTTTATCTGCTTTTAGATTATGTTGATGATGTGCTTCTTTATAACCAGTAACCCTTAATAAAGTTGCTTGCATGTCATTAAATAATGTTAAATAAGCTATACGTTGATGACCTGTATTTAATAACGTATTTGTTATTTCAAATGCTCCTAACTTGTCATTTGGGACAATAGTGGGATGGCGAAGTTTTGCTTCAAAACAATTGACTAATATAAGTGGGCACTTATTAAACGCTTGTTCTATATGTACCTCACGGTGGTACATCGTGGCGTAAATTATAGCTTGCGCTCGTTGCTGGCGAAAGTCGGTAACTAATCGTTCAAAATTTTTAGGATTGCCGCCCGATTCACCAATCATCAGTAATTTATTATGCTTTTCACATTCAGCCTGAATACCTGCGACAATTTCAAATGCATCTGGTGTTGTAGTCAATCCCTCAGCTATAAGACATACAATACCTTTTTGTTGACCACGCAATGATTGGGCGGCTGCTGAAGGGTAATATTCAAGTTCAGCCATTACACGTTTAACTTTATCTTTAGTTTTATCAGCAACATTATCTTGACCACTTAAAATTCGAGACACCGTCTTAACCGATACACCCGCTTTTTTTGCAACATCTGTAATAGAAGCCATATGATAATCCTAATTTTGTAAACTCTTGACATTATATGTTCATTGTAGCAGAATAAAATGGCTATCGGTAGACATTTATCGAAAATATTCCCTAAAAATTTGAAAATACTTATGAAAATTGAAAACAATAATAACTGGAAGCCCAACCTTCATTTCTTTAAAGAAGGACATTGGATAAACGATCCAAATGGATTAGTTTATTATCAAAACGAATACCACTTATTTTACCAAATGAATCCAGATGACATAGTTTGGGGTAATATGCACTGGGGCCACGCGGTATCATCTGATGGTCTACATTGGACACATTGTCCAATCGCTTTGTTTGCAGAGCCTGATGGATTAGGGTATATATTTTCGGGTGGTGGTGTTGTAGACCAAAGAAATACCTCTGGTTTTCAAGAAGGAGATATTACACCTGTCGTTTTAAGTTTTACTCATCACGATAAAGATGCGGTGCAACGTCAAAGCTTGGCTTACAGCTCAGATGGATTAAAAACATTTCATAAATATGAAGGGAATCCAATAATCGACAATCCTGGTTTGAAGGATTTTAGAGACCCTAAAATTATTTGGGTAGATAATTTAAACCAATGGGTAATGACGGTTGTAGCTGGCCAATGTGCACAGTTTTATAGTTCTTCTGATTTAAAAGAATGGAATTACCTTTCTAAATTTGGTGAGGGTTTTGGATGTCATGATGGTGTATGGGAATGCCCTGATTTATTTCCGCTTATTTGTGCTGATACTGGGGAAACAAAATGGGTATTGCTGATTAGTATTAACCCCGGTGGCTTTAATGGTGGATCAGCTATGCAATATTTTATCGGCGATTTTGTCGATGGAGTATTTAGCTGCGAAGACAAACAAACTAGATGGCTAGATTACGGTACTGATTTTTATGCTGCAATTAGCTTTGACAACATAGACTTAGCAAATAAAAAACGTCGTGTAATAGCTTGGATGAGTAATTGGCATTACGCTAACGAAACACCTAGCTCAAGTTATCGTAGTGCAATGACACTTCCTAGAGATATTGAATTAGTAGAAATTGATAATCAATATCAATTAAAAATGTCCCTAATACCCGCTTTTGAGGAGCTTAGACAAGGTATTTTAGATGAGTGGAACTATGAGCAAGCAGGGATGTATAAAAAGATATCCAGTCCTTATGAATGTCAGCTTAGTATCAACAAAAAAGAGATAAAAGATGAGGCTCTAATTATTGAATTTAGTAATGAAAGTGACGAAGTGTTACCTATTAAATTTGATGTGAAAAATAGTAAGGTAATTTTTGATAGACAAGAACTAAATTGGAATGAAAAAGATTTTGGTAGAACAATAATTGCACCCATATTTTGGAAAGACGATATGTTAAATATTCAAATTGTTGTTGATAATTGCGCTATAGAGTTATTTATTAATGATGGTTTAACAAGCATGACGAATTTAATTTTCCCAGACCAAGCATTTTCCAAGATCCATATCAAAAGTAAGAAATTTGATAGAATAGAAGTTTGTGATCATAGTTTACAAAAAGTTTGGTAGTATTTTTTGCTAAGGTAAGCAAAATTGATTGTGTTTATTTTTTACTAACTCAGAAAAAAAATTCCATTAATTCCATAATTTAAAAATCTTATAACATCCACAGACTATTTTGGATTGTCTGTGGATGTCTTTATGAATTCCCACCTGTCTTCTTGATATCTTTGTCCGCTCATATATTTTATAAACCCTCATTTTTAGTTAATTTATCTAACGAAGAGGTATCTAGTAAACTAATGGCGATTCATGAAATAAACTTTGAAGAAAAAATGGTGGCCCGACCCTGACTTGAACAGGGGACCTGCCGATTATGAGCTAAGCTGAATGAAGCTGTATTACTAGTATAATCAATGGCTTATTACTTTGATGTTGTTTTCTCCGCTTTGTTAACGTCGGAAAGTTATCGGAAATACAGCAATTCCATGCCGCATATCCAAAAGTACTAAGCGGAAAAATACACATTTTGATTATTGGTAAAGCTTATTAGGTTAAACTGGAAGAACCTTTTTCTGGTAAAGAGATATCTAAAGTCTTGGCTATGTTAAGACAAATATTTCCCCAATTACCATTATAACTTGATGGATCAAACTCATTGATTTTTAATAAAGTTAGGATAGATGGTTCTCCATTTACTCTTAGTTCACTAGGTAATTTTTGAATAATCAATCCAATAGATTTAATGTATTCTCTGAGCTCAATATGGCTCATACTTTCAATATGATCCCCATTTGTTGCAGAAAATATAAGGTCATGCATAGCTTTGTCATGGTTATTATTTTTACCTGTTAACTTGTCTGAAATATCTTGAGTAATGGAGCTTATACTTTTATTGATGCTATTAAACCAAGATTCGTCTTTTTCAACTAAAGTAGGGATTAAATCAGTGCAGTCAGAATATGAAGAAGAATCAGTTATCGAGTCAAAATTACCTTTTGATTGACGCATACTTTTAATGTAATTGAAGACCTCATCTAGTAAATCATTGGGGGATTCAAAAACAATCAAACCAGCATTAGTTCGTTCAATATTTATTGCATCCATGTGTAAATATAAAACGTCGACTATTTGGTTTCGCTTGTAATATGCATAACCCCCTGTGGCGACTAATGTTATACCAGAAACAATTGCTGCAGGTAACACCCATACTGGGGTTGTTGATATTAATCCTAGACTAGCTGCCACGCCGGTAACACTCGACTTAGCACCTGCAAAAATACCACCTACTGCGCCAGCTGTTAATGCTGAAGAGCCAGCTAGCAAACCTGCGTTACCCATTACAAAAGCACCAAGCCATGTAGACGACAAGGTGCCAGCTAAATATCCTGTTCCTGAATATGCAATAAATGCTCCTGAGGAATGAAGTACTGGAATCGCAAGAAATGGGAGCATGATTTTACCTTAGGGAATGTTGGATTCTTAAGCTAATAAGATTTGGTATTTAAGTCAATAAGATTAATTCTTAGATTAAATATAAAAAAATAATAAAAAAGCCCCTCTACCTACCCATATGATATGAGTAAGCAGAGGGGCTGTTAGTTTTCAGATTTGAATCGCTGCAATTTGACAAGCTTCTTTGAGTGTATCTTGTGATACTTTGGCGTAGCGAAGTGTCGTTGAATAGCAGGCATGGTTTGCTAATTGCTGCACACTGGCGAGAGACACATTGTTAGACACTAAGTTACTACAAAAGGTGTGACGTAAATCATGGATCCTCACAGAATCTGAAATCTGTGCTACTTTGAGTGCGGTTTTAAACGATTTCTTAAAGTCATTATAGGGCAGGTGTGTCATTGGATTGATAAACACATATGTTGGGTTGATTCCAGCTAAGCGCTTGAGAATGTCCATCGCAGTTGTATTGAGAAAAATAGTATTTTGTTTCTTATTCTTGGCAATACTAGGTGGTACAGTAATTATCTGTTTCTCCATATTGATCCATGACCATCGCAATGATTTAGCTACACCGCTTCGTACACCGGTGACGAGTAAGAAAATCATCAATAGATTCACAGGGCGCTCAGGATGTTCCATTAGTACACTGATAAAACGCGTCTGTTCATCACTACTTAAAAAGCGTTCCTTTTGATTATCAAACTTCATGTATTCCACCTTATCACATGGGTTTTTAGTAATAAGCTCCCATTGAATAGCAAGGGTGAACATGCGACTGAGCAGCTTAATATGGCCTGTGACATGACTGCCGGATAACTGCATTTCGATTAAGCTCGTCTGGAAGCGTTCTAATTCTAGTACTTTGATGTTGTCGAGCCTTTGGTGACCGAAGGTAGGCTGAATGCGTATACGCCACATGGATTCAATATTACGACAGGTGCGTAATCGGGTTTTAATGTGTGGCCAATAGTACTGCTCCCAAAACTCATTGAGGGTCAATGTGCAAGTGGGTGATGCTTGGCCGATGGGTGGTGAAAGGGGGATATGAGGGGGCGTTGGGGAAGGGATAAGTTGTGCAGCTTGTTGTAAGGCTTGCTCCAATGACAATGCATTAGTGCGGCCAAGATTGTGGTCTTTTACTTTGGTTCGAAACCGATAAGTACCAATGCCTTTGGATGTTTTACGTATTTCAATACGAAATCCTTTAGGTAAATTATCAGCTCTATATTCAGCTTTAATTTTATCTGTAGGGGTAGGAAGGTTATCAATAAAGGTTTGGTCGATATGGGTATATTTCATGTATTTCTCCAATATGAAATGATTAACGATTAAATAGATATACAGGCAGGATAAACCTGCCATGTATGATTATTGTTGGCGCAGTAAGCGAGAGACAATGGCACCTGTAAAAGGCTTGTTGCGATAGCTAGATAACTCACGTTGGTTGAGTGTTTTAGCTATCTCTACACACGTTACTTGAGGCTGTAACTGTTGGATGTGATGAATTACTTTGATGATTTTTTGCCGCCATTGACGTTGTGCAGTCGTGCGAACGAGTGTGGCGAGCTGAGGGTTGTGATTGCGATAGGTATCAAGCTGAGGGTTACCTAGTGTGACACCTCGGGCCTTGGCAGCACGAAGTGCCGCTTTGGTGCGTTGTGAAATCATCTGGGCTTCATGTTGAGCCATTGCGGCTAAGATATGAATGGTGAGCTGGTCGATGTCAGGAAAATCGGCGAGTTTAAAACGTATGCCTTTTTTCTGTAGCTCAGTAATAAAGTGTAAGTCTCTACTGAGCCTATCGAGTTTAGCCACCAATAAAACCGCATTGGCAAGGTGTGCATAATCGACGGCTTTTTCAAACTCAGGGCGGTCTGCTTTTTTACCAGAGCCTACTTCAGTAAACTCGGCAACCAGCTTGCCTCCATGATGATGTAAAAAATCAGTGATTGCTTGTTGTTGCGCTTGCATACCTAATCCCGTTTGACCTTGTTTTGAAGTCGACACGCGGTAATAGGCCACATAGTTAATGCGTTTCATAGTCGTTCCTTAGCTACAGATTGATACAGTGAATACAGCTTTGTCACTATGGCAATAAGGGCAGTAATGATCCCTATGCTTAGGCGTAACAATGTAAGCATCACATGAGGGTATTGAATAGTTAGATAGATGATAAATGACAATATTATCAAGAGCATCGAGGGTCTCCTTTGAATATGATAAAAGTGCATTGTCGCTAAAGGGACATTTAGTGATATGCACAATGTGGGTTTAGAATCAGTTATTTAACTGGTTTGAGTAAAGCGAGCGCATCGAGGTTTAACACGGTGTGTTTGTATAGATGCGTTTTGGATTTTGAAATGACATGTTCAGCCCGTAATACTGCCGCTAAAAAAGCAGCATTATTGGCACTTTTTCCTCTAAACAACGGATTAAATACGGTGGAGCTGAAGTGACTGTTACCTTTAATGGCCATTAAACAAGCTGATATGTCACTTTCAGCGATATCGTCTTGACTAAGAAAGCCGCCTCCGGTGCTTTTAGTTAAGCGAATGAAGCGTTCACCGGATTGATTCAGCGTAATGTCATAGTGTATTTTGCCTTTTGATTGACGATTAATCATTGAGCATTGCCCAGATTTAATGATAGTTGTCATGGGGCACTCCTAATTGTTCTTTATCAAAATAAACAAACCACCACCAATATCGTTGGTAATACGACAATGCAGTGAATAGTCTGCTAATAAATCAATGAAATCGGGCTCAGTCATACAAAGCAATTGCTCCTCATCTAACATCGATAGTTCACTGGGGTTGATATGAATCAATTGACAGGCGCCTTCATCCCAAAAGGATTGTGCTTGTTCGAGAGACTCAAAGGGTGTGGTAAGATTGTTGATTAATGCTTTATAGACATGTTTAGATAGACCAAGAGCAGCACGCTCTGGCCATAATGATGTAATATACATAATGGTATTTCCGATAAGTAAATATATTGAGATAGGGCCACTGTGCGTGACTCTGGCTAATATGGAAGGACATCTTCCAATATAGATACTGATTTTTTCTCGGTTTAATTAATCAGTTATAGAC
>Ga0209136_1000964_pt1 | contig 19794 bp, 16 predicted proteins | sample SaaInl0LU_22_DNA_FD_184640 | JGI IMG/M metagenome (GOLD analysis project Ga0209136, IMG submission 184640) | Marine microbial communities from expanding oxygen minimum zones in the Saanich Inlet - ESP_90LU_22_DNA (SPAdes) (version 2) | ecosystem: Environmental > Aquatic > Marine > Intertidal... | reverse complement strand
ACTTCAAGCTGCAGAGGATTCACGGTTCTTCGAACACCAAGGCATAGATATTCGCGGCCTGATGCGTGCGGCTTATCAGCTAGGTACGAGTGGACAGATACAAAGCGGTGGTTCCACAATCACTATGCAGGTGGCAAAAAACTTCTTTCTAACGCGTGAGAGAACCTTCGAGCGTAAGTTTATTGAGATACTGCTCGCTTTACGCATTGAACAAGAGCTCAGTAAAGAGGAGATTCTCGAGCTTTACGTCAACAAGATCTACCTTGGACATCGCGCATACGGCGTTCAAGCGGCGGCACGGGTTTACTACGGCACCAGCATCGACCAGCTAAATCTGGCGCAGCTTGCAATGATTGCGGGCCTGCCAAAAGCACCCTCTGCGTTCAACCCGATTACAAACCCCACAAGGGCTGTAGAGCGGCGTAACTGGATAGTTGGCCGAATGCTAACCCTTGGCTACATTGACAAGCTATCTCATGACGAAGCGATAAACGCACCGGTTACCGCACGCTACCACGGTGCCGACATAGAGATCGCAGCACCCTATGTGGCTGAGATGGTTCGCAGCCAACTCTATGAGACCTACGGTGAAGATTTGTATACCGATGGGTTAAGCGTCTATACAACCATTGATAGTCAGTCACAGATAAGTGCCGACGCTGCCCTGCGCAATGGTCTGCTTGCGTACTCTGAACGCCATGGATACCGCGGACCTGAACAGCACTTTGACCTGAGCGCTCTGGGCTCTGACACCTTACAAGCCAAGTTAGAATCAACCCCTGAGTATGGCGGTTTAAAGCCTGCGCTAGTAACCGAGGTAGCCGAGCAAAGTGCTCAACTTCTGCTTGCCGACGGCAGCAGCGTCACACTGCCGTGGACGGGCATGACCTGGGCTCGCGCATTTCAGTCTGTCAATTCGATGGGGCCAGAACCTGAACGCGCTGCGGATATTTTAGAAGTCGGTGATCTTATCCGTATACGTGAATCAGAGGAGGGGCTGCGCCTAGCTCAAATCCCAGAAGTGCAAGGGGCCTTTGTCGCTATTGATCCAGAAAATGGTGCGATAAAAGCACTTAATGGTGGCTTTAGCTTTTATCTCAATAAATTTAACCGCGCGTTACAGGCGTATCGCCAACCGGGTTCGAACATCAAGCCGCTTCTGTATACCTATGCACTCAGTCAGGGCTATACACCGGCAACCGTTATTAATGATGCGCCGGTGGTTATCAACGATGTTAGCCTTGAAGGCGATTGGCGCCCCGAGAACGATAACGGCCGTTTTGGCGGTCCCACCCGGTTACGCGAGGCCCTATACCGCTCACGCAACCTGATCTCGATTCGACTTATGCGCGCACTTGGTATTGCGCCGATGCGCGATTTCTTGCTCAAATTTGGCTTTGAGGCGGACAAATTACCTGAAAATCTGTCTTTGTCCTTGGGCAGTGCCGATGCAACACCGCTCCAGGTTGCAACGGCCTACGCGGTCTTGGCAAATGGAGGCTTCAGAGTTGAACCCTTCTTTATAAATAGAATTGTAAGTCCAAATGGAGAGGAGCAATTCCTAGCGAATCCGAAAATTGCCTGTGCACTCTGTCCAGAGCGCCAGCAGGCCGACCTTATGGCGGCAGAGGCCGCTGAGCTAGCCCTTGCCACCAATCAAATTCAAGAGACTGTGGCCAGCTCAGAGCTTACAACCCTTGATGGTCGACCTTTAGCAGAACGACTCATTGATCAACGTACCGCCTACCTTATTCACGATATGATGCGGGATGTAATCAAAAAAGGGACCGGCAGACGCGCACTGGTATTGGAACGCAATGACCTAGGTGGCAAAACGGGTACAACTAATGATCAGAAGGATGCCTGGTTTAGCGGATTCAATACCCAACTAAGTGCCACCTCATGGGTTGGATTCGATCAACCGGCAACACTCGGACGTCGCGAGTTTGGTAGCACAGCTGCGCTACCTGTTTGGATCGACTTTATGCGCGATGCGCTTAAGGATATACCGGAGTCTCTGCCAATTGAGCCTGCAGGTATTGCTTCGGCACGCATTGATCCAGCAAGCGGCAAACTCGCCTACCAGGGCCAGGGTGATGCGATGATAGAGGTATTTAAAGAGGAGGAGCTACCCACTGAGGTTGCACCTAATCCGAACACTCAACAACAGGCACCTACCAGCGAGCAGCTATTCCGCTGAACAGCGGTTACGGCTGTATTGACTAGCGAATATTGAGCGTTAGAAAAACGCTTAAAAGCACAAACAAATGGATAAATAGATAAAAAAAACCGCGATATAAATCGCGGTTTTTTTATTTCGTAAGCATTATCCTAGCGGGTAGTTCGCAGGCATATCTTTCTTCGCTACACCTGAATCAATAGCGGCCTTAGCAACAGCATATGAGATGGTGCCCAACAGACGTGCGTCAGTGGCTTTTGGTAGAATGTAATCGCGACCAAATGAAAGACTCTCGAGGCCGTAAGCATCCAATACTTCCTGGGTGACAGGCTCTTTCGCTAGAGCAGCAAGCGCAACAACGGCTGCCGCTTTCATCTCTTCATTGATCTGAACGGCACGAACATCAAGAGCGCCACGGAAGATAAATGGGAAACCAAGCACGTTGTTTACCTGGTTAGGGTAGTCAGAACGGCCCGTTGCCATAATAACATCGCTACGTGTTGCACGCGCAAGCTCAGGCTTGATCTCTGGGTCTGGGTTTGCACAGGCAAATACGACTGGGCTTTCTGCCATTTTCAACAGATTTTCTGGAGAGAGAAGATCTGGACCTGAGAGTCCTAGGAATACATCAGCACCCTCAATTGCATCTTCAAGTGTACGCTTGTCAGTTTCAGTAGCGAAAACTGCTTTCTCTGGCGTCAGGTCATTACGGCCTGAGTGGATAACACCCTTGCGGTCGATCATGTAGATGTTTTCATTGCGTGCGCCCATGTTAATGAGCAGTTTCATACACGCACTTGCAGCTGCACCAGCGCCTAAACAAACGATTGAAGCTTCTTCTAGCTTCTTACCGGCTAGTTCCAACGCATTGATCATCCCTGCAGCGGTAACGATAGCGGTACCGTGCTGATCATCATGAAACACTGGAATGCTGCAACGCTCTATCAACGCGCGCTCAATTTCGAAACACTCTGGCGCTTTAATATCTTCTAAGTTGATACCACCGAAGGTATCCGCAATACGCGCTACTGTGTCGATGAATGCCTGTGGGCTCTCTGCATCAACTTCGATATCGATCGAATCGATATTGGCAAAGCGTTTAAATAGAAGTGCTTTACCTTCCATGACGGGTTTAGATGCCAATGGGCCAAGATCACCAAGTCCAAGAATTGCTGAACCGTTAGAGATAACGGCAACTAGGTTACCCTTAGCAGTGTAACGGTAGGCATTTTCAGGATCTTTAGCGATTTCACGAACCGGTTCTGCAACACCCGGAGAGTAGGCTAGTGACAGATCAAGTGAAGTCTGAGCAGGCGTTGATATCTCAACGCTTATTTTGCCTGGACGGGGAAACTCATGGTAATCCAGCGCAGCCTGTTTAAAATCCTGAGACATATCTCGTTCCTAATATTTATTGAGGTACTGAGTGCTTAAAACCACACTAAGCCTCTGTGTTTTTTGGTCGTCACGGAATGATATAGAAAAGCATCAAGCGGCAAAACCCGTATACGACTATCGAACCCACTTTTTTTCGTCATACGAAAAAAAAGAGCGTAATTTTTCATAAAAATGCAAAATGCCACTGTGAAGTGATGGGAAGTAAAAAGGGTTTAAAGCGCGATCCAGGTTTTAGCTGATCACTACGATCAATAATCCATCCACGTGTTTCTGCTAATGCCCCAAGGCTAGCCTCAAGCTGCAATATCTGTTTTACACCCATGTTTTGACGGCTAAAACGTACTGCCACCTGATTATCTAACTCCAAGTAAATATACCGTTTAGTGCTGTCAACGCCCGTGACCCGTCCTTTAATCAGTGCGAAGCCACCCTGGCGCACGCTGGCCGCCGACATGACACCCCGTGACCAGATACCCAGTTTTGCATCGCGTGCTTGGCGTTCGGCCTTAAAAAGACATTCAGCAAGCTCGGTATTAGGCTCAATCGCTACCGCCCAGCCTAACCCCCTTAACAGTATCATTTCAGATGCCGTCTGCTGCTCGATAACTAGATGACCGAGCAGACGCTTATATCGATCTTCAGCCTCAGCACCGAGCGCTAAACCAATCTCTCTACCGGTTAATAGCCTCTCGAGAAACGAGCGAGCCTCATGAGCGAATGGTTCTGGCGAACGTTTCTCTGGTGCGCCTTTGCCTATTTTAAGCTCAGGCGTATTGACACCTAAAAGACGAACCGAGCGGCCGGAGTTGAGGCGCACAGTGTCACCATCAACCACAGTGTCTACACCCACTCGAGTCACTGAATTATTTGGCAGACAGTTTGCCTGAGCCACAGCCATAAAGGAGGTGGATGAAAAAAAGACAATAAAAAAGGCACCCGAGAGCACCTTTTTTACATTCAACATGTGCAGCAGCTCTTACTTTTTCAGGCTGCGTGCGCCGAAGCGCTTGTTGAAACGATCAACACGACCACCGGTCGTCGCTTCTTTCTGCTTGCCTGTGTAGAACGGGTGGCACTGGCTGCACACGTCAACTGGCATATCGCTGCTCATAGTTGAGCGGTGAGTCATAACGTTGCCGCAAGAGCAGCTGATTTTTACTTCGTTGTACTGTGGATGAATATCGGCTTTCATGGTGTAAACCTCTTTAAAATGTGCCGCCACCTGAGACCAACAGGTTCAGGCACCGCACGACTGACGCAAAATGCGTTGGGAATGTCGAGGCGAGGATTATACGTACACCTTTTCGATACAACAATCACTTTTTGAACAGTTTTTAACCAGACTTGCGCTGATTTGAGCCGCTCCCTAGACTAGAGTGCTTGGAAATCATCTTTGGTGGTGATTTTCCAGCCTTTTTGTTCGCTGGATGTATAGATGATTCTTCGCGTTGCACTACCACTACCCTTAGACAAGCTCTTTGACTATCTACCCTTGGATAACACGGGCGAGGTCGGGGCTCGCGTAGAGGTACGTTTTGGCAAACGGACACTGATTGGACTCATCGCCGAAGTTGTAGAGACCAGTCAAGTTCCAACGAATAAATTAAAACCTATATTGCAGTTACTCGATGCAACGCCAATGGTAGATCAGGAGTTGTTATCCGTTGGCCGCTGGGCAGCTCACTACTACCAGTACCCATTAGGCGATGCTCTTTTGCATCTGGTCCCTATACTCGCTCGCAAAGAGATTCGCCCTGAACCAACCCCAACCCCAATGTTTCGACTGCATCAAAACGCTGACATCGAGACGCTGTCAAAGCGTTCAGTTAAACAGCGGGCGCTCTTTCTGCACATGCAACAAGCCAGAAAGGCCTTGGATTCAAGCTCAATCAGAGAGGCAGGGTTTGAGCGTAGGGTGCTGAACAGCTTAATTGACGCCGAGCTTATTGAGAGCTTCACTCAAAGCCCAGACGAAGAGCCGATACGTGTAGGGCTTTCGAAGCCGCACCTTGAACTCAATTCAGAACAACAGATTGCGCTTTCTAATATCAGCTCAACTTCTGGTTATACCTGTCACCTGCTTGCTGGCGTTACAGGCTCGGGGAAAACTGAGGTCTATCTGCAAGCAATAGAACCTCATCTGCTTGCGGGTAAGCAGGTCTTAATTATTGTCCCAGAAATTGGGCTTACACCGCAGTTGGTTGAACGCTTTAGTTCTCGTTTTGACGCTCCCCTGGTCACGCTGCATTCAGGGATGAGTGACCGTGCTCGCTATGAGGCTTGGGAGCGCGCACGCTCGGGCGCTGCTCGACTTATTATTGGCACACGCTCGTCCATCTTTGTGCCGGCAAAGCGCCTGGGGATGATTCTAATTGATGAAGAGCACGACACATCGTTAAAGCAACAGGAGGGGTTTCGCTACCATGCGCGTGACCTTGCGCTGGTTCGCGCGCAGCAGCTTGACATACCCGTTCTACTGGGTAGCGCAACACCGGCTCTTGAAACACTGCATAATGCCCACCAGCAACGCTATCAGCTTTCGTTGCTAGAACAACGAGCTGGCGAAGCTAAGCCACCCAGTTTTGAACTGCTCGATATGCGTCACCAACCCCTGGAGACGGGAGTTACCGCTGAGGCTTTGCGCCAGATAAGCGCTCATCTGGCGAGCAATAATCAGGTGCTGGTATTCATTAACCGCCGCGGCTTTTCACCGAGCCTTGTCTGCCAAGGCTGCGCCGAGGCGGTACATTGCACACGTTGTGATGCCGCTATGACACTGCATCGCCGTCCGCCTCGCCTGCACTGTCACCATTGTGATCGGCAAACCCCTATTCCACGCAGCTGTTCACACTGTGACTCAACCGAGCTAAGGCCCGTTGGCAGTGGTACAGAGCGTATAGAGGAGCGAATGGCCGAGCTATTTTCAAACTATCCAGTAAGACGCGTCGATCGCGATACAACTCAGTCTCGTCAGGCTTTTGAGACACTCATGTCTGATCTGCATTCGGGTGAACCACAGATCCTAGTCGGTACTCAGATGCTAGCGAAAGGTCACCATTTTCCGGATGTCACCCTAGTGGTGATTTTAAATGCCGATGCCGGTTTACTCAGTGCCGACTTTAGAGCGATGGAACGGACGGCTCAGCTTCTCTTGCAAGTAGCAGGTCGGGCAGGAAGAGCATCTAAGCCCGGTAAGGTGTTAATACAAACCCAGCATCCAGAGCATCCAATACTGGCAACACTGCTGCAGCATGGCTACCTTGCCTATGCACAGCAGGAGCTGAAGAGCCGAGCAACACTTGGGCTTCCCCCATTTAGCTACCAGGCCATCGTTAGAGCTGAAGCTCAGCGACAGGGCTGGGCTGAAGCCTATCTAATGCGTCTGCGCCAGCTGCTTGAACAAGCCGGCGCTCAGGAGTTAAAACTGATGCTTGCGGGCCCCTTCCCCGCCAATATGGAGAAGCGAGCGGGGATGTTTCGTGCCTACCTCATTCTTACCGCACCCAAACGTGCAGCCTTACAGCACCTACTGCGCCAAGCCCGCAGCTGGATAGAGGTTGACCCCGAGGCTCCGCGGGTACGTCTAAGCATCGATGTAGACCCTGTCGAGTCGACCTAAATCACTCGGTGGCAATTGCCCGCCATGCAACGATATAATGCACCCATACATTAATTCGCCAGTACGGCGCCCGTTTTTCACAGAGTAATTTCATGAAAGCCCAGATCGCGCAACTGCTCGAAACTGCAATACAGTCACTTATCGATCAGAACCTATTACCTACTGATACCAGCGTTAATATTCAGGTAGAGAACACCCGAGATAAGACGCACGGTGACTTTGCAACTAACCTAGCGTTGACGCTGGCAAAGCAGGCGAAAACTAACCCCCGTGCATTGGCACAACAAATTTGTGACGCACTACCCAGTGCCGCCGTGATTGATAAAACCGAGATTGCAGGTCCGGGTTTTATTAACTTCTTCGTTAACGACAGCGCTATCTACTCGGTAATCGGCGAAGTACTCGAGGCCGGTCAACAGTTCGGGCTTAATAGCGCGCAGAGTTCCGAAAGAGTTCAAGTCGAGTTCGTCTCAGCTAACCCCACCGGGCCACTGCATGTTGGCCACGGACGCGGAGCAGCTTATGGCGCAACTGTAGCCGATCTACTGCAAGCGGTCGGCGTTAACGTTGAGCGCGAATACTACGTCAATGACGCTGGCCGTCAGATGAACATTCTGGCAACCAGTGTTTGGTTACGCTATCTAGAGCTACAGGGCGCTACGCTTGTCTTTCCTGCAAACGGTTATCAGGGTGAGTACATTCGTGATATCGCTGGCGACCTACAACAGCGTTGCGGTGACCGCTTACAGCGTTCAATAGATGAGGTGTTTGCCGATGTGCCCGCTGATGAACCTCAGGGGGGCGATAAAGAGAAGCACATTGATGCCCTAATTGAGCGTGCTCAGGCACTGTTGCAAGATGATTACAATACACTCTTCGCGTCTGGTTTAGATGCAATTTTGGCCGACATTCGCGAAGACCTTGGCGAGTTTGGTGCCGACTACCAGTGCTGGTTTAGTGAACGCTCACTTACCAGCAGTGGTGATGTAGATCAGGCATTAGAGCGTTTACAACAGAGCGGACACCTGTACGAGAAAGAGGGTAACCTCTGGTTCCGTTCCACTGATTTCGGCGATGATAAAGATCGCGTTGTGAAACGTGCCAACGGACAGACCACCTACTTCGCTTCTGATATCGCCTACCATATGAACAAGTTCGAGCGTGGTTTCGACAAGGTGATCAACATCTGGGGTGCAGACCACCACGGTTACATCGTTCGCGTAAAAGCGGCAATACAGGCACTGGGTTATGACCCGGAACGCCTAGTTGTGAAGCTGGTACAGTTCGCCATTCTTTACCGCAGTGGCGAACGCTTGCAGATGTCGACGCGCTCGGGCTCATTTGTGACGCTTCGCGAGCTACGCGAAGAGGTCGGAAAAGATGCATGTCGCTTCTTCTACGTTACGCGTAAAGCCGACCAGCACATGGACTTCGACCTAGACTTGGCTAAATCCGAGTCTAAAGACAACCCGGTCTACTATATACAGTACGCTCACGCGCGCGTCTGTTCACTTCTGCGCAAACTAGAGTCTGAGGGCATGCATTGGGATCAGACCGAAGGCTTGTCAGCGTTAGTTCGACTCGACCTAGATGCCGAGCGTGATCTTGTAACAGCCCTGCGCAAGTACCCTGAGACACTCAATAATGCGGCGTTAAACTTTGAACCGCATCTGCTGGCGAACTACCTGCGCGAACTGGCCTCTGACTTTCATACTTACTACAACGGCCACAAGATGATCATTGATGACGCACCGCTGCGTAACGCCCGCGTAACCCTTTCGATGGCAGTACGCCAGGTGCTTGCGAATGGCCTGACACTTTTGGGCGTTAGCGCTCCGGAGAAGATGTAGCCCAATGGCACGTCGCGACTACGCCAGCAAGCCTAACCGCAACCCATCAGCGGCGAAGCCTGCTGCCACACGTCAAAGGCCTGCTTCTGCCCCACAAAAAGCGGTACAAAAAGGGCGTCCGGTCGGGCTTATTCTCTCGGCCTTGTTGGCAACCGGTCTGCTGGGTGCACTGGTCTTCTTCCTAAGCGGACAGATGCAAACCCGTGAACTTGCCAGCGAAACCTTGGCGCCCCCGCCATCTGAAACGAAACCTGGCATACCACCAGAGCCTACAGCAGCGGTACGCGCGCCCGGTGAGAGCCTGCCGCTAGATCAGGTCGAGCTGCAGCAGGATGAGCGATTTAACTTCTACAGTTTGTTAAAAAACACAGAGATAGAGACGCCACAGGAGTCTGCCTACACCTCTACACCTAAAACAGCTGCATTAGAGACACCCTATCTACTGCAAGCGGGCTCTTTTCGCTCGAACAGCGATGCCGAATCCATGCGCGCACGTCTAACCCTAGCCGGTTTACCAAACGTTCGTGCCGCACGCTCGGAAGGCTCTAATGGCGTTTGGTATCGCGTAACAACGGGCCCCTTTAACACCTTTAGTGAGCTCAAAAGTGCAACTTCAAAACTTGAAAAGCTCAATATCCACCCCGTTAAACGCAAGGCAGACTAGACGCGGCTTGAATTCTCGTTAAAGATCCCCATCAAGCTCTTAGGTACTAACTATATAGAGCTCAGCATGACAACGATCGTAAGTGTACGCCGCGGCAATCAAGTAGTGGTCGGCGGCGATGGACAGGTATCCCTTGGTAATACGGTAATGAAAGGGAGCGCGCGCAAAGTAAACACAATCACCAAACATCAGGTTATGACGGGGTTCGCCGGCAGTACCGCTGACGCCATCACCCTGCGCGATCTATTTGAGCAACAGCTCGACAAACACCAAGGCAACATTGTGAATGCGGTCATCTATCTGGCACGAGAGTGGCGATCTGACAAAGTTTTACGTCGCCTTGAAGCGCTTATGCTCGTAGCAAACTCTGAAAAAACCTACCTGATTTCGGGTAGTGGTGATGTCATCGAACCTGAAGATGGCGTCATTGCTATAGGTTCAGGCGGAAACTATGCCCTAGCGGCGGCTCGTGCACTGGTTGAGCACACAGAGATGAACGCACGAGATATAGTTGAGAACAGCCTAAAAATTGCATCCGATATTTGCGTATTTACTAATGCTAATTTAACGATCGAGCAACTCGAATCCGTTGCTTGAGGAGAAACAGATGTCTGATATGACTCCGCGCGAAATCGTGCACGAGCTAGACCGTCATATTGTTGGTCAAGATGATGCTAAACGCTCAGTTGCCGTCGCGCTGCGTAATCGCTGGCGTAGAATGCAGCTCGAGCCCGAGCTTCGCCAAGAAGTAACCCCCAAGAATATCCTCATGATTGGCCCTACAGGGGTGGGTAAAACTGAAATAGCGCGCCGACTCGCTAAACTGGCTAACGCACCGTTCATCAAGGTTGAAGCAACTAAGTTCACCGAAGTGGGTTATGTTGGCCGTGATGTTGAAACCATCGTGCGCGACCTGGTCGATCAAGCCCTTAAAATGCACCGCGAACAGGCTGTAGATGCCAACCGTGCAAAAGCTGAAGATGCTGCTGAAGATCGTGTACTGGATGCACTATTACCCGCTGCTCGTCCAGTAGGTTCACAGGAGCCATCACGCACAGACTCGGCCACTCGCCAGATATTTCGCAAGAAGCTTCGCGAAGGCCAGCTTGACGATAAAGAGATCGAGATCGAACTGGCCCAGCCTAAGGTCGGCGTCGAAATCATGTCACCACCTGGCATGGAAGAGATGACCAACCAACTTCAGAGCCTCTTCTCCAATATGGGACAAGAGCGCAAACAGACTCGCCGTATTAAGGTCGCTGAAGCGTTTAAACTGTTGGTGGATGAAGAGGCCGCCAAGCTCGTTAAAGAAGAAGATATTAAACAGAGTGCAATTGAGGCCGTTGAACAGAACGGGATTGTCTTCCTAGATGAGATCGACAAGGTGTGTAAACGTGCCGACCACAGCAGCGCTGATGTTAGCCGTGAAGGTGTGCAACGTGATTTGCTGCCGTTAATTGAGGGTTGCACAGTCTCAACTAAATACGGCATGGTCAAGACCGACCATATTCTATTCATTGCATCAGGCGCTTTTCATCTAGCGCGTCCTTCAGATCTGATACCTGAACTTCAAGGTCGTCTACCGATTCGCGTCGAATTACAGGCATTAACACCAGACCACTTCCGCCGTATCCTTACAGAACCTAAGGCGTCGTTGACTGAGCAGTACAAAGCCTTGATGGCCACCGAGGGTGTTGGTCTTAGCTTTACCGATGAGGGTATAGCGCGCATCGCCGAACTGGCTTGGGAAGTAAATGAGAAGACAGAGAACATCGGGGCGCGTCGACTGCACACCATGATGGAGCGGCTGCTAGAAGAGATCTCATTTGCGGCCTCAGATCGTAATGGTCAGCAAGTAGAGATCGACAGAGCCTTTGTCGATCAATATCTTGGTGAACTTAGCGCCAACGAGGACCTAAGCCACTACATTCTTTAAAACGAGTGCGTTACTAATACGGGATGGGGCATCAAGCCCCACTAATGCCCATCAGCCGGAGAGCGCAATGTCGCAACGCCCCATGCCAACCGCGATCAACCTACACAAGAAATCTAGAACCCTAGAGCTTGTGTATGAAGATGCAAGCTTTGAGCTCAGTGCAGAATTTCTGCGCGTTCACTCACCTTCGGCCGAGGTGCGTGGTCACGGTATTGGGCAAGAGGTATTGCAGACAGGTAAACGGCTGGTCGGCATTAAAAGCTTAGCCGCAAGTGGCAACTATGCGCTTAAAATCACCTTCGATGATGGTCATGACTCGGGCTTGTATAGCTGGACATACCTGTATGAACTCGCTCACAAACATGATGCCTTCTGGGCTGACTATTTAGCCCGCTTAGAGCGCGAAGGCGGAAGTCGCGATAACGGCATGATCGCTCGCGGTTAAAGATACTTATTTACAAACACGCTTTAACGGGTGCATAGATTCGACAGGCTAATGCGTGCTGAATGGGGACAATAGCCTCAAGTCTGTCTAGAATAGGCAATCTAATAAACTCAATTGATTATCAAACAGGTCTTAAGATGTCTGACGACAACAAAACTACACACTTTGGCTATACCGAGGTTCCCGTTGAGGAGAAGGTACAGCGTGTTGCAGATGTGTTTCATTCAGTCGCAGGCAAATACGATCTAATGAACGATCTGATGTCGGGTGGTGTTCACCGCCTGTGGAAACGCATCACCATCGAAAGCAGCGGCGCACGTGCGGGTCAACATATCCTTGATATCGCCGGAGGCACGGGCGATTTAACTAAGCGCTTCTCGCGTATTGTCGGCCCCAGCGGCAAGGTCGTGTTGGCCGACATTAACGCGTCTATGTTAAATGTGGGGCGCGACAAACTGATCAACTCAGGTATAAGCGGCAATGTAGAGTACGTACAAGCCAATGCTGAATGCCTGCCCTTTGCCGACAACAGCTTCGATATCATTACCATCGCCTTCGGCCTGCGTAATGTAACGGACAAAGATGCTGCAATTCGCTCTATGCAGCGCGTTTTGAAACCGGGTGGCAAACTGATGATTCTCGAGTTTTCCAAAACCGATAATCCGTTGCTAACTAAAGCCTATGATTTCTATTCGTTTAATATTTTACCCAAAGTGGGCGAGATAGTTGCAAACGACTCGGAATCTTATCGCTATCTTGCCGAATCTATTCGTATGCACCCCGACCAAGAGACCCTCAAACAGATGATGGATGCCGCCGGTTTTGTGAATACGCGTTACCGAAATATGACCGGTGGCATTGTTGCGCTGCATACAGGCATTAAACCTTAGGCCTTATGGAACTCTTTAGCGCAGCGCTTATCGAGTCGGCAGAGGCGGCCGCCAACGTACTACTGCAGACACGCCCGCTTCTAAAAGCCCGTCTACAAAAGATCAGTGGCAAATCGCTACGCGTGCGTTTATTACCCCGGGATATAAGTCTAGTTGTGCACTTTCACGCTGAAGGGGTCAGCCTGTCGCAGGATCCTAATATAGCGACAGATGCCAGCATCGCAGGCGACTTGAGTGTATTACTGCGTTTGATGACCGATTCACGCTCAGTTCTATTTGGCCAGGGAGCGCAGATAGAGGGTGATGTTGCACTTATACAGAGGATTCAGCGCTCATTGCGCGACGCAGACGTTGATTGGGAGTCCTGGCTAGCAGATCAGATTGGTGACCTCGCGACCGCCTCACTGATTCAACGCATTGCGCCTGTCAGAGCCTTTCTACAGCAGACGAGCGAATCATTGACACGTAACACCAAGCTCTTTTTACAAGAGGAGCTAGCATCACTGCCCGCGCGAACAGAGTTCGAACTCTGGGCACAATCGGTTGATCAACTGCGTGATCAAACCGACTCCATCGAACGGCGAATACAACGTCTTAACGACCTTAAAAAGGTTTAAGCACTACAAAAATAAGAATTGGAACAAATATCAGCAGCGGTAATTCGTTAAATAGCCTGAAGTAGGTGCCACTTTGGGTCAGTTGATTCGCCTTCAAACGCTGCAAATAACGCCGACACCATAGATGAAAGCCGATTAATAAGAGTACGAACAACAGCTTCGCGTGAAGCCACCCGCCCGTTATCCCATAACCTAACCAAAGCCAGAGACCCAGTGCTAAGGTAAACAGCGCCATTATCGTCATAAAGCCGTAAAGCTTCGACGCCATAATCGCTAAACGGCGCACATCTTCACCGGCTTTTTGCCCTTCAACAAAGTGTACAAAAATACGCGGTAGATAGAAGATACCGGCCATCCAACTGGTCATGGCCAATATGTGAAAAGTTTTAACCCACAACATTCGTTTGCGTCTCCACGCTAATGACCTAGCGATTTTCCTTAATGCGAATTGTAAATTACTGGCACCGAACAACTAGAACAGATCGATATTACCAAGGAATAGGCGCGCCGTCCCACGCAAGGAACTGACCCGACTCTCCACCAGCGACCTCATCTAAAACAGAAAGCAGTGCTTTTGCTGCAAACTCCGAGCTGAAAAGCTTATCGCTTGGCACACGCGCCTGAAAGGGCTTAGACAGATTGGTATCAGTTGTACCTGGGTGAAGCGAGAGTATCTGCACCGATTTATGAGTACGCTTTAGCTCTATGGATAATGTTTTCAGATACATATTCAGAGCCGCCTTGGATGCGCGGTAACCGTACCAGCCACCCAACTGATTATCGCTAATACTGCCAACCCTAGCGGAAAGCACACCAATTTGGACGCGTGCCTTCCGATCGATTAGCTCCAACAGACGTGACAGCAGATAAATAGGACCTATGGCATTCGATTGCATCACCTGCATCAACCACTGCGGGGAGAGCTCTTTGAATGTTTTCTCGGGACCCTGCTCGGGGGTGTGCAACACGCCCGATGCTATAAGTATCTGGTCAAGGCTTAGATTCTGAGCTTTCAGTTGCTCTATCAACGCATCGACACTCTCGACCGAGTTAAAATCCAGTCTAAACAGCCCGTCTGTACCGGCACGAGAGGTGCCAATTACCTGTGAATTAGGGTTCTGCGCGCGCAATTGCATCAACATTGCATGTCCAATACCACCGGATGCACCAATTACCAACTTATCTGCCATTTATGAACCTATTGATCGAACTGGATTATGTATGTGCCTATACGCGAATTTATATCGCCTAGGTCTTAGTGCTCTCATAGCGGTTCAACACGAGCGTGAGTATGAGCGTAAACGAGAGCACTATTAGAGAGCCAAATATGACCCCTTGCCAGTGCCCAGTGGTCCAAAACGGTTGTAAATAGAAGCCACCGCTACTGGCACCCAGATAATAGAAGACTAGGTATAGCGCCGAGGCACTCGCCTTTGCACTCGTTGCATTGCGACTTACCCAACTGCTGGCCGTTGAGTGGCAAAAGAAGAAGCCGAAACTATTAATAAAAAAGCCCAGTATGATTAACGACAGATCGTCAGACAGCGTCACTAATGATCCGCAGATCAGTATGAGTACACCCAGTGACATACAGCGAGTTTGGGGAATGTAGTCGGCCACCTTGCCCGAAATCGCCGAACCAAAGGTACCGCTTAGGTAGGTAAGAAAGAGCATTCCAAGTAAAGCGGCCGGTAAATTGTAGGGTGCATCGGATAGAACGAAGGTGATATAGGAGTACTGATTAAGGAAAATAAAAAAATTAAAGCCGCCGATTAAATAGACGATCAATAAGCTGGGCGTTCGCAGATGTCCTGCCATAGATTTGAGCATCAAATCCAATCTTAGCGGGCGCGCTTCAAAGTGTTGTGATTTAGGCAACAGCAGTGCAAAACTGACAACACATAACAAGCTAACCAGTGCCATCACAGAAAACGCACCTTGCCAGCCTAGCCAGTCACCTACGAATCCGCCAATTAAGCGGCCACTTATACCCCCCAGGGTATTACCGCCAATGTAGAGGCCCACCGCAAGTGCTAACGCACGGGGTGAAAACTCATCATTCATATAGGCGATCGCAATCGCTGGTACGCCGCCCAGCATCAAACCTTGTAAGGCACGCAACAGCAGCAGATCTTCATAGTTCGACACAAAACTTAAACCAACTGCGCACGCTACCACGCCAACCAGCGTGGCGAACATAATACCCCTGCGACCGAGTGAGTCAGACAGCGCGCCATAGGCTAGCAACGAAAGCCCTAGCGTTAGCGTTGTTATCGTAAAGGTCCAACTGGCCTCCAGCGCGCTGATATCGAACTCGGCGGCCAGAGTTGGCAATAGTGGTTGTGTAATATAGACATTAGCAAAAACCATAAAGGAGCCAATACAGAGTGCCAAGGTTGCACGCCAGTATGCAGGTGAATTCGGCTGAATCAACTTATCGCTCCGCGATCATAAAATGAAGCTATGTTAAGGCCTTGTCATGCGCATAGAAACTCTTAACTTAAAACGCTTCGCTGAGACCCTTAAACAGCTTCACCTTCAACCTCTTTGAAGCGTTAATATGAAGATCTTCTCTGATGATCGCAGATGACATAGAGTTACAGCCGGTCTATGATCGCGCTACCATTTATTAGGAGTATAAAATGCTTAACGTTAACGAGTACTTTGATGGCAATGTAAAGTCGATCGGTTTCGATTCAGCAAACGGAGCTGTCTCTTCGGGTGTGATGGCACCGGGTGAGTACACCTTTGGAACCAGCCAGCACGAAGTCATGAAAGTGATGCATGGTGAGCTGCTTGTGAAACTACCCGGTAGTGACGAGTTTCTCTCTTTTCCAGCCGGAACACAGTTTGAAGTTGCCGCAAACCAGTCTTTTGATCTCAAAGTCGCAACTGCGACCGCTTACCTCTGTTATTACAGCTAAGCAAAGGTCCGTTTCACACCTAAAATCGCCGTGTTGAACAGACGCTCAGAAGAGTTATAACCCGAGTGTGGTCATACTGATTAGAGTCTTGTTAGCACGGCATTTTTTGTGTTGTGAAACTATTGCGCAGATTAGGTTAATAAAAGTTAAAAATAATCCCCGTATTTAGTTGCACAAAAAGCGATCAATTTCACGGCTATGGTATACTGCGCCCCTAAATTTTAGACACAACCCCATACTTCTCCCATATACGGCAAAACGAGCTTTAAAATGAGCAAACAAACTTCGCTTGATAAAGGCAAGATCAAGATTCTGTTACTGGAGGGCGTAAGCCAGTCTGCAGTTGATACATTCCATGCACAGGGTTACAACAATATCGAGTTTCATACGGGTTCTCTTCCTGAAGAGGAGCTGCTAGAGCGCATTGCAGATGCTCACTTCGTCGGTATACGTTCACGTACGCAGATGACAGAAAAAGTATTTGCTGCGGCCGAGAAGCTCGTTGCAGTGGGTTGTTTCTGTATTGGCACCAACCAGGTGAATCTTGCCGCTGCAACTCAAGCCGGTGTCGCTGTATTTAACGCCCCCTATTCCAATACACGTTCAGTAGCTGAATTAGTCTTGGGTGAAGCGATCATGTTGCTGCGCGGTGTTCCAGAAAAGAGTGCACGCGCGCATCGCGGTGAATGGGCAAAAACAGCCAAAAACTCATTTGAAACGCGCGGTAAAAAGCTCGGTATTGTTGGCTACGGCAGCATTGGATCGCAATTAAGCGTTTTGGCTGAAAGTTTGGGTATGGTGGTCTCGTTTTACGATGTGGTAACCAAGCTACCACTGGGTAATGCGAAGCAAGTTGGCACCCTATCTGAACTACTGGCTAACTCAGACGTTGTCTCGCTGCATGTACCGGAGATCCCTTCCACCAAAGATATGATGGGCAAAGCGCAGTTTGAACTGATGAAGCAGGGATCTGTCTTTATCAACGCCGCGCGCGGAACCGTTGTTGATATAGATGCGCTCTGCGATGCATTGCGTAGCGGCAAACTACTCGGAGCGGCGGTCGATGTATTCCCTGTAGAGCCTCGTACAAATGATGATGAATTTATCAGCCCACTGCGTGAGTTTGATAACGTCATTTTGACACCGCACGTGGGTGGCTCAACCATGGAAGCGCAAAAGAATATCGGCTACGAAGTGGCAGAAAAACTGGTTAAGTACAGCGACAATGGCTCGTCCATTACGTCAGTTAACTTCCCTGAAGTCGCGCTGCCAGGTCATACCAACGCGCACCGACTGCTGCACGTGCACCGAAATGTGCCGGGCGTTATGTCGAAGATTAACAGCGTCTTCTCTGATAACAGCATCAACATAGTTGGCCAGTATCTACAGACGAACGAGAAAGTCGGTTACGTGGTGATTGATTGTGATGCCGACTACTCTGAGGTGGCGCTTGAAAAGCTTGCGAGTATCGACGGTACTATTCGCTGCCGCCGACTCTTCTGATCAGCTTTGAGACTGACCTTTTCAAACGGCGCCAAGGCGCCGTTTTTCATATTCCGAAAATATATTTTTCACATCTTAAGCAAAATCTGATTACACATGCTGACGGCTAAGCTAAGCTAAGAGCACTAAATTATCTATTTATTCGTACTAGACAGCTCATATCGACCTTGCATAACAAGTGTCGTTACTAATTGGGAGAGTAAACTATGCAACGCACGCACGTTAGCGGACTACAGGTGGCCACCGAACTGTTCGACTTCGTTAATAACGAAGTCCTACCTGGTACGGGTGTAGCCTCAGACGCTTTTTGGGCATCATTCGCCGACATCATTCACGACTTGGCGCCACGTAACCGCGAACTTCTCGCAAAACGTGACCAGATCCAAGAGCAGATGGACGAGTGGTACCGTGCTCACCCAACAGGTTATGACTTTGCAGAATACAAAGCGTTTCTTAAAGAGATCGGCTACCTCGTTGAAGAGGGTCCAGATTTTAAAGTAACGACCTCAAATGTTGATCCAGAGATGGCGACGCTTGCAGGCCCTCAGCTTGTAGTTCCAGTGACCAACGCACGCTTTGCACTGAATGCGGCTAACGCACGTTGGGGAAGCCTATACGACGCACTTTACGGCACCGACGCGATCTCTTCAGCGGATGGCGCGCAAGCAGGTAAAGAGTACAACCCTGTTCGCGGCGCGAAAGTTATCGCTTTCGGACGTGCGTTCCTAGATGCTTCAGCGCCGCTGGCCTCAGGTACACATGCCGATGCGACAGCTTACACTGTTGTCGATGGCCAGTTGCACGTCAGTGTTAACGGCAGTGCAGTAGCACTTGCCAACCCAGAACAGTTCTGCGGACACCGTGGCGATGCAGCTTCACCTGAAGCGGTGCTGATTGTTAACAATGGCATCCACTTTGAAATTCAGATCGATGCGACTAGCCAGATCGGCTCAGAAGACAAGGCCGGCGTTAAAGATATCGTGATGGAGTCAGCACTGACCACCATCATGGACTGCGAAGACTCAGTTGCCGCTGTTGATGCTGAAGATAAAACACTGGTTTACCGCAATTGGTTGGGTCTGATCAAAGGTGACCTAAGCGAGCAGATATCTAAAGGTGGTAAAACCTTCACGCGTTCAATCAATCCAGATCGTGAATACACCGGTAAAGATGGCAAGCCACTAGCGCTGAAAGGCCGCTCGTTGATGTTTGTGCGCAACGTAGGGCACCTGATGACCAACAATGCCATTCTAGACAAAGATGGCAATGAAGTACCTGAAGGGATCATGGATGGCATGATCACCTCCACTATCTCTGTGCATGATGTTAAAGGCCTAGGTCGCTTCAGCAACACAGTAGCTGGCTCTATCTATATCGTTAAGCCTAAGATGCATGGCCCAGAGGAAGTGGCGTTCACTAACACCCTAATGGGTCGCGTTGAGTCAGCACTTGGTCTGGCTGAGAACACCATTAAAGTTGGCATCATGGACGAGGAGCGTCGCACGACGGCTAACCTTAAAGAGTGTATCCGCGCGGCAAGCTCACGTGTTGTATTTATCAACACAGGCTTCCTTGACCGTACCGGTGACGAGATCCACACCTCTATGGAAGCGGGCCCAATGATTCGCAAAGGCGACATGAAGGCTGCTGCATGGATTCAGGCCTACGAAAACTGGAACGTCGATATAGGGCTTGCTTGTGGTCTTAGCGGCCGTGCACAGATCGGTAAAGGTATGTGGGCTATTCCAGATCAGATGGCAAACATGCTG
>Ga0209136_1000958_pt1 | contig 19845 bp, 14 predicted proteins | sample SaaInl0LU_22_DNA_FD_184640 | JGI IMG/M metagenome (GOLD analysis project Ga0209136, IMG submission 184640) | Marine microbial communities from expanding oxygen minimum zones in the Saanich Inlet - ESP_90LU_22_DNA (SPAdes) (version 2) | ecosystem: Environmental > Aquatic > Marine > Intertidal... | reverse complement strand
GATATTCTTCAAGCCTTTGTGCGTCTGAATGAACCTAATACTCGCCTGGTCATTAAAGCTACGAGTAATCAAGACGTACACATACAATTTCCACGGGTCGAAGTGATCAATAAGATGTTATCTAATGATGAGATGGATGATCTTCACCACCGATGCGATTGCTACGTGAGCTTTTCGCACTCCGAGGGTGTTGGTATGGGTGCCGTTGAAGCAGCGATGCGAGATAAGCCGGTGATCATCACAGATTATGGTGGTGCACCCGAATACATAAAAACACCGTATACGATTGATTGTGGACTTCAAGAGTTGGAGCAGGATGATTTCCTCTTCAAAAAGGGTATGACTTGGGGTAAGCCAAACTTTGACCAACTCTTGGAGTTCATGAGGCATGCGTACGATAATCGTGTTCGTCACATGGACCACGAACACACAAAACAATTAGTGGGGAGGAAGAATGTTCTAGAAGAATTCATCTTCAATGTAGTTAGTGGCGAGAATGATAATACCGATTAGAATAGTTCCACTCATCATTGAATCCCTTTCGGCGATAATCTTCATGACAAGATCGTCGACGACTTGAATACCTGTGGACTTCTTCACGATACGAGGTACGAGAGTGCTGATTATAATGTAAAGTACCATCGCTATTATTACAGGTCTAAGACTCTCCTGGTCTAACATCATCTTTCTATTACTCGTGGATTTTAATTTTACTCACATCAATTTTAGTACCCAGTTTAAGGGGTTTAGCTTGATGTTTTTTACAAAAGTCTCCACATACCGCCTTGAACGAACAGGGCTTGCCAGTCATCGTCGTTGCGCAGCATATTTTCTTCGCTGTTCGTTGTTCATTCACAATTTCCGGGGGTTTGTCAATCACGACAACCTGCCTAGAATCCTTCTTCTTCTCGTGCTCGAGATACTTCTTCTTCATGATCCAAGTTGCGTTCGCAAGTTGAACACACCTTTCATCTGGTTCGCTGATGCGGTACATCTTAGCCGCATCAGCGAGGCAGCGCTCCCACATGGTATCACGGATGACTTCCATTTTATTTTCTTGATTTTTTGGGTTACTGGACTTCACTTAGGCTTCCCCTCCAATTTCAGCCAAATATATATCAACCTGTCCAACAAATTCTGGGCAAGTCTCCGACGTCTTCTTGGTCACCATATCTTGAACATTGATGATATGTTCCTTAAACTTCCTAACATCTATACCAGTTGCGTTATGGATTTGAGAATCCGTAGCAATATCCTTGAGTGCGTAAAGGTATGCCGCCGCATAATTGGCGTGTAGGAGAGCAATCACTGGGGACTTATCCTGCTGAGCAGCAGTGGCGTACCGAGCAGATTGACGAACGAGCTTCTCTATAGATTTGTTCACACCCCTCACTTTATTCTGCATCATAAAAAACAAAACAGCGACTGCGATCGCAAAATAGAGGTACATCTCTTACTTTACCTCAAGAAAGTTTTGACAGTCCTGCATCGTCTTCACGTGATCACCTTCATCGTCTCTAACTCGGGTAAAAACATCGTATAGGTTATTGACATCACCGTAGTAGTTTGAAGCTACAGGAGGGGGTTTCTCAAGTGTGAGACTTGCTCCATTCTGTTTGAGGAATTCATCATAGGTGTGATAGGCGTGTTCCTCCACCTGTTCGGAGAGATTGTAGGCCATCCTCGGTGACACCACATATAGAAGACATGTCAACCAGTAGTACGCAAACGCTGTGTGCTGTGCGAAGAATCTGTCAACGAAGCGTTCGTCACCACCCAAATTTTCCATGATGAGGAGATGATGATACTCATTCATTGTCTGTGTGAAGTGTGTCTCCAAGAAGTCAGCTTTCCGCCACACACCCAATGTCTCGTAGAGGTGTAGAATCGATACAAACGAAAAGTATGGGACACGGGCGACCGTCTCGAGGACATAGAACCGAGCATAGTCACGGTCCCTGTACACTCTGTCGATGACCTTCACAGCCGATTTGACGACAGCTTTGTTGATACGCTTCTCGAGTTTGACGATGGGTTTGACAGATGCGAGGGTGAGCATATATTTTGTATGGATGTTTATTTTTAAATAAAACCCAAGTTAGAGTTTTGATTGTAATAAAAACCAAGAAAGTATGGAGAGTGTCCAAAAGCTCACCCACATCGAACACATTCTCAAGAGACCTGATTCATATGTTGGTCCAGTTGAGCAGGGTACAGAACCCTACTGGATCCTCGATGGTTCTACCTTCACCAAGAAGAACCTCAAGTACTCTCCAGCCCTCTTGAAAATCTTCGATGAAATATTGGTCAACGCCATCGACCGTAACTCCCTCCACCCCAAACAGGTTAATTCCATCTCCGTCTCAATCGATAAGGAAACGGGTTCCGTGACCATCGAGAATAATGGCCCCCTCGGTGGTATTGGTGTCCGCATGCATGAGAAGGAAGGTCTCTGGAATCCCGAACTCGTTTTTGGACACCTCCTCACGAGTACTAACTATGATGACACTCAAAAGAGGATTGTCGGGGGTCGCAACGGCTATGGTGCCAAGTTGGCGAACATCTACTCTACCGACTTTTCCGTCATCATCAAGGACCACGAGACGAAGCAAACTTATACCCAAAAGTGGTCGAAGAATATGACTGTCTGTGACCCACCAAAAATCAAAAAACATTCGGGTGCCGTGTCATCAGTCGCTATTACTTTCACACCCGAGTGGAAGAGGTTTGGAATGTCCAAGATGGACGATACCATCTACAACATTTTCCAGAAACGCGTTTGGGATGCGAACATTTGTACGACTCAAAACTGTAAAGTGAAGTTCAATGGTGATGTCCTCCCCAAACAAAACTTTGAAGTCTATGCCAAGATGCACGAAGGTGTTCAAGAAGTTGCCTCTGTGACTGGAGACCGTTGGTCGGTGTGCATTGGACCCTCTGAGAACGGTCTCGAGCAGGTTTCTTTCGTCAATGGCATCTGTACCATGAAGGGTGGCACCCATGTCGACCATGTCGCTAACCATATCGCCAATGGAATCATCGAGGATATGGCGAAGAAGATTAAGCTGAAGCCCCAACAGGTGAAGAACGCTTTTACCATCTTCGTCAGGGCAACCCTCGAGAACCCAACCTTCTCGAGCCAGGTAAAGTCTGAGTGTACTTCGAAGTCCACAGACTTTGGATCGAAGTTTGAACCACCTAAAAACTTTGTGAAGAATGTTTTGAAGACTGGTATCGCCGATGAACTCACGGCACTCTCGAAGTTCAAGGAGATGAAGGAACTCAAGAAGACTGATGGAGCCAGAAAGTCTAAGATTACTGGTATCCCCAAACTGGATGACGCGAACAAGGCTGGTACGGCACAATCTGGGAAGTGTACCCTCATCGTGACGGAGGGTGACTCGGCAAAGACTCTCGCTGTCGCCGGTCTCTCGGTGGTGGGTAGAGACCACTACGGTGTCTTCCCCCTCCGTGGTAAATGTAAGAACGTGAGGGACTCTTCGGTGGCACAGTTGACCTCCAACCAGGAGTTCAACGACCTCAAGAAGATTTTGGGACTTCAGCAGGGTAAAGAGTACACGAGTGTGTCCGAGCTTCGTTATGGTCGCCTCATGATTATGACTGATGCGGATAACGATGGGTCCCACATCAAGGGTCTCATCCTCAACATGATTCACTACTTCTGGCCCAGTCTTTTGAAACTGAATTTTGTGGTATCGATGGTGACACCGATCATCAAAGCCACGAAAGGTTCTGACACCAAGTCTTTTTACACTGACTCAGCTTTCCGAACCTGGTACGGTTCTGGTAAAGCTGGTTGGAAAATCAAGTACTACAAGGGTTTGGGTACCAGCACGAGTGCCGAGGCTCGTGAATACTTCAAGAAGATTCAAGACCTCACTGTGAAGTTTGATGTGGACACGATGACCGATGACTCCATCGTTCTTGCCTTTGACAAAAAGAAGGCGGATGCCCGAAAGTCTTGGCTTCTCGAGAGCACTGCTAAAGATGCTGACCAACTCGAGGTTCCTTATGGTGACGTGAAACAGTTGGATATCACCGACTTTGTACACAAGGACTTGGTGAACTTTTCTTTGGCGGATCTCAAGCGCTCTATCGCCCACGTGGCGGATGGACTCAAACCTTCACAACGTAAGGTGATGTACTCGTGTTTCCAGAAGAATCTCCGAGATGAGATGAAGGTGGCACAACTGGCAGCCTATGTGGCTGAGAAGAGTGCGTACCATCATGGCGAGGTTTCCTTGGCGGAGACAATTGTGAAGTTGGCGAACGATTACACGGGTTCAAACAACATCAACCTTCTCGAACCTTGTGGTCAGTTTGGTACACGCCTCATGGGTGGTAAGGATGCGTCTCAGACGAGGTATATCTTCACGAAGTTGACCAAAGAGGCTCGAAAACTCTTTGACCCCAAGGATGATGCCATTCTCAACTATCTGGACGATGACGGTCGCTCAATCGAACCAGACTTTTATATGCCTACTCTACCCATGGTTCTCGTGAATGGCACGGAAGGAATTGGAACGGGGTTCAGTTGCTACGTTCCACCCTTCAACCCTGATGACATCAAGGAAAACATCAAGCGGGTACTGGGGGGTGAGGAAGTTGTACCCATGAAGCCATGGTTCAGGGGTTTCAAGGGGAAGGTGTTCAGAGATGACAGTGGTCTATGGATTACAGAGGGTATGTACAGAGATACTGGTTCTAGAATCAAGATTACAGAACTTCCACCAGGTCGCTGGACTCAAGATTACAAGGAACACCTGGACAGTTTGATAGAAAAGAAGATGATTACGAGCTACACAAACAACAGCACCACCGAGGATGTCGACTTTGAAATATTTGGTTATTCTGGGAAAGATCTTCTCAAAGACCTCAAGATGCGAAAGACGTTCCACACTTCCAACATGCATTTGTTTCACCCCACCAGGGGTATCCACAGGTACACAACCCCCGAAGAAATCCTGAAAGACTTTGTGGAGCTGCGTCTCGAGCACTATAAGAAGAGGAAGGCACATCTCATCGACGTCCTCGAAAAGCGGGCGGAAATGTGTAGCCTCAAATCAAAGTTTGTGACGATGGTCATCGAAGGTCGTCTCGTTGTCTTCAAGCGGAAGAAGGCTGAACTCGAAAAGGAAATGGCTGCGATGTTTCCCAAGATGGACGGAAACTGGGACTACCTTCTCAACACGAGGACCGTTGAGTACACGGAAGAGCGCGTCAACGCACTCATGGATGAGGCACAACAGGCCATTGTTGACCTCGAGCGCATGCTAAAAACCAGTCACATCACGATGTGGAAAACGGATATTAAAAATATATAGACAATAGATAAGTATGGGTGAAGCCGCTAAGATTTCACTAAAGGCTATTGGAAAGCAAGATACACATTTACTTTCCAAAGACCCCGAAGATTCCTTATTTAAATATAATGACAGCGAAAGGCACTCTAGATTTAGAAAGTATCATAACGTACACACCGTAACACAAGGTATCGCAGCGACATGGCCATTCGGTGAAATAGTCCGGGTTGAACTACACCCTCAAAACATGGGAGATCTCTTAAATAATGTATGGATCCAAATGACATTGCCGACGTGGGGATTTGACGATATCATATTTAACGAAACCTTACAGAAAATGTTGTTCAGTGGTCAGACTCTGGTAGAATTCGGGTACCCGACGTTTAGGGAATGGTGGCTCGCAGGAGCCCCGAATTTAGCCGGAATTACTCTTCCCGCCTTCCAGTTCCCTGATTTCAAATACTTTTTGTCCTTTGAAAATCAGTTCAACAACTTGATTTTCACGTTTCTTCCTGTGGAATTGTTTACTATCAACACTGATTTTACTGCGGCTGTTTTGGTTTCACTGTTACGTATTCTAAGCAATGACCCTAACACAACCCCGAGTGAAGGATTACCTGCTGAATTGGGAATTAATGTGGAAACAACCGCGATCCCAACCGCAATTCTTGATGTTCTCACTGGGGACTCATCCAGTGTTTCAGATGCGGTGATCTTGTCCCAGCTCGTTCCATCTGTATTCGCAGTACTCCCAGAAACCATAAAGAGTATTATCTTACGAGACATACCACTACCTTCATTTACGTTACCCGAAATTGCGTATTGGGCATGGGACATGCAATTACTCGGCCGGAAACTGATCAAAAATATCAAATTTAAAGTGGATACTCAGATAGTCGAAGAGATAACATCAGATTGGTGTATCATTCACGATAACATGTACACCACTGAATCACAAAAAATGAGCGCAAACACACTTTACAATCGAAATATAACCGGGGGTAGAACGTCTCAACCATCTGCCCAAAACGCCGCACAGAGTAACGACGTGTTTATTCATATACCATTCTTCTTCTCACATAATTACGGCGGCGATGCCTACTCGGAAAACGATCAAGAAAAACCATCATTTCCATTATGTGCTATTCATAAGCAGAAAATTACTCTCGAAATTGAGTTTTTTAAACAATCTTTCTTTACACTGTACAACCAACGCACGTCCGATAATGTAAGTAATCGAGGTGCCCCAACAGTACCTATACCGAAAAAACTCCAAAATTTTAAGGTCATCACCGAGGAAATCGCCCTTTCTCACGAAGAACGTTTATATTTCACCCGACCAAATAATGAAATTGTGTATGATTTCGTAGTTAAACATTCGAGTATACCACTTGAACCAGAAAAGCGGGAATTCGTCATACAATTGGAGCCGAGTATTCCTGTAAAATGTTTCCATTGGTTTTTTAGGTACGAGGGGTACGAAAACGAGGATGAATACAGAAGTTTACCTGTAGATGACGCCGGTTACGTAAACGAATGGTACTACTCGACGACTGCCAACCGTTATAACTTTACCCGGGCACAAATCAATGATAATTCTGAACCACACATCTTAAAAAGTGCCTTTTTCACACTGAATGGTGAACGCATTCCGAACGTATCGAACAACGACAGAGAATATTTCTTCAGTTACGTCCCCTCACGAGCTAAAATGGCACGATCGGGGACTGGTATCTCGAACAATTATTTATACGAGCCACCCATACCCAACTATTTACTTAATTACATTTATTCATACAATTTCGCATTATTCCCTAAAAGTACTTCACTTTCGGGATTTCTAGACTTTTCTGTACTGCAGTCGGAAAAGACAACTTTGAACATACAGTTGGTGGATAATATCGATCTGAAATACGGCAATGGTAATACTATTCAAAACCCCGAGTATAAGTTTCACATGTATTACACTGGTTACAAAGCACTCGTCTTCAAGGATGGATTTTTATTGCAGGGTTAAAAATAAAACATATAGTTAAGTAGAGATGGCAGGAAAACTGACACTGGGTACTACTGGAATACAGGATATGTACATAACAGAGGACCCAACCTATTCACATTTCTCAAGTATATTCAAGAGGCATACGAAATTCGCTTTCGATGTGAGAGAACATCCATTACTCGAAGCGGCATTCGACCAGGATACGATGTGTATCATACCGGTAGATATGGGTGATCTTCTCACGAATCTGACACTTCGATATAAATTCTTCTTCAAGGCTTCTGTATCGAATGTGTATCCGATGGGTGATGTCACACCCACGGCAGAAAACCCGACCGGTAATTATGATGACCCATTCACACCCACTGTCGGTATCCACGCCATCGAGTACGCCGATCTCTTTATAGGTGGGGTACACATCGAACGACTCACAGGTGACTGGATATATCTGTACCATAAATATCATTCGACTGATTATACTTTTAGGGATACCATCGTCCCTCTAACAACGGCGAAAGAAGAACCGTATGGATCCAGTGGAGAGGACAACGTGTGGAATCTGCGACAGATGTACATTGATTTACCGTTTTATTTCTATAATAATTTACCAGCTTCCATATTGTTATGTAAAATCCAGAAACAAGATTGTTATATCAGGATTAAGTTTAAGAAATTGGATAATCTCGTTCGACCGTATTTGAATCCATTCGTGACAGAGGCGAAAATAGAAACGGCCTCCCTTTTGGCGACGTATGCGTACTTGGAAGATAACGAACTGAATTATTTGAAAAGTGCGCCGGTCGACCAGTTAATCACACAGATGCAATTGAAAAGGCGTGATATACCAGGGGCGAATGAAGAAGTTGAATTCGCTTTACGTTTTCAGCACCCAATCAAAACACTTTATTTTATTGCGGGGAAGAAATCAAGACGATACGCCTATCATGGAGATGAAACATTGATACAGTACATGCTTAATACAAAATTCAAGGAAATAGAGTTGATCTTGAACAATACATCCCTATTCAATGAACCCTTTTCAAAGCTGGTTCACGAGAATGCACTCACAAACTCGATCTCCGGTGTGGATGTGGATGTTTCCTTCGATGGTTTGAATATAGTCGATGGGGATGTCGTATACAGTAATGTGAGTGGTTCACCGTCGTATGTTCGTTATCAATTAGAAACACGTGACCAGATCGGAAGTTACTCGTTCGCCCTCTACCCCTTGGATAATACTCCTTCCGGACATTTGAATTTCAGTCGTATCATCGACCAAAAGTGTCGAATCCAACTGGACTACACGGATCCATACTCAGCACAAGAAGGTGACCTCACGGAGGTTCAGATTTATGCGAAGAGTTATAATATACTCCACTATTCGAGTGGGTTATGTGGCTTAAAATATTAATGATGCATAATATATATGGCGGGTCGAGTTTTGATTGCGGCGACAGGTGAATTAGATGATTCTTTAAGTGCCAACCCGTCATTCTCTTTTTTCACAAAAAGGTATAGTAAACATGCTAATTTTGCGACGGAAAATTTCAAGTTAACCTTTCCAGAAAAGATATACACGAATGATTTTTTGGAGGTTCCAATTCCTCAGAAGTATGGTGACATTTTACGAGGGGTTGTATTGTCCTTCGTCGCCGATCCCACCAATGTTGCGACACTCGGGTCAAATCTATACCCTGTCGATGTTTTTGGGATTTCTGTGATTGACTATGTGGAATTATTCGTCGGTGGTCACAAGATTGACACGATCACGGGGGATGATATATTCATAGATCGTGAATTGAACGTATCCGAATCATATAGATCGAGTGTGAACACATTACACGGAAACCCATTTCAGGGAAGTGGGGAACCTGAGTTCGTACAAGAATTTTTGGATGGGCAGTATAATACACGAGGTATCAATCCATTCAATACAGATGAATATAGGATTCACATTCCCTTTTATTTTCACCGGCGTCCAGGAAACGGGTTTCCTTTATGTGCTATATACGATCAAGAATTGACCCTTCGTATAAAATTGCGACCGGCTATTGATGTCTTGTTTGCGACACAGAACAAAATTGGCGATGCTACACTATGGGACCCGGAAGCAAACAACCGGGTACTAGAACAGTTGGAATTAAGTCGTTTCACAGTCAATTTAGACCTCGTCCATTTAGATATAGCCGAACGATGTATGCTACAGAATACACCTCTCCGTATTCTATTCGAACAACATCAACGGAATACGTTCTTAATCGAACCACGTTCTACGACAGGTACATTTAGACTGGATTTCACCAATTGTGTCAAGGAACTTTTTTTCATCGCTAAAAAGTTTGGTCACTGGACACAGGATCAAATCGATATTTTGAACAGGATACATGCTCTCGACAGTTTGTCATCTTCTCAACTCAACACTATTAACGAACTTCGTCAATCTCTTTACAGTATTTCAATTTGGGAGGAAATTATACGCATCGCTATAAGTAGACTGACCGGTGTGACGGATTTAGGAGTACGGAAAAATGTCATAGATGTCTTACGTCAAACTGTTGTATGGGGACCCACACAACTTACCCTTTTAACAGGTGTGGAGGAAAATACAACTGATATAGCAGCCGCAACAACCGCGCTCATTCAGTATCTTTACACCATACCCAATCTAATTGTAAATACACAAACTACTGTGGATACAGAACTGGGTAGGCTCCCATCTGTAACCGATGAGTTTGAACGTGAGAACATCATATCTAGTCTCCTCAGTCTTCAAAATGTATGGGGAGCGGATCAAATTACAATTTTAAATAGCCTGATAAACCCCAATGTACAAGATGAGTCTTTACTCATATTTCAACTCCGCACATTCGTGGCACAGTTAAGTTATTTTTTAATTGGTCTGTCAACGCTCATCCCCGGTTCACCGGAACAGCTCAACGTGGTCAACGGACTCGCAGGATATCTTAATGATCTCACAGTCCAATCGGATATCTTAAAATTGGGGATGATCGCTGTACTGAATACATTACCCGATAAAACAGACGCTCAACGCGGTACGATCGTAGACGGACTAATCCGAATTGGGGCAGAGGCAACTATTTGGGGTAGTCCTGAACTTGATCTTTTAGAAACGCTACGCAACGCCTTTAATGATGCGAATATACCCACTCTCGTGAGCTATCTTAATGGTCTCTCTGGTGATATCGACCAGAGAGTTAGGATTGTCGGAATTATCACTCTTTTAGGGGAGTTTCCGGGTCTCATTGAGGCGACAAGATTAGAACGGGTCACGGCGTTACGCCAGTTTAGCGTGTGGCGAGATGATCACATAAAACTTGTGAATAGTCTACCTTCTCTCACACCCGGGAGTGAAGGTCGCGCAGCCGTCATAAACAGTTTAATCGAGTATTCAAATGTACTGATCGACGAGGTACCGACACTTGAATTCACACTCAATAATCTGAAAAATGGTGTGAACGGAATACTCGATACTATAGCTACTCTCACCACGACGGCTGAACGCGACCCCCTCATAATTGAACTTGTCGCGTTAGGTGTTTGGAGTAGTGATCAGCTTGCTACCTTTGATGCGTTGCGTATTCCATCCGTGAATGACGCTACTTATATAACCCAACTAAAAGCGACATCTACACAAGTGCCCATCACTCAGTCCATTCAAAATGACATTATACGGAAATTGTTCTCAAGAAATTATTGGGGTAATCAAATACTCACTTTAGAAAATTTACGCCTAGTTGTACCTGGATTCATAGGGCAGACTGCTCTCGTTAACGCCCTGAATACGTATATCGCTGGTCTCCCAACGAGTTTGAATCTTGTGACTTCCCTAAATGCGGTGGTGGCTGAGACCACGAAGGCGGCTCGTGACCCGCTCATAGATAGTCTCATCGCATTGGGTATTTGGAGTGCGGCTCAGATAGTTACGCTGAACGCGTTGCGTGAGCCAGATTTTAATGATATATCCACACTGGTTCCAGAGGCGAACACACGAATTGATATTTTAAAAGATGGTTTCAAGACAACGCTCATCGGGATACCAGCCCTTGACGCCGCAGAACGTGAACCGATTATAGATAGTCTCATCGCATTGGGTACAGATATATGGGGGTCGACTGAACTCACTACACTGGATCTGTTACGTACACCTTCAGGAAATGATGTGTCATACGTAGCCTCCCTAAGGGCGTTTATCGATGCTATAGACACACCCGAAGCGATTATGTTAAATAGCGGTGTAGAGATCACCGTCAGAGGGTTTAATTTCTCTAATACTTATTTAACGAGTAATGTTATCACACCACTTGATACAGACCCTTTACCATTGATATTAGAAAACCGTAATGAATTCGTATCTAATCTCGTCGCAGAAACAGGTCTCTGGGGGTCGAGTCAACTCTCTCTATTGGAAGAGTTGCGCTCAGATACACCGACGGGTTACATTGACCGACTCTCAGAGTACGTAAAAGGTGTATTATCAACCCTGGCAGTGGGGTATGTTGATAAAACCGTAGGTGAATTAAACACTATCAACACCACACTTAATACGAACCCTTTGCCGACCATCACAGAAAACCGCAATGAATTTGTATCGAATCTCGAATCGATAACAGGTGTTTGGGGATCCGAACAAGAAGTTTTATTGGATGATTTGCGTTCATCCATAACACCAACAACTCTCACAGAACAACTCACAGAGTACATAAACGGGACATTGTACCACGTACTAACACCCACCACTCAAAGTGAAAGTAATCTAAATACTATCATCACCACACTCGAGACGGACCCGACGCCGTCTATACTAATAAACCGTAACGATTATGTTTCTAATCTCGAAGCGGAAACGGGTGTTTGGGGATCCGAACAAGAAGTTTTATTGGATGATTTGCGTACATCCGAGACACCAACAACTCTCACAGAACAACTCACAGAGTACATAAACGGAATATTGTACCAGTTACTTACACCCACTACTAAAATTGAAAGTGAACTAAATACTATCATCACTACACTCGAGACGGACCCATTACCGGATGTGGGACCGGACCGAACTACATTTATAGATGGTCTTGTCGCAGAAACGAATGTCTGGGGGGCTAGCCAACTCACTCTTTTAAATGATTTGCGTACGACCACACCAGACAATCACATTAACCGACTCATTCAATATGTGAAAGGGATATTGTACGAGTTACTGACAGGCACCACTAAAACTGAAAGTGAACTAAATGATATAAACACCACACTCGCAGAAGACCCGATACCAGCCATCATAGAAAATCGTAATGAATTTATATCTAATCTCGAAGCGATAACGGGTGTTTGGGGATCCGAACAAGAAGTTTTATTGGATGATTTGCGTACGACCACACCAGCAAATCACATAGACCGACTCATTCAATACGTGAAAGGGGTATTGTACGCCGTAGTGACACCCACAACTAAAATTGAAAGTGAACTAAATGATATCAACACCCTACTTGGTGGCACGATACCATCCATATTCATAAACCGCAATGATTTTGTATCTAATATCGAAGCGGAAACAGGTCTATGGGAAGCTGACCAACTCACACTCTTAAATGATTTACGTACAACTACACCAACGGGTCACATTGACCGACTCATCGAATACGTGAACGGTGTAATATCAACCCTGGCAGCAGGGTATGTTGATAGAACTACTAGTGTGCTACAAGGTATCATCACCTTACTTGGAGGCGCAATCCCGGGTATATTCATAAACCGTAATGATTTTGTATCTAATCTCGAAGCCATCCAAAATTTATGGGGTGCTGATCAGCTCACTCTATTGAACAACTTGCGCACATCCGATACATCACCGAGTCTGATTACATACGTGACTGCGATAAGAGACACCATAATTGCCTTAGATAGCGATTCCCCGGATACTACAAATCGAGGTCTTCTCGTAGATACACTCCTCGGGTTTCTAATGTGGGGAGCCACCCAGAGGACTCTCCTAAATGTTGAATTTCGTGTGGTGGAGTCTCAAGATCATGCTGCTATTATTGACGGTCTCGTGACGTATTTGAGTGGCTTGAGAACCTTAGCTACCACATATTATAACCCCTCAACTGGATTAGGGTTATTAACAACCTTATTAAATACCACTGATACAGCCTTACACACGACTATTGTAGGTCTTTTAGATCAAGCCGCAGACACCGTGTGGGACGGATACTTCTTTCGTTTACTCGAAGAACTGAAAGATCCGGCTATCGCGGTGGATACGGAGGCTACTCATATCAGTGAATTACAGGAGTATGTAAACATCACATTTTTTACGGCGGCTCTAAGTAGAGATCTCGTATTTCTTCTGACACAACCCACTGTGAAATACCCACCCACCGTTTTCAATAAATGGGCGAGAGGTAAAAAACACGTCCCTTTGATGTACTCAAAACAAAATAAGACGACACTTGAGTGTGACGGTGAAACAATCATAAACGAAACATCTGGAAACAATCTTTTCTTATCAACATCTTTATCGAATATATATCACAAACGCTCTCCCGTCTTTCGCAATATTAACATGTATAGTTTTGCGTTACATCCAGATGATTTAGAACCGTCGGGTCACATGAATTTCAGTACAGTTAAGGATGCGCAGCTCACAATGAATCTCGAATATGACGGGAGCCAAGGAACATTCGATTTTAATGATAATTACATCGAAGTATTAGGTATTCCTCAAATAGACTTTCCTAAACAGGTTATAATCATAGCAAAAAGTTACAATATGATGATAATCGGGGACGGTAAAGCTAAGATACTTTTTAGATAGACGGTTTGTTAAATAATGATTTTTTATTGTCACTAATATAATCGATGATGTTATTCTTGATACACCATTTGATGAAATTCAACTGCGCCAGCGTTGTATGAATTTCATGAGATGTCCCGGGAACAATATAAGAAAACTTCGCGGACCGACAAAATGGGTCAAACAATTTCTTACTGTATCCATCCAGGCTTGATTTGTAGGCACAGTGTACCGTGAATAACTTTCCATCAGTAGTCTTATAGGTTGTGTTGTTTTTCTTCGCATAATTTGTAATAAACCATTCCAGATTTCTCAAAGAAATTCCGGATTTTTTATCTAAAATATTCAAAAGTTTAGTTCTATTCTTCTCTTCGTTATAAAAGCTGTTAATTGATGATAGCAGAATATCGGTTTTACTCATTACTAAACATTGTATTTATATCTCTAAATACATTCGAATGAATACATGCCGGGCATTCTGAAACGAAAAGTTCGTCGGAACCATGTGTATGTGTATTCACACTGGGAATAACCCTCTGTTTAATACGATTACCTTGTGTGACATGCTTACCGCAATACCCCCCGTGAATTCCTCTGAACGCACATCGTTGACCATTGTGCTTCGTCCCTTTACACATCAAACCGGTGTACATTTCGGGAACATCTCTCAGTAATAAGTCGAGTGCTATACCATGTTTCTTCGAAATGACTTCAGCATAATCGCCTATGATTTCATTCACCCGCGTTTTCAGCTCGTCATCAAAAATAGTGATAAGTTTATCGTACGAACTCATTGCTTACTTCTATCTTGCTCGTATTTTTTAAATAGGTCTGCGACTGACTTTTGTTTTTCCAAATTGTTTTTTAACCTCGATTTCAAATCCGGAATTGTTCCAGTTGTGTCCAGGTTTCTTTTTTTACACTCTTCCATGAGCTGATCTTTTTTCATACCGCTAAATCCCGGCTCTCTCTTCTTTTTAGGTGGTGCGTGTTGGTTGATAATAGCACCGAAAATCTCCTCCTTTGTATTTGTAAACAATGGATCAAGGAGGTCACATACGGGATTCAAAAACTTATTGACAAAGTAGTAGTGGTAATCGATCGGGATATTATTTTCTTCGACGTACTTCGGATCTTCTGATTTTTCAAATGCCCCCGCCTTTGGATCACCAGTTTTGGTGAGTAAATAAGGTACCCGATCACCCGATTGTGGCTCCGAGCCAGGTTTCCTGTCTCGCATCTTGTTAACAACCTGTACATGAGCCTGGCTAATGTGTATACTATCGGGACTTGTGATGGAAACGTCCCGTCCTTTCACTTTATACGAATCAGAAAGAGATTGACTCAATACCAATTTATCGTTTGATACGTCACCGGATAATAATTCGATAGCACGTTCCCTCGCAAGTTCCATTGGTGGACCCGTATCACTCGATGAAAGAATGACATCCAAGAGCTCTTTACACACATCTCTCACATGGGGCGTATTGTCTCGGCGAACAACCTGTAGTCCCTTGATGTCTATATAGTCCATATGCATCTGGTCATCTTTACCCTTTGTCCAGAGTTTAGCAGCGTACCGCTTCTTCGAGTATAAAAAATAAGGCCAGTAAACCTTCTCAAGCTCCAGGTTGTTTGGTTTCTTGAAGAGGGCACTACATTCCTCTGCCGCTCGCTCACCGATTTCCCAGCTGTACTTGACAGCCTCCTCACCCGTGCGACCGCCTACGTCAAACTCGACCATGACTGAATCCGTGTCACCGTACCTCACCTTCGCCCCCGGAAAGTTAGCCTCCACATAATTTTTCGTCTCTTCAATCATTTCACGACCCCTACAGGTCGTCGTAGAAGCGATCGGTACACATGGAAGAATACCCTTACCGGCACCTGTAAAACCGTATACAGAATTCATCGATATCTTATACGCCAACTGTTTACCGTTATACACCTCCTTCATAGCACCCGTCGCAGCAGCCATATCCTTCTTCGCCTTTTTACGAAACTCTTTGAGTTCCAATAAGATCGCCGGTAAAAGAGTTGGAACGTTTTGTGCGAATTTATAAGTTCGACCACCTATATTAAATGTCTCATAAGTCACTCCATCTATATTTCCATATTCCTTTTCATTCATAACATACGACGAGTAGCAAAGGTTGTGTGCCATCATGATAGATGGATATAGTGCCTCAAAATCTAGAGCTGTGATCGGTGTGTAGTAGGCACCTTTCTGTGCGTCGAGGACAGTCGCACCTTCGTACGGTTCTTCGGGCAACTGCCCATAACGAATCGTTGGTACCATAAATCCCAGCTCCCTCGCCTTCTTCGTCAACTGACTGAACACCTTTATTTGTTGCCCACGTTCGACAAGAAAACATAGAGGTACCCAGGTAGCCTTGGCCATCTCCAGGAGGTTCAAAAGAATACACAACTTCTTCATGAGCCTATGTGGAAGAAGTGTATCCTTAATACAATATTCCGCAACTTCGCCAAGTTTTTTTGGATCTTCTTCTATAAATCGAGCAAACATTTCCTTTGGTGGCATGTCAATCTTTTGATCCCCAAGATAGAGCTTGGAAACTTCATTGAGTTTATATGAGTCTAGCTTGTACCCCTTCTTCACCTCATGGAATAAATCAAAGATGAACCGACCAGACATTGGTAAAAGTTTTAGCGTGTTATCACCCAGAGCACTCGAACTCAATTTTTTGATTGAAATGTCACACACTTGACTCTTCAATTTTCCAAGTTTGAAAAAATCGGGGTTACATCCGACCAGATGAGCACGCGTGTATAAATACTGAAGATCGAAACCGAATATGTTCCACCCAGTTAAAATATCAATGTTCTTTTTTTGTAGATATACCTGAAAAGCCTCGAGCATTTCCCTTTCGGTACTGAAACTCACTACATCTGGACCTTCGGTTTTTTTATAACATAGACAAACCTTTTCATATGGTTCGTCTTCACCAAATCTACATAACGACACGGCAATCTGGAAACACGCATCACCAATAATATTTGGGTCGGGAAATTTACCAGTGGAACTGTTACATTCGATATCAATCGATGCGACCACAAATGGAGCGATGTCATCCCGATGCACAGGTTTGAGTGTGCTCCACTTATTACAAAATAGATCGACATCCACATTCGCAAGGTGTGAACGTACACACTGGTCACCCGTATCAATCCATCCAGTCGATTGAATTCCCGTTCGATGCATCAGGCGAAGTACCGGATCTAAGTTTGATTCGTATACTTTCAGTTTTACCATACCAGACGTAAGGGCTAACGCATTTTTTAGAAAGTAGTCAACACGTCTTCGCATCGCCAAATTCACGAAATCAAGTTTCATGTACGCAAATTCTTCATTATTTTGAAACCCCCAAACATCTTTAGCCTTCATGATCGAATATGATGTCAGGCATTCAGGACATTTTCTATCTATGACGTTGTATATTTCCTGCGCAGTCTTTTGTGTAGCACCCCTTGGGAACTTGACAAAAAAGTACGGAGTAAATGAGGTAGTGACACATACAGACTTTCCGTCTTGAGTCTTTCCAAATATACTCACTAAATGTTCACTTTCAACATCCCTCGCCTCCCACGTGAGAGCTTGGAAGACGACCATATGTTTATATTGAGCGAAAATTTTAATATCATTTACTAATAAATGTCTGCCGCTTTAATTGAGCTCGTGTCGGTGGGTGCCCAGGATGTCTACATCACGGGTGATCCCCAGGTCAGTTTCTTCCGCCAGAACTATAAACGATACACCAACTTCGCCATGAAGCCCGAGCGTATGGATTACATTGGTACGTTCGGTTCCAATAACGAGGTTTCTATTCCTATCAGGTCCAAGGGTGACCTCTTGAGTTATGTTTGGATTGAAGCCACCAACATCGCCGGTATTCAACAGAACAGTGCCGGTCTCCATTCTAATAACGCCGCTACCCCTACCGAGTTCAGTCTTTGGATCGGTGGTCAGATGGTTTCGCAACTTGATTCCCTCTTCATTCAAGGTGTCTACAACCCTCTCATGCGTGATTCCGCTGCCAAAGCTTCCTTTGCGGTTACCACCAACAGTCGCAAGGATAACCACTCCGGCAACTATTACATGATCCCCTTCTTCTTCGGTGAGGACTGGACCAAGTGCCTACCTCTCGTGGCGCTCCAGTACCACGATGCCGAGATTCGCATCAAGTGCCGAGACAACTTTACTCCCGGTTCGACCCCCAAAGTCTTTGGTAATTACATCTATCTGGATACGGATGAGCGTAAGTTCTTCACCGATAACGATCACGAATTGCTCATCACTCAGACCCAGAATCAAATGCTCACCAAAACGGACACCGATGTCGATCTCAGTTATTTCAACCACCCAGTAAAGTCTCTTCACCTAGTGTCGGGTAACGCTACAGGTAACAATTGGGATGATGAGTTTAGTTTCCAGAAGTCTTCCCTCTACATTAACGGTGTGGCCCTCTTCGAGGAAACCTCTAACGTGTACCACCACGATATCGTCCCCGAAATGCACTGTACTGATCTCCCCGATGACATCATCGATGATCTCCCCACCTTCTCGTGGCCATTCTGCTTGACTATGAGCAAGATGCAGCCCACTGGTTCCCTTAACTTCTCTCGTATCGATAATGCGAAGCTCAGCATCACCAACCCCTCGGGTGGTAACCAGCTCCACCGTGTCTACGCGGTCAACTATAACATTCTTCGTATCAAGAATGGTATGGCTGGTGTCGCTTTCGGTAACTAGTTCCAGTTGTCAATCAAAGTTTTCGTCTTTTCGTACATCTTCTTTCCATAGAAGGTCTTATTCTTCTCTCCCTCCCAAATTGTGAGTCGGTCTTCAAGGAAATCCTTGAACGTATCCGAGTCACAGTTAGACTTGTATCGAACATTTTCGCACTTAAGTGCCTCCTCCATAGCAGCTAAACGACAATCCATTGAACGCTTAGCAAACTCATCAGGAGTGATACGACTGGACACATCAGCTGTTTTCTTGTTCATATACAGTATGGACGACTCTACACTTTATACCATTTTGTACTATTGTCGTTCGTGTCGGAAGACATATGACGGTCATGCTCAGTGCTGCTTTGAGATGGATCATACCAAAGTTAAAATCCCCACACATACTAAATGATACCACTTATCATAGCTGGCGCCCTTACTGGAGCTCTCGCATACACCTACATGGGTCAGAACCTCGTGTCCGCCTCTGAAGCCAAAAGGCTCATCAAAAAGGGTAAGATAAAGAAGGTCATCGACGTTCGCACAACCACAGAGTACCGTGCAGGACATTACCCCAGGGCACTTCACATCCCTGTCGATAAGATTAACGAAAAAACGACTACGGAACTCCCCAAGAAGGGTTTACTCGTCTACTGCAACACTGGACAGAGGGCCAGATTTGCGGCAGAGAAATTGGAGGAACTTGGATTCGAAGATGTCTACTATATCGCTGGAACGTATAAGGGATTACTTTAGTTTGACCCCTAAAACCCTCCGCAACTTCTGAAGGACACTTGGATCTGGAATGGCTCGTCCAGACTCATATGAACTTATGATACCCGCATTCACCCCAACTGCGATTGCTAAATCTTTTTGTGTTTTGAAACCTTTAGCAATACGCCCCTGTTGAATCATCTTCGCCATGGAGAGTGGTACCTTCTTGTGTGTACCAAGCTCCTCATCCT
>Ga0209136_1000953_pt1 | contig 19925 bp, 20 predicted proteins | sample SaaInl0LU_22_DNA_FD_184640 | JGI IMG/M metagenome (GOLD analysis project Ga0209136, IMG submission 184640) | Marine microbial communities from expanding oxygen minimum zones in the Saanich Inlet - ESP_90LU_22_DNA (SPAdes) (version 2) | ecosystem: Environmental > Aquatic > Marine > Intertidal... | reverse complement strand
TGGTTTGATTTATTAGTTCAAAATAAAGGTAGGGAAATCTACAACTCTGGCAAGTCCTCAACATCCAACTGCTTAACTTCTAATCCCCTTAAATAGGTGAGGGATACTTTCATATCGCTGTGACCCATTACTTGCTGTAGCTTGAGTAGAGAACCTGTTTTCTCAAAGACCTTAACAGCTCCGTGATGCCTCCAGCTGTAAAGCGTTACACCTTCTTCAAGCACGTTGGAAGTTCTTTTGTAGCGTGACCATAAAAGAGAAAGGTAATCCCTGTTATAAGGCTTATCTGAAGAAGACAGAATGTACTCACTTCTCTTCTTCTTACTGAAATTCATCAATGCTTCAATCACGAAAGAGGATAAAGGCACTACCCTATTGCGACCGCTCTTGTTACGTTTACCACTGAGTGAGATTATTTTTCGTTCAAAGTCAATATCTCCCCATTTGAGTAATCGTACTTCTTGATGCGGTCTTAACAAACATCCGTAAGTAAGAACGCAAGCTAAGTAAAGGCGCAAGTCATACCTCTTAATGTCTTCAAGTAGCTCCTGCGGATTCCTAATAGGCTTATGCAATTCTGATTTCACACGTCTAAGCTTGATAGATTCTAATTTAGAATCCAGTTCACCCTTTGTTAAAATTTTGAAATTGGTTAGCACGTTCTTCTGTGTGCGAGGAGACCATTTGGCTTGGATAATGAAATCTGTTAAAATGGCTTTGGTCACCTTATTGGGTAAGACTTTGACTAAACCATTTTCCTCTGCGTACCTTCTCCAAAGGTTGGTTACCCATTTACAATCCCTTTTGTAATGGAAAGAATAGTCTTGCTCCTCTATTCGCTGAAGTCTCTTCTCTATTATTTCTAAAAGTGTTGGCGGCTTTACAGCTGGCTGCACCTTTTTAATCTGTCGTGGCTTTGGACGCCATCCTTCCATCAACTTTAACTCAAAGGCACTCCTCAGGAGTTCCTCATTATCAGATGACCTTAGTGAGACCCCAATTGCTTTTCCATTCCAATAACGATAACGCTTTCCGTTGAAGTAGACATTAACGAATGATTTACCAGATGCATTACCGATAGTAACGTTCCATTCTTTATCCATTTTGACAGTTTTGTGCTGTCAGTTATGAAGATGTCTTGTAAGTTGTTGATTTCCTGAGGCTAAGACCTGAAAATAGTCTTGTTATGAATCCGACGCTCTAACCAGCTGAGCTACCTCGCCATTGATGGGGTGCAAATATAAACAGAGATTGGGATTTTAAAAGCGATAATGCACAGAAAAACAAAAGATGTTGGTAGCCCGCTGATTTCAAGTGAAATGAGGGCTGCAAAAGAAATTTCCAATCGTCACAAACCCTTTAAGCGCTTCAGGGTTATATAGCTAAAATCACAAACACTATGGAAACGCTAGTCTACATTCTAGCTGTTGGCTTGATCGCTACAGCATTCATTACCTTCAGAGTGATCGATGCTCTCGCTAAGGAAGTCGTTGCACTGAAAGAAAAAGTAAACCGCTAAAAAAACCGGCATAGGCCGGTTTTTTTTATTTGGTCATTAACAGTTTGTAGTCCCAATAGAAGTTCACTCCTGTATTTGGGTCATAATCGTCGTATTGGTAATGCAAATACATCGAATCCGCTGCCTCGTTGATGTGCCAGTCGATGCAAGGCGACCAATTCATATAGAAATGGTCCGTAGTCCACGAGTAGCCCCAATGTTGATTGCTGTGGTGGCGTAATGAATCTACAGGTATGTAAAAACTGCCGTCTTTACTGAGCTGGGCTACGCTAGAGTACAACTCCTCTACCGCAGGTACAGCACCGACTTCCGGATGACTGCGCTCTATTTCAACATTCCAATCTGAAGCATAGAAACGGGCTGTATTCGTTTCTGTCGAAGTACCTGTTTCACATGAGGTGAAGGCGATGCTAGCGAGTGCTAAAAGTGCAATAATTTGTTTTCTCATCGTATGAATGCTCTGCCGAGTTTATGGAAGAGGTTAAAAGCAAATACTGCGCCGAATTTACCACGAAACTGTGAAACTTGGCCCTGCAACTCCAAAAGTTTGCCCGACGCCCCAATTCGTCTTGAATCTACTCGCCGTTGCCTGCTTGGTCGTCAGCACTGATCTTCTGCGGTTGTGGTAATTCTGATAAACCACCTTCCCTATGAATTCTCCAATCACTGCGCCCGCGACCAATTCACTCACCCAGTGGTTATGGCCTCGAATGTCGTACAATAATGCCGTTCCCGCTAGCGCATAAGGCACCCAGCTGTTATCAAAAACTTTGCTGTTGACACTCGCAAAGGCAAAGAACATCGTGGCATGGTAGCTCGGGAAACCCGTTCCATAGGCGTCAGAGTGCAGATAAGGCACGTGGAAATTGAAAAAATCTAATGGACTATGGACAAAAGGGTACTGGCTATCGCCATCCATCTGCGAGTAATCCCCTAACGGACGTGCTGGCCTGTGACGCGCTACCAACGTTTTTAATACAATATGGCTCACAACGTAGCTCTCCACCACTGCTTTAACGGTTAGGGCACCCGCTTCTTGCATTTTCTCATTACCGATCAGCACACCCGCGGCGTACATCGCTGTAACGCCAGTGTACATGTAGCCGTCTACCCCACTGCCCCATCTGCCGAGCACAGGAACATTTGGATACAGACTTGGAAACGAAATCGCGTCGCGAACATACACGTCAAGCGGCTCGATGTGGTCTTGAAAAAATTTCGTCGTTTGGTAATCCGTAGCGATGAGCGAGAACAGCTTTACGCCATTTAGAATGAGCTTATCATTCTTTAGCGGTCTATTCACGATCGCTTTAAAGTCATCGTCGATGGTTAAAATGGTGTTTTTCACAATGCCGAATCGGCCCAATTTCCCGTCTTCATAACGCCCTTCAAATGCAATCTGGGCGGTTCCGTGCTGTGCAAAAAAAAGCGCTGAAACCAATAAGGCACAGCGCTTTACAAAATTCTTAGTCATTTTGAGTAGCTTGTTGTTTGGTTACTCAAATATAAACCAATTACTCCCAAGTAAACAATGGGCGGTCTTGCATCATTTTAACAACCTGGTCCCCTACTTCTTTGATGTGGGTATCTGAGTCGATATTCATCACTACACGGTCGATCAAACCTGCGATGCGGTCCATATCCGTTTCTTTCAAACCACGTGTTGTGATGGCTGGAGCACCAAGGCGAATCCCTGAAGTTGTGAATGGACTCTTATCGTCAAACGGTACCATGTTCTTGTTCGCCGTGATGTGCGCACGAACTAGGGCCTGCTCTGTAGCTTTCCCTGTGACCCCTTTGTTGCGAAGATCGATCAGCATCAAATGGTTATCGGTACCTCCTGAGATGATGTTGTATCCTCTATCTACAAACGACTGCGCCATGGCTGCAGCGTTCTTTTTAACCTGCAACTGGTAGTGGAAGAATTCATCCGTGAGTGCCTCACCGTACGCTACTGCTTTCGCTGCAATCACGTGTTCTAGAGGACCACCTTGGATTCCTGGGAAGATTGCCATGTCCAGTACATTCGACATCATCTTAATCTCGCCCTTCATGTTCGTCTCACCCCATGGGTTCGGAAAGTCCGCTCCCATCATGATCATACCTCCACGAGGACCGCGCAATGTTTTGTGCGTAGTTGTGGTCACAATATGACAATGCGGCATAGGATCATTTAAAATACCCTTTGCAATCATTCCTGATGGATGAGAGATGTCTGCTAACAGAATCGCACCTACTTCATCAGCGATCTCACGGAAACGCTCGAAGTCGATGTCACGCGAATATGCGGATGCACCTGCGATGATCATGCGAGGTTTCACCTGCTTGGCTTTCTCCTCGATATTATCGTAGTTCAATAAGCCTGTTTCTTCGTCTACCCCGTAAAATTCCGCATTGTAGGTCTTTCCTGAGAAATTGACCGGAGAACCGTGTGTCAAGTGTCCACCGTGGCTTAGATCAAACCCTAGAACGGTATCACCCGGCTTCATTACAGCGAGGTAAACTGCTGCATTCGCCTGAGAACCTGAGTGTGGCTGCACATTCACGTAGGCTGCACCGTAGAGTTCCTTAGCACGATTGCGCGCGAGATCTTCGACGATATCTACCACTTCACAACCGCCGTAATAGCGCTTTCCTGGGTAGCCTTCTGCGTATTTGTTGGTCAAAACTGAACCTTGCGCTTCCATCACTTGCTCAGAGGCAAAGTTTTCAGAGGCGATAAGCTCGATGCCATTGATCTGGCGCTGGTGTTCCTTTGTGATAAGGTCGAAAATCTTGGTATCTCTCATGGTACATTTTCTTAAACCACAAAATTACTACGTAGACTCGAGATTTGAGGGAAGAATTGGTGCCTATTCGAAGGGATCCGACCACCGTTTATCCACATATATATTTGTCCCGGTAAGCGTTTTGATAAAATGCTCTAAGTCCTCTCGTTCTGTGGAAGTTAGCTCTAGTTGTACCCGGTTATTTCCCCGTACCAATTTTGGATCGACCGTCACGTTATTCACATCCGGTATCACCTCGTTATAGTGCTCCAAGACCGTAGTAAACTCTATAAAAGCGCCCGTATGCATCATTGGCGTATGTGGTTGCCCCTGAGCGTTTAACACATCGCGCAACGAAGGAGACCGGGTGTTGGTCGTATCGAACCCCGCAGGATTTCCTGCCTCATGATCTACGCCGTTGTTGCCCGAGTTTGGTGCTATGTCAAACTCTGGCGGACGGTGACATCCAGCACATCCTGCACCACCCCCTGTACGCACGCCCTGCAGACCGATCTGAGGCGGATCTATAAACAGCGTTTTTCCCCTATTCTCGCTATCTGTAAAATTTGAGAATGGAGTAGCGTTTCCTGGGGCATCCACTCGTCCTTGGTCGAAGCGCGAATCAAAGCTTTCTATGGAAAATACAAAGGCTTCTAGCGCCTTGGCTATTTCTGTTACTGTAATGGCCGTGTTTGCATCAAAAGCCCAAGTAAACAGCTCTTGGTAGTAAGAAACAGTTGCAAGCTTGCGCTCCAAACTATCGATGCTGGGCTGATCGCCAGCACCGCTGAAGCCCATTTCTATGTGGTCTTGGATCGGCTGAGTGACTTGGTCGTTCAAGTCTTCTGCGCGCTCGTCCCAGAACATACGTAGATCACTGCCGTAGCGTATATTCACTAAACGCATGCTTTGTCTGCTCGTTCGTCCACCGTCAAGACCCGTGCTTTGAGCTGTGGGATCGCCAAAGCCATGCGCACTCTGGTGGCAACTAGCACAGGCTATGCTGTTGTTAAGACTTAATAAGGTGTCGTAGAACAACACCCGACCCAGGGTGGCTAAACGATCGTCAACATCCTCACCTAGGCGTTGATCTTTTAGAATATAGTCCGGTGCATTCGATGCATAGGACAGCGGCGGATCAAAGGGAACCTTGTCTCCGAAAACAGACGTTACTGCAGTCATCTCTCCAGCAGGCAATGGTGTTCTATCGCAGGAGAGTGCGAAAACACTGAGGGCCAAAACTAGGAGTCGATAGTGCATGTGAGGGGCGTCTAAAAAACGTATTACTCGGTGATTAAATCCAATTCATCGATCAACCATTTTTGTCCGGCGAATTTATCGATGATAAATAGCACATAACGGCTATCCACCATGATGTTACGACAGATCTCAGCGTCAAAATTCACATCACTCATCGTACCCTCCCAGATGCGATCAAAGTTCAAGCCGATCAGCTCCCCACGTGCATTCAGAACAGGAGAACCGCTGTTTCCACCGGTAGTATGGTTTGATGCGATGTTACAAACCGGCAGCTTACCATTTTCAGCATAAGGGCCATAATCCTTAGTGTCGTAGAGCTCGACCAGTTTAGACGGTAAATCAAACTCATAGTCGCCGGGCTTGTATTTGGCCATGGCCCCCTCGAGGTAGGTGGTGGTTCCGTAGTTCACCGCATCGCGAGGACTTACCCCTTCAAGTTTTCCATAGGTGACGCGCAGGGTGCTGTTCGCGTCCGGGTAGAAATTGCGCTCCGGGAAGACTTCCATCAAGGCGCGCATGTAGGTAGCTGAAAGCTCCGTAGAACGTTCCATCGCAGCGTTATCAGGTGAAACTGATCTGAATCCGTCGAAGGCAGCGGTGTGGAATGCTGAAGCTAGAGGAACCTGCGCGTTTAGATCTATTTCTTGGTCGTTTTCGGCGGCGAAGAACAGCGCATCGATCTCGTCATGAATTCCGTCAAGTGCTTCCGATGCCGTCTGCTGTCCGATCAAATCTGGGAACGTTTGTAAAGCGAGGGCTAACATGGCGGTCGATGTTTTTTCGCTTACGGTACGGCTGTAAGTGGTTTTGAAATCTAAAACCGCGGCAACGGCAGCGTCGTTCGAGCCCATTCGTTTCAGGTTATTGATCATAGAAAACCACTCCATGCCGTAGTAGATAGTTTCGATGAATTCGTTGCGCTTGTACTGCGCCTGAGCGAGTTGCGTCTTTGTTACGGCGATTTCATTCAATACACCGCTGTATTTGTCCCACAGATCCGCATCTGCTGCGAGACGTGCTGTGAACTCCGCCTCCAATCTGCGTTTGCGGTCAATTCCTTTGGAAAATTTAACCCCTTCAATCTGACCGATCCATTTTTTCCAACCGTTCGCGATGCGGGCATATTTCGAGGCGTATTTGAGCTGCACTTGCGCATCTGCGCGCATTTCAGCATCCATGATTGAGAGCAAAACGTCTCGGATCTCTACGCGGCGGGCATTTTCTACATTCACCAGCTGGTCCATTTCCACCGCTGTTAGATATTCCTGAGTACGGCCTGGATAGCCGAATACCATGGTGAACTCTCCTGGAGTGCGCGGTGCAGTATTTATTTTTAAGTGCTGTGCAGGGGTAATGGGCATGCCTTGCTGATCGTACACGCGGAAAAGACTAAAGTCACCTGTGTGGCGTGGGAATACCCAATTATCGGTATCTGCCCCGAACTTTCCGATGGAGCTTGGCGGAGCGCCGACGAGTCGTACGTCGTTGTATTTGATGGTGGCGAGAAGGAAAAATTGGTTGTTGCCGAAAAACGGAACGACTTTGTACAACAAATCTGGATTTTCAGCCTTCTTTGCCGCAATAACCTCTGCTTCAAGAACTTTGAACTGGTCACCTGAACCTATAAGTGCATTAGTAACATCCTCCATGTAGACCAATTGTTCCACGAACAGCCCTGGATTTTTAAGCTCCTCGTCCATCGAACGTGCCCAAAAACCGTCCTTCAGGTAGTTGTGTTCCATCGAACTTTGCTTCTGAATCTGGCCGTAGCCGCAGTGATGATTCGTCAACACCAAACCTTTGGAAGAAATGAATTCGCCCGTACAGAATCCACCGAAGCTTACGATGGCATCTTTTAGGGAGCTGTTGTTTACACTGTAAATATCTTCAGCACTGAGCTCACAGCCCATCGCTTGCATCTCGGCAATGTTATTATTCAGGAGCATCGGAATCCACATGCCCTCTTTTGCGGTGGAATAGGTCACCGAGGCGATTAATGTGAACAGTAGAAGGAGTTTCTTCATTGGACTATTGTATTTTGCGAAGTGTAAACTTAAACAATAGCAATGAAGAAATTAGTATTAGGTGTCCTCGCTTCTGCCGCTCTTTTCGCTTGTACGAGCGATAAAGAAGGCTTTGAGCTGAGAATAGATGCACCTGCAGCAGGAAATAGCCCCGTAAAAGTGTCCATTGAAAATAACGAGATCTTATTTGAAGGCACTTTGAATGACGGAAAATTGGCCACGCATATCCCAGATTTCCCAAACCAATTCGCCATGGTCGAAATCGCTGAATTGGGCCAGCCAGCAGTGTATTACCACGACGGTGCCGCAGTAAGCGTTTCTTTTGATACCCTTAGCGGATATTCAATCCAGGCGGGTGTAATGAACGATTCTGCCGATGCCTTTACAGCCGTTTCTGAAACCTTCGGTCAGACGATGCAAGTCTTGCAAGCAAAATACGGCGAAGCCATGCAGCTCAAAGACACCGTGACCCAAGAAGTCATTCGCAGTGAAGCCATGAGCATGCTCGCAGCACAGAGCAGTGCTACCCTTGCCTTTGCAAAACGCAATGGTGTACTAGGCGCGGCAATCATTCTAAGCTCGAATGCTTCAGACTTGACGTACAAGGACTACAAAGCAGTTGCAGACCAGATTCCAGCAGAACAGCAAGACAGTCCTGACTTCAAGAAACTTTCAGAGAAAATGGAAGTTATGGGCAAAAGTGCCATCGGCGCGACTTTCACCGACTTCTCTCAAGCAACTCCTGAAGGCGATACCATCAGTGTACTTGGCGTTGAAGGAACCTATGTTTTGGTAGATTTCTGGGCGTCGTGGTGTGGACCTTGTCGCGCAGCGAATCCAGCGCTCGTCGAACTCTACAACACCTACAACGAGCAAGGCTTTAACATCGTGGGCATTAGCTTAGACAATGACGGCGCGAAATGGGTTGAGGGGATTAAAGCAGACGGACTGCCTTGGCCACAGATGAGTGATTTAGGCGGATGGCAAAACGAAATCTCCATGTTCTATGGCATCCAATTCATTCCTCAAAACCTTTTGCTAGACGACAACGGCATTATCGTAGGGAAAAATATGGAACCTGAGGCGCTCGGAACATTCCTTGCTGAAAACCTCTAAACCATTCCTTGTCGGCGACGGAGCAACCATTCCGCAGCAGCACAAATCAATACAAATCCCCAGTACCACCATCTGTTGTGCTGGGGATTTTTTTTGACGCTTTCTACCGTGTGAAATGTCCAATCTACCTCACTTGGCTCCCACTGCTCTTCTCCATAAAAAGCAGTCATGCCTGCCTCCTCCGCACGATCCCAAAGCCTAGTATTAAATCCGCGAACGGACTCTACATTCAAGGCAGCAACTTCAAAACGGCGTGAAGTCGTCAAAGAAGTCCCTCCAATACTCGCAACAATCTCCAGCGAATAGCGTCCCGGAGAAGTAAAACCAAGGTTCCATGAGAATCCCCGCAATGCTGCTTTCACCTTTGGGCGGTCCACCACTGCGCCATTTGCATCTCGGACCATGACTTCCATCTCCGCAACTAGCGGTACATTATTGCCCCCGACTGCCGCCGCAGAGCAGGTGTACGACTGCCCCTGAAAGAGCCGCTGGGGAACATTAACTTCAATTCTATTTGGTGTATGCCACACCGCAAGGCTCGCACACAATTCTTCGAACAGCTCCTGATTTTTAGCCGATTCCAAAGCTGAAGCATACCACTGAATACCACCACTCTCGATGCGACGATCTGCTAGGCGTAGCTGCACATTTTTTACGTCAACACGCACCTTTGAACTCAGCGGAGGGTGGCCCGTTGGGAAGCTTGGGACCTGCACGGTTCTGCGGGTAGTAGCTTCCAAAGGAATTGCATCGGACATGAACCAGACCGGCCCTTTGCACCAGACTTCCATCCGCTGTTTCATCGCAGGCGTTCCTCCAATCACCACCGATGGCCCTGTCCACGGTTCCTTTACCTGCTCAAACGTTGCTGAGCGCACCGCAATGCCATGACGCAAAGCATAACGGCGTATCATGCCTTCGTGTGGATGCGGCGCGGCGCTAATCACCAACCAGCTCGAGAAGTGATCCACCACCTCTACTTCTACCTCTAAAGTGTCCTTACGCTGATCAAGTTCAGCAATGGCAGTAAGTGTAACATTACCTGTTGAACGAGGAGCATTGAACTCAAAACTTGCGGTGGTCGAAGCTTGCCCCATCCCTTTTACCCATACTCTAGCCCCCTGGTCCGCGTGAACCGTTCCTTGAAAGGAACTTCCTGCTTGTACTTTAGTCGGTACAGCTATGGACGAGATCAACGGAAGCGAAACGAGCGCTTTTGCTGGAAGAAAAAGGGCGGCAGACGGCATGGGCACCTCTTTATCTATCGGAGCGATGTGACCGTCCCCAAGATACATCCACGGCCCGTTCGAGGGGATAGACTGTTCAGTGAAGGCACGAACTATGGTAGGAATGTTTTGACGACGAATACTATTTTCGACCCGTGACAAGATTGGGCTTATAGATATGTCTAAGGAACTAGAAGTATCGATAAGCATAGTAAGCGGCTCGGGCACTTCAGTGGTCGAGGTTACGGAAACGGGACGTGAAACTAAGGCATAGCACAACAGTCCAAACCATACAAAACGCAAAAGCGCCAGCACTCGATAAGTACTGACGCTTTCCTTTATGCCATAGGCGTATAAAGCCGCCGAAATACCAGCTAAAAGCGCGATAATAACGGCAACATAGACGTTCATTAGGTCAACATACCTCCACAAACGTTCAACACTTGACCGCTGATGTATCCGCTCATATCTGAAGCAAGGAACAAACAGGCGTTTGCAACATCTTCCGGAGAACCGCCGCGTTTTAGTGGAATGCTATCTCTCCAGGACTGAACGGTCTTTTCGTCAAGTACCGCAGTCATTTCTGTTTCGATAAACCCTGGTGCGATTGCGTTACAACGGATATTTCTAGAACCTAATTCTAAGGCAACAGATTTCGTGAATCCGATAATCCCTGCTTTCGAAGCCGCATAGTTCGACTGTCCAGCATTGCCCTTAACCCCTACTACAGAGCTGATGTTGATCAATGAACCTGACCGCTGTTTTAAGAAGGTACGCTGTACCGCTTTTGTCATGTTAAACACCGAATTCAAATTTACTTCGATCACACGGTTAAAGTCTTCCTCGGTCATGCGCATAAGCAGCGTGTCCTTAGTGATTCCCGCATTATTCACGACAATATCTACTCCGCCAAACGCTTCTACAACGTTGGCGACGAGCGTTTCAGCATCCTCCATTTTTGAAGCATCCGAGCGGAACCCTTTGACTCCCGTACCGTATTGCTTCAACTCTTCTTCTAGTGCTTGACCTTTCTCTACTGAGCTGAGGTAAGTGAATGCTACATTAGCGCCTGCTTGAGCGAATGCTACTGCGATTCCTTTTCCAATTCCTTTGGACGCGCCGGTAATAATGGCCGTCTTTCCTGTCAATAAACCCATATCGATTAATTAATTCGTGGTTTTGTTCGAGAGCAAACCTACGTTTTTCCCGTCTTTATGTGCAACTATGAAGGCATTTTCCATGCCCAAACTTACCAACACACTCAACATGTTTTGCGCATCGGGTAAACTCGTATAATTCCCTACGACAAGCGCAGTAAGACTGTCATTTTGCACGGTCGAGGCTTCGATAAAACCTCTTGCAACGTCTTTAAAATCAGTATTTTTAAACGCACCAATCTGCACAGAATACAACAATTCATCGCTGGGCGAAAAATCCCTGAATTCGGCGCCTTCCGCCGTCCATATCTCCGTCTGTATCTGTGCGATTTTATCCTTCGAGAGCTGACCTCCGAAAAAATAGAGACCCACAGCGAGTGCCGCAAATACTAAGGTAAGCACGATCCAAACGACCGGAGTTTTCGATGCTGTTGATGTTCCTAGTGCCGCCACTTGCTCTTTGAGCGCAGCGTTTTCACCTTCAAGCTTTTCAAGGTGTGCTTTTGTTTTCGGGGATAAAAACTCCATGCTTATAATGGTGCTACAAGGATTCCGATGATCGTTCCAATCATAAATAAGATGGTCTGAATAATGAATCCTATGTTATTTAATATGACCAAGGCCCAGTGCAATTCCCCAAACCGTTTCCAGGTTAAAGGAGGCTTACTTACGGGGTCTTTCATTCCTTCTTCCCGCTCTAGCTGCGCAGCACTCTTTACGGCATAGGGCGCATGGCAACTGCTGCAATGATAGTCGTATTTATCTAGGTTGGGCTCCACGGGGTACCAAGCAGTACACGAAGGACATTTAATCTGTTTCATAAAGGTCAAAGATACCTAGAATTCACGGTGTTACATGAAAAAAGCCACAACCTCTATAAAAAGGTTGTGGCTTTATCTTTATGCTGGAAAAGCGTTCTGCTTATTTACCCAATAGTTCTGCCATGGCAGTTCCAAGCTGTGCTGGAGAATCTACCACGGTGATGCCACAATCGCGCAAGATTGCTTTTTTAGCTGCTGCTGTATCTTCAGCACCACCCACAATAGCACCTGCGTGACCCATCGTACGACCTGCAGGAGCAGTTTCGCCTGCGATAAATGCAACCACTGGTTTCGTACCGTTTTCTTTGATCCACTTGCCTGCTTCCGCTTCAAGCTGACCACCGATCTCACCGATCATGATTATTCCCTCTGTTTCTGGATCATTCATCAACAGCTCTACAGCTTCTTTTGTCGTCGTCCCGATGATCGGATCACCTCCGATACCAATAGCAGTAGTCTGACCCAAACCTGCTTTTGTACACTGATCAACTGCCTCGTAAGTCAAGGTACCTGACTTACTTACAATACCAACGTTTCCTTTGTTGAAGATAAAGCCGGGCATGATACCTACTTTAGCCTCACCTGCGGTCATCACACCTGGACAGTTAGGACCAATCAAAGTGCTGTTTTTATCCTTGAGGTATTCTTTCACTTTAACCATGTCCGCTACTGGGATACCTTCCGTGATACAGATGATCACTTTGATTCCCGCCTCGGCAGCTTCCATGATACCATCAGCAGCAAATGCTGGTGGAATGAAAATGATCGAGGTATCAGCTCCTGCCTTTTCAACAGCTTCTGAAACCGTATTGAAAACAGGACGATCAAGGTGCGTCAATCCGCCTTTCCCTGGAGTTACACCACCAACAACGTTGGTTCCGTACTCAATCATTTGGGTTGCGTGGAATGTACCTTCCTTACCGGTGAATCCCTGTACAATAATCTTGGAGTCTTTGTTGACTAAAACGCTCATGTAGATGGTTTTTCTGTGAGTTGTTCCGCAAATGTACTATCGAACTTTTAAAGCGCTTCGATGTAAACGAAATTTCTTTGCTCAATACTTATCGCTGTATCTTTGCTGCATGCTTAGAGACGACATTATTTGTGCTTTATCCACTCCTCAAGGGGTCGGAGCCCTAGCCATTATTCGTATTTCCGGGACCAATTCTGCCCAGGTCCTCTCCCCCTTTTTTCAATCCAAACGTCAAGCACGTCAAGGTTGGGAATCCCACCGCGCCTATTTCGGCGACTTCGTTTTTGCCGAGGAGCACATCGATGAAATTTTGGTCACCTACTTCCAAGAAGGGAAAAGTTTCACGGGCGAAGAAAGTGCCGAAATCGCCTGCCACGGCTCGCCATATATCATCGGCAAAATCATGGAAGCACTTCTATCAAACGGCGCACGGCTCGCCGATCCGGGGGAATACACCATGCGTGCATTTATGAACGGAAAGATGGATTTAGCGCAAGCGGAAGCCGTAGCAGATCTGATCCATGCTGAGAACAAAACCATGCACGATGTCGCGCTACGCCAACTCAAGGGTGGTTTTTCAAATGAAATCACTGCATTCAGAGAAGAGTTGGTGCACTTTGCTTCGCTGGTAGAGTTGGAATTGGATTTTAGTGAAGAAGATGTGGAGTTTGCATCGCGCAAACAGCTCTTGGACATGTTGCAATCTTTACAGGAAAACGTTTCGGTGCTTATTGACAGTTTTCGTTTCGGTAATGCGCTTAAAAAAGGGATTGCCACTGCCATTTTAGGCGCACCGAATGCGGGTAAATCCACGCTACTAAACGCCCTATTGGGGGAAGACCGAGCGATCGTTTCGTCTATCGCCGGAACCACGCGAGATACGGTCGAGGATTTCTTCAATTTTGGCGGGTTGACCTATCGTCTTATCGACACTGCAGGAATTAGAGATACGGAAGATGTCGTCGAAAAAATTGGGATACAAAAAGCTTATGAACAGGCGTCTAAAGCAGATGTAATCTTCTATATTATAGATGCTACCGCACCTGAAAAAGACTTGGAACAGCGCATTTCACACTTAGAAGAAAGTGCGCCTGGAGCGACTATTTTCATCTGTCTAAACAAAACGGATCAGGCCGACACTACCTCCCTAGAGCAGCGTTTAAAACACCTTCAAGGCGAACGCCTCCGTATTGCAGCTAAGACCAAACAAGGCTTGCCTGAGCTCCTAGAAGCCTTAAAGAAGGCCACTTCATGGAGTGTAAACTCTACGACGCAAACCATCGTAACAAATGCTCGACACGCAGATGCGCTTCGTAGAACAAAGGATGCCTTAGAAAAAAGCATCGAAGCCGTTGAACTTCAAATACCAGGGGATTTATTAGCACAAGATCTACGCGTAGCGCTGGACGGACTTGGTGAAATCACGGGTACTATATCAACAGACGATTTGTTGGCCAATATTTTCAGCAAGTTCTGTATCGGGAAGTAAACCCGTATAAGCATCGATAACCATCGATAGCTAAAAACAAATTCAACACACTTATTTACAGCTGTTTAGAGTCAAATTTTGACGTATGTCATTTTTGGCTCTTTTCGCGTTTTGTATCCTTTTTGTTGCGCTAGTGTAGCGCTGATTTGGATGCGCTACAAATACGCAACAATCTAAGAACAGAACTTAAAATGTTGCACCAATGTGCACCATGGAGCACCAACCTGCACCATTGTGCACCAATGCGGAGAAATAACGATGACAGCTAGTAAAGACCCTATACCCAAGATTTGCATGTTTTGCCAAAATCTATTTGAGGCACGTAAATCCACAACGCAGTACTGCTCGCACAAATGTGCAAATAGAGCCTATAAGGAGCGAAAGCGACAAGAGAAGATCGTTCACGCTACACAGGAAAATCTGGAGCAAATATCTGCCCCTCTAAAAGCTCTTCAGGCTCGTGAATATCTCAGTATTGAAGAAGCAGCGACCCTGCTAGGTGTATCACGTTGGACCATACAACGAGCTATTAAGAAAGGTAAACTGCAAACCTTGAAAGTATTGGGCCGGCGAATTATTCCACAGAAATCATTTAATCAATTCCTTAAATAATCAATTTTATGAAAGTGACTTTACGTAAACGTCCAAGAAGCAATGGGAAGATTGCTCTGTATTTAGACTACCAACCCCCTATCATCTCACCGAAAACAGGTAAATCCACTCGCTGGGAATACTTGCAGATGTACCTATTTAATCCACCACGTGATGAATTCGAACGTAGACACAATCGCGAAATAGAATTGATGGCCAGGGCAATTGCAGCACAGCGCCAACTGGATCGGATTGCTGGTAAGTTCGGTTTAGCCCGTTCAACGGAAAATGATGATTTTCTTGCGTTTTACAGAGAACAAATGGAGAAAAAAAGCAAGGAAACCAGTAACCATGGTGGCTGGGTTGCATCTTACAAGACTTTTCAAATTTTCGTAAAGCAGCGTTGTCTATTTGGTGACTTGAAACCCCAATTAATCAATGACTATAAAGATTTCTTATTGAAGAAAGCCACGAGAATCAATTCGCCAATGATGCGCATTTCCGAAAGCTCGGCCTATTCATACTACAATAAGCTCCGTGCCTGTGTTCGAGAAGCAACCGCATTGGGACACATCAATCAGAATCCATTCGATTTAGTCAAAGGCATTTCTCAACCGGACACCTATCGTGAGTTCCTAACGAAAGAGGAATTAATTCGATTAGTGAACACCTCTACTCCTACTGAGGCTATGAAAAACAGTACGCTTTTCTCCGCCCTAACCGGTATGCGCATGGGCGACATTATGGACTTAACCTGGGAAAGGATTCAGCATTCTGATACCATGGGATATTTCGTTCGATTCAGCATGAACAAGACCAAATCAGAAGAAACGCTTCCGATTTCAGATGAAGCCATGACACTTTTAGGTGAGCCTTCAAAAGTATTAGAAGATCGAGTATTCCCCGATTATAATTTCCGCTTACACTACAGCGAGCTCCAGCGATGGCTTCAAAAGGCTGGTATTCTCAAGAAAATAACCTTTCACAATTTCCGTCACACCTTCGCCACTTTGCAACTAGCGGAAGGAACCGATATCTATACGGTGTCCAAGCTTCTTGGCCATAAGAACATTCATACCACCCAGATATACGGTAAGGTAATGGATAAAACGAAAACAGAAGCTATGAACAGGATCCATCTTGGACTTAAAACTGACAACCAAAAAGAGTAATCTTGTCAGTTTTGACATGACATAATGTCTTAACATCGGAGATTTTATTTTTTTTAGGGAATCGAACCTAAAAAAAAGATTGACTTGGCATTTAGGTTCGTTTCCTGGAAATCTCCGGAAAGCTTTGTACCAATATGTAACATAGTTCTCAGTATTTCAGGGTTTTACCAAGTCTCCGAGGGTTCGATTCTCTGAAATAGAAATCGATAAACATGTCAAACTATCTAAAATATTTGGCATGGCAATTTGTTTGATACAGGTAGGGAAAAGTAATACCTATGGACAAGACATTTTCCCATCTCGAAGCCTTCATTACGGAACTCGTAAATGGAGCGGTTCAAACCGCATTGGAACAACAACAAGAAATACGTTCACAAGAGCAGATTCATATCGATCATCGTGAAGAAGTATTGAATGCTGATCAAGCGGCTGCCTATTTGCACATAGCCAAACAAACCCTCTACACGCTCACAAGCAAGAGGAAAGTCCCTTTTTACAAAAACGGAAAGAAAATCCTTTTCAGACGTGGCGATTTAGACGATTGGCTCAATAGAGGCAAACACATGGAAGTAGTACATATTCGCAAGGAGGGTGATGTTTACACCAAGAAAAATCCACTTAAGAAATGAGTGTATTCAACCACCGGAAGACCGAAGATGACACCTTTTATGTGCCTAAGTTGGTTCATCAGATTGATGGGATGTTCCATGACGGCATTTATGAAAGACTTCCAAAGTCACTCGTAGACATTGTTGACATTGGAAACAACAGACAAGAGCGCGATGTACTCCTTATTGGAGCATTAACCATATTATCAGGGTGTATGCCGAATGTGTCTGGGATATATGATAATAGAAAAGTCTATCCCAATCTCTTTGCTTTCATAGACGCTCCAGCAGGCGCAGGAAAAGGTGTTTTGAATCACCTACGTCTAATTGGCAAAGAGATCCATAAGCAGAGAATTGAAACCACACGGTTAGCGATACAAGTCTATGAAGAACGTAAAGCGGAGATGAAATCTAAGAATGAAGACACTTCTTCCCTCCCTTTGCCAAAACAAAAGTTGTTGTTCATACCTGCAAATAGCTCGGCAAGCTCATTCATACACACGCTCACTGAAAACGACGAAATGGGTATTCTGTTTAGCACTGAAGCCGATACCCTAGCCAACTCTCTTACACAAGACTGGGGAAATTTCAGTGATGTGTTACGTTGCGCCTTCCATCACGAATCCGTTGAAATGCAACGAAGGTCTAATAGAGAATACTTGGTTATTGAAGAACCACGTTTGAGTTCTTTTTCCACTAATGGGATCCAGTCTATTTTCCACGGAGTTCTTTAAAAAAAGCGGCTACCTCTTTGGTAAACCGTGATCCTTCCGCAATAAAGCTCAGGTCCCTGCTAATCGTCGCTCCGGTTTCTTTGTGACGCCAACGGCGACGACGAAGCTTCAAGAACGCCGCATGGCTGCGGATCGGAAAGTCTTGAATGGTCTTCTCTACAAAGTCTTTGGCTTCATACTCCTCACTTGAATAACCCTCTGGCAACTCATTGCGTTCCGTAAACTCAACCTCTAAATAATCACCGTGCTTACCTTGCTTGATCGCACTGCCCGTGATGTCAAAATGAGCTACCAGCTCCTCAGGGAAAAACAACTTCAATACCTCCAGTTCCATAGTCTTGATTAATAAAACCAAAACTAAGCTTTTGCTACCTTCTCCCCAGAATTATCCCGTGACCCCAAACAACTCCTAGCTAGATCACGGTATCTACTCTACAAGTTGCCCTCACAATGGACACAGTCTCAGCTACATCGTGTAGGGCTACTCTTTCAACTGTATCCAAGTATTGAAAAGGCATACCGGTTGGCCTGGGACTTTAGAAGCATTTACAAAGTGCATTCTAAGGAAAAGGCAATCCGGTTGTTCCACGACTGGATCAGGCAAGCCAAGGACGTTGGAATAGATCACTTCAATACCGCCAGTGAAGCTGTCCTAAACCATTTTGAAGGAATACTAGCCTTCTTCAACAACAGAAGCACAAATGCACATGCCGAGTCTCTAAACGCTCAAATCAAACTCTTTAGAGCCAACCTCAGAGGCGTCAGCAACACCAAATTGTTCCTCTACAGACTTCATAAAGTCTTTGCTTAAATTAGATTACTCCCCAGAAAAAAGACCTGACCCGTTCGTAGCCTCTTGCATTATTATCCTCTAATTGGTGATCTGCATAACGTTGAGCCTCTGCTCCAGTTAACTTAATCATCACGCCTTTTCCGCTGGTATCTAAGCTATTAGCACTTGATTTACCCTTTCCTCCACCCCTGATTCTCTTTTAGCCAGAACCTATTGACAAAGGGTATTCTGTATATCCAATTTGAACTTATCCTTATTAAAATCACGAATCGTTTTTGGTAGTTTATCCAGGTTGGATAGTGATTTTACAATTTCTGACGCCAGTACTTTCTCGCTTTCATCATCAGTTTCCCTAGCAAACGTTGAAAACAATTTTCCCTCTATTTTAATTCCATAATGAAATTGTCGATCAATATGAATTTTTTCACCAGTTAGCTTATTTGTTATTACTCTATTTTTAATAAACCTAGGTTTAATATCTCTATACATATGTTCATATCCTTCAGGTGGATTTATTATTTGAACACTTATTAATAACTCTCGAACCCCATTGCCATAGTTATTATTCTTTACGAAGCGACTGATTCTGTTAAACATAAGATCGATTAAATCTGTTTTAGGCCTAGCTTCGTCGTCTATAGTCAATACAAATTTTAAGTTCATTCTATCTAAAGATTTTATTTCCAGGTGGAAGATGCCCGTGCAAAAGAAAGTACCGATAAAGCGCCTCTTTTTCAGCAACTTTAATCTGTACTTGATTTCCATAAAAAATTGGGTTCTCGTGAACCCCGCCGTCACCAATATTGTCTTTGTATAGGTCTGAATATCGTTCGTTCTTTGAAGATGTTTCGCCGTATTTCCAAACATCACCCCTATTTAAAATCATTGATGACGTCGGAAGTGGGCTACCCCAAGTTATTACGGGGTAGGAACCTTTGGATTTTGCAGTTAACTCATACATGTAGCCATTTGGTCCACCGGCTCTGCGCCTAATACCTTCTATCTCCTTTTCCATTTTTCGGATATAATAAGCCGTTCCCAAAAATAATACTGCGTTGGAGAAGATCGGGCTCGAACCGACGACCTCTTGACTGCCAGTCAGGTATTCTAATGTGATTCATAAATGATTTGGTTTAGCTAAAGGTAAGTAAAATCGGGCATTGAATGGGTTTACCGTCTTTCCGGCAATCGCGCAAGCCATGTACGGTATTTACCGTACATAAACTATTCACTGCATCAGCGTTTTTAACGGTATCAATTTCGCTCTGAAGAGATCGCGATTCTTGAATTAAACATCATTCCAAACGTCTGTTCGGAATATTCCGAACAACACTTCCGCGATTGCCAGAGACGCATCTCAAAAGCACCCACCGCAGAGTATGGCAACCAAATCCTTGACCCTTCTTTAATTTGAGAATGAAATCCTATTTTGATCCATTAGTGAAGATACTGAAGACACTAGGATTATAGATTTATACGTGGTTCCAAACGTCTGTTCGGAATATTCCGAACAATGAATACGTAACAGAAGCTGGCTAATATGAGAAACGAACCTTCGGCAAAATCCATTATATTCGCCTTGTTAAGTCAAGCAATTGGGTGAAATGCCCTCCGCGGCCGATTGGGTTGCTTAGCGGGTTGACTTAGCGAAAAGAGTTCTTGTAAATAACTGAT